>JGI24724J26744_10003286_pt1 | contig 10515 bp, 11 predicted proteins | sample Cruoilmetagenom7_FD_26744 | JGI IMG/M metagenome (IMG submission 26744)
CTGCTATAAATAGCTTGCTGCGTTGAGAACTAGCGGGGCAGTCATTTGTTATCTGAGCAAGAAAAGGCAACTGTGCCAGCCGCACTTGCCCAAGCAATGCGTTCTGAACTGGTCGCCGCAGGATACCAAGAGGCAGAAGGCCACTGGTCGCCACTTACCGGCGGGCGCACAAATCAGATTTGGCGCGTTGGCGATGGCCCAAATGCGATTGTATGCAAGCTATTTAGTTCCGTCCGTGGAACCGATTTGTTCCCCAATAGCCCCCAAGACGAGGCCTTGGCGCTGCAAGCGCTGACAAAATCCCGCATTGCGCCCGTTTATATCGGCGCGCTTTCAATCTCTGCCGGGAACTGTCTGTTGTATCGTTTTGTGAAAGGTGAACCCGCTGGTACCAACGTGGCATCAGTGGCCACTGTATTGAAAGAACTACACGCCTTCCCGCCGCCTGCCGGATTGCGAAAAATCAATGGTGGTTCTGGCGAAATCCTTCGTCAGGGCGATGAAATATTGGCCAAATGCGTCGGAGCCCATAAACGCCTTTTGATGGCGCTCCGGCCGCCAACGATTAATACCAACGCCGCCCGCCCGGTCTTTTTGCATGGCGATCCAGTTCCGCAGAACATCGTTCTTGCTTCGCACGGCGCCGTTCTGGTCGACTGGCAATGCCCGGCACTGGGTGATCCATGCGAGGATTTATCGACGTTTCTGTCACCAGCAATGCAGACGCTATATGGCAATGGGCCATTGTCGACCAAACAGCGCCAGGAATTTCTGACCGCATACAATATGCCGGAAACCACCCACAGGCTTGGCCAGCTTCAACTGCATTTCAATTGGCGGATGGCGGCGCACTGTCTGTGGAAAACCGAAAACGGAGAGGCCGACTATAAACAGGGTTTGGCGCTGGAAATAGCTGAACTACAGCAAACGTAGCCCCCACAGCACCAGCAGCGTCAGAACGCTACCTGTCAGAATATACCCGACCGCCCGCATTTTGCGCGGGCGTTGTGGTGTTTCAGGTTCCTCGCGTTGACGCATCAACGCGGCTTCTGCCAGTTGCGGCAGTTTTGGTCCGAAACGAGCCAGAACCATCATGGTTCGCGAAATATCCCGTAGCAACGCTTTCGGGCCAATGTTCTCTTTTATGTATTTTTCGACAACTGGCCGGGCAACTTCCCAAATGTTGATATGCGGATCTAATGAACGCGCGACGCCCTCGACAACGACCATTGTGCGCTGCAACAGAATCAATTCGGTGCGTGTTTCCATGCCAAACCGCTGGGTGACATCGAACAGATAGCTAAGCAGCCGCGCCATAGAAATTTTGCTGGCTTCCACCCCGAAAATCGGTTCCCCAACAGCCCTAAGGGCGCGGGCAAATTCTTCTACGTCCTGATCCGCTGATACGTATCCAGCTTCAAAATGGACTTCTGCTACGCGCCGGAAATCACGCTTGATAAAGCCGTATAAAATCTCGGCATAAACCCGGCGAGTATAGTCATCGATATGCCCCATGATCCCGAAATCAAGCGCAATAATGTCTCCGTTAGCGGCGACTTTCAGGTTTCCCTGATGCATATCGGCATGGAAATAGCCGTCACGCAGGGCGTGGCTAAGGAANANTTGAAGAACCCGCTGCCCAAGGTCGGCGCGATCGTGCCCTGCGGCGTCGAGCGCGTCGATTTCNTGTATGGCAATACCTTCACCCCAGCCGAGCGTCATCACCTGTTTGGCCGAAAGATCCCAATCAACAGCCGGCACCTGAAAACCTGCATCATCTTTGGTTGTCGCGGCAAATTCGGCAGCGGCCGAAGATTCAAGTCGCAGGTCCAGCTCACCCGTAACGACACTTTCGAAATGGGTGATGACGTCGGTTGGGTGCAGGCGGCGGGTGGACGGCAAAAATGTTTCGATGATCGAGGCCGCCAAATGGAATGCGTCGATGTCACGACGGAACGCGCGTTCAATCCCCGGGCGCAAAACCTTTACCGCGACTTCGGCACCTGTATCGGCGCGTTCAGCCCGATGGACCTGCGCAATAGAGGCCGCCGCGACCGGTTCGCTGAAGGATGAAAAAAGCTCTTGGACGGGCCGGCCAAGCTCATCTGCGACCGTTTTCTGGGCGATTTCGGTGGAAAACGGCGGCAGTTTATCCTGCAACATTTGCAATTGTTGTGCCATCTCGTCGCCTACGACATCAGGTCGGGTCGACATGATCTGGCCGAACTTGATATAGGCCGGGCCAAGAGCCGTCAGCGCCCGGGTTACCGGCGCAAGTTCTGGATCACCCTTGTAGCCCAGAAATTTGATTGGCCAAATCAACACACGTGCAACCACCCGAAATGGCAACGGCGCATCCAGCAGATCCATCGCGACACGCATCGCGCCGGTGCGCTCCATGGTGGCGCCGGTGCGGATCAGCCGCCAAATATTATGGGGCCCCCGCATCTAAATTTTCCATCCCGAATGCAGGGCTGCAATGCCAAGAGACAGGTTCCGATATTTCACATTCTCAAACCCGGCGACCCGGATCATCTGGGCGAACGTGTCTTGATCCGGGAACTTGCGAATTGATTCCACCAGATACTGGTAACTGTCCCGGTCCCCGGCAATTAATTTTCCCATGCGCGGAATGACATTGAATGAATAGGCGTCATAGGCCTTTTGCAGACCGTCATTGGGAAGCTGGCTGAATTCCAGAACCATCAAACGCCCGCCGGGCCGCAAAACGCGGAACGCCTCGGATAATGCATCCGCNATACGGGTTACATTTCTGATCCCGAATGAGATTGTGTAAACGTCAAAACTGTTGTCCGCGAATGGCAACGCCATCGCATCCCCAACAACCCAATCCAGATGATCGGCCATTTGCCCGGCCTCGGCGCGTTTGCGCCCGGCGATCAGCATTTGCTCGGTCATGTCCAGAACGACAGCGTCCGCGTCGGGTGCGCGTTTTAGAAACCGAAATGATATATCCCCGGTTCCCCCGGCGACATCCAGTAACCGTTGCCCGGACCGAGGCGCCAGCCAGTCCATCATCGCGTCTTTCCAAAGCCGGTGAATTCCCACGCTCATAACGTCATTCATTATGTCGTATTTGCTGGCAACATTGGAAAACACACCGTGCACCATGCCAGCCTTTTGGTCCTCGGCTACTTCGGAGAAGCCAAAATGGGTTGTTTTTTCCGATCCGTCAGTCATCTGTGCTTGCCGTTCTACCAAAACTCACCCTTCTTATAGGTCTCTCTTGGGTCGATACAATGCACCTGACTGACTGACGAGGATGTTATGCCCGAATTGCCAGAGGTTGAAACAGTCCGACAGGGCCTGCTGTCGGCGATGGAAGGGCAGGTGATTGGGGCCGCTGACGTTCGCCGCCCAAACCTGCGCTGGCCGTTTCCCGAAAACATGGCAAACCGGCTGACCGGGGCCACAGTTACCCATTTGCGCCGCCGTTCGAAATACATCCTTGCGGACCTGTCTACTGGCGAGACGCTGATAATTCATCTTGGGATGTCAGGCCGGATGCATGTGTCCGGCGATGCGACGGCGCAGTTTTATCAACCCCACGGCGCGATCCAAAAACATGACCATGTTGTTCTGGACATGCAAAATGGCGCCCGTATCACGTTCAACGACGCGCGCCGTTTCGGGGCGATGGATCTGGCGTCGACAGCGGCGCTTGATGCACATTGGCTGCTAGCGAAACTGGGGCCTGAACCCATGGGCAATGATTTCAGTGAACCGTATCTGATTGACCGGCTGAAAGGCCGGAATACACCGATCAAGACTGCGCTGCTGGATCAGCAAATCGTGGCGGGTCTGGGCAATATTTATGTATGCGAAGTGCTGCACCGCGCCGGGATGTCGCCCAAGCGCAAGGCTGGACAGATCGCCAAGGAACGGATCGGCGCGCTTGTCCCGATCATCCGAACTGTGCTGTCAGAAGCAATCGAGGCGGGCGGATCATCTTTGCGCGATCACCGTCAAACCAACGGCGAGCTGGGCTATTTCCAACATAACTTTCGCGCCTATGATCGGGAAAACCANCCCTGTGCCACGTCTGGATGTAAGGGTAAGATACGCCGAATCGTTCAGTCCGGACGCTCAACATTCTACTGCACGCAATGCCAAAGATGACTTGATTGTGCGTTCAGGACTGTTAGGGATCGCCGTCAAATGAAACAAATGGGACGCTCTCATATGGCCTATAAAACAATTATCGTCGAGATCGCAGACGACGTCGCACTGATCCGGCTTAACCGTCCGGATGCTATGAATGCCCTTAACTCGGAATTGTTGGGCGAATTATGCGACGCGCTGAAAGACGCCGACAACAGCGACAAGGTGCGCGCGATCGTCTTGACCGGCTCGGAAAAAGCGTTTGCAGCGGGTGCTGACATCAAGGAAATGGCCGACCAGTCGTTTGTCGATGTTACCCGCTCTCAGTTGTTCGCATTTGCCTGCGACGGGATTACATCGGTTCGCAAGCCGGTGATTGCCGCTGTTTCTGGCTATGCGCTGGGCGGTGGCTGCGAGTTGGCGATGATGTGCGATTTCATTGTTGCGTCCGAGACCGCCAAATTCGGACAACCCGAGATCAACCTTGGTGTTATCGCCGGAATGGGCGGATCACAGCGGCTTGCGCGATCCATCGGCAAGTCCAAAGCGATGGATATGAACCTGACAGGTCGGTTCATGGATGCCGATGAAGCCGAGCGTTCAGGTCTTGTCAGTCGCATATTCCCAGCCAAGAAACTGGTGAAGGAAGCCTTGGGGATTGCTCAGAAGATTGCCGAGAAATCCAAGATTTCAGCAGCAGTTGCCAAAGAGGCCGTGAACCGCAGTTACGAAACAACGCTTGCCGAAGGATTGTTGTTTGAACGCCGGTCATTCTATGCGCTTTTTGCGACCGAAGATCAAAAAGAGGGCATGCAGGCGTTTCAGGAGAAGCGGCAACCTCAGTTTCGCGATAAGTAAGACGCAAAACTTGGCTTTACCCAGTTGACTTAATGCCGACTCGGGCCTAGAAGCGCGACTTCAGATTTACACCACCATTAAAGTGGAAAGATACCGCATGGCCAATACGGCACAATCTAAAAAGCGCGCCAGACAGAACGAACGTCGTTTTGCTGTCAACAAAGCACGTCGTTCCCGCATCCGCACTTTTCTACGTATCGTAGAAGAAGCGATTTCGTCGGGCGACCAAAAAGCCGCTGCAGAGGCGCTTCGCGCTGCACAGCCAGAACTGATGCGCGGTGTAAGCCGCGGCGTTCTGCATAAGAACACGGTTGCACGCAAAATTTCGCGTCTTTCGTCACGGGTCAAAGCGATCGCCTGACGTTCTACCGACAGAATCATTGAAAAAGCGCGCCTTCGGGTGCGCTTTTTTTATTTTGGGACTGTGGTAATTTCGCGCCGGGAATTTCGGGATTCAAGGCGGTTACAAGATTCGGTTCCACAAAGGTTTGAGTCAATAGTAAAGGTCTGTTGCGATGTGCTCGGGCTGCTTGCTAGCTTTGCCAAGCGATTCACACCGTCTTGGGGGACACTCGATGAGCACAGGCAGCGTTCAGCGCATTGGTGAAGTTATGCCAGTCGATGCGTGGACAACTTTAAAATCCGAAAATGACGCCCGTCTTATCGACGTCAGGACGCAGGCTGAATGGGATTTCGTTGGTGTTCCTGATCTTTCAGAAATTGGCCAGACGTTGATTTGCGTCCAATGGGCCAGTTTTCCGGGAATGTCTGCCAATACGCGTTTCGTAGAAATGGTAATGGACGAACTGGGGGCTGGAGCGAGCGGAAAATTCCTATTTCTGTGTCGCTCTGGTGTTCGATCCATGCACGCTGCTCAAGCAATCGCCAGCCACCTGTCTGCAAAGGGTTTGGCGGGTGAGTGCATAAATGTTGCCGAAGGGTTCGAGGGCAACATGGACTACGATGGGCATCGTGGAAATCGCAATGGGTGGAAAAACCGGGGGCTGGCGTGGCGCCAGTCCTGAATATTTAAAAAATAAGAAACGGAATAAAACGCATGACGAACGACACCTGGGGACAAGTGCAGGACGAGTTGCTCAAATCGGTTGGGCAGAACAACTACAAAAATTGGATAGAGCCGCTTGAATTCAAGAACTTAAAAAACGGGGTTGCGACCTTTGTTGTNCCCACAATTTTTATGGGAAACTGGGTTTCACGCCATTTTGGTGAGCAGATCCAGCACCACCTGACCAAAAGCGGCGCGGATGTAAGCCGCGTGGAATTCGCGGTTCCCAAACAGAAAAAGAAAAAGGCCAAAAAAGCTGATAAGCCAAAACGCGCGTCTGTCGCGGCGCGTGATGGGATTGCGGACGATCTGCCCGGTGCGCCCTTGGATGCCCGTTTCACGTTCGACAGCTTTGTCGTTGGTAAACCAAACGAGCTGGCCCATGCGGCGGCACGGCGTGTCGCAGAGGGTGACACCGTCGCTTTCAATCCACTGTTCCTTTATGGCGGCGTCGGGCTGGGTAAGACCCATCTGATGCACGCAATGGCATGGGAGCTAAAAAAGAAGCGTCCAGAGTTGCGGATCGTTTATCTGTCCGCAGAACAGTTCATGTATCGGTTCGTTCAGGCGTTGCGCGAAAAGCAGATGATGGATTTCAAACAGCTGTTCCGCTCGGTCGATGTTTTGATGGTAGATGACGTGCAGTTTATTGCTGGAAAAGACAGCACTCAGGAAGAATTTTTCCATACTTTCAATGCCTTGATTGACCAGAACAAGCAGATTATCATCTCTGCCGACCGCGCACCGGTCGAGATTAAGGGCCTTGAAGAGCGTATTACGTCCCGGTTGCAATGTGGTTTGGTCGTTGATCTGCATCCAACTGATTATGAATTGCGCCTTGGTGTTCTTCTTCAGAAAGTCGAACAATACCGGCTGCAGTATCCCGGCCTTGTCATTTCGGATGGCGTGCTAGAATTCCTAGCGCACCGTATTTCCACCAATGTGCGCGTGCTAGAAGGCGCGCTGATGCGCCTGTTCGCATTCGCATCATTGGTTGGGCGTGAAATCACGCTAGAGCTGGCACAGGATTGTCTTGCGGACATCCTGCGTGCGTCTGATCGCAAAGTGACCGTCGAGGAAATCCAGCGAAAGGTCAGCGAGCATTACAATATTCGTTTTTCGGATATTATCGGTCCAAAGCGTGTGCGGGTAATTGCGCGCCCGCGTCAGGTGGCGATGTATCTTGCCAAACAGCTGACAACCCGCAGCTTGCCCGAAATTGGGCGTCGTTTTGGTGGCCGTGACCATACAACGGTCATGCATGGTGTGCGTCGGATCGAAGAGCTGAAAGGCCATGATAATCAGATCGCAGAGGATCTCGAACTGTTGCGCCGCACGCTGGAAGCGTGACCTGATTGCTTGACGCCTGATTGCGTTCGTCCGACATTCCAAATAACTATTGAGCCGGGCGGTGAATGGGGTACATTCGCCGCCCCGACATATGCAGGAGTGGGACCATGAAAATCAGCATTGAACGCAGCGAGTTGCTCAAGGCTGTTGGACAGGCACAATCTGTTGTCGAACGCCGCAATACCATTCCAATTCTTGCGAATGTTCTGATTGAGGCCGACAGCAGTAACGCGACGTTCCGNGCCACCGATCTGGATATCGAGGTGATCGACAAAGCGCCCGCGCAGGTCGAACAGGCCGGCGCCACAACCGTGTCCGCCGTTACGATGCATGAAATTGTGCGCAAATTGCCTGATGGCGCACTTGTTACGCTGACCGACGACGGTGCCGCTGGTCGTCTTACAGTCGAGGCCGGGCGCTCGAATTTTTCGCTAGCAACGCTGCCGAAAGAAGATTTCCCGGTCATGGCGTCGTCGGAATATGAGACAAACTTTTCCATTCCTGCGCCGGTCTTGCGCCGTTTGTTCGACAAATCCAAATTTGCAATCTCGACCGAGGAAACCCGGTACTACCTGAACGGTGTTTACATGCATGTAGCAACGGGTGAGTCCGGTCAGATGCTACGTTGTGTCGCCACCGATGGTCATCGGCTTGCGCGCATCGACGCGCCACTGCCCGAGGGNGCGGACGGNATGCCCGGCGTGATTGTTCCACGCAAAACNGTCGGCGAGCTGCGNAAANTGCTGGATGATGACGAAGCAACGATTGCCGTTTCTGTTTCTGAAACCAAGATCCGCTTTGCAACGCCCGCAATCACCCTGACCTCCAAAGTTATCGACGGAACCTTTCCCGATTACACCCGCGTCATCCCGCAGGGCAACACCCGCAAGCTAGAAGTTGATGCGGCCGAATTCGCCAAGGCCGTGGATCGCGTTGCAACCGTGTCATCCGAACGCTCGCGTGCGGTGAAACTGGTGTTAGACGAAGACCGGTTGGTGCTGTCGGTAAATGCCCCGGAAAGCGGTGCCGCCGAGGAAGAGCTGGGCGTGGCCTATTCCGACGAGCCGCTAGAAATCGGGTTCAATGCCAAATACTTGCTGGAAATTGCCAGTCAGGTGGATCGCGAAAATGCCGTGTTCCTTTTCAACTCGTCGGGCGACCCAACCTTGATGCGTGAAGGCAANGATGAATCCGCGATTTACGTTGTTATGCCGATGCGTGTGTAACGCTGGCCAAATCCGGGAATTTCACCTGCGCCAAGCCAGTGCTTGCCAGTAAAAAGGGTCGGAGATGACCGCCCTCGCCCTGAACGAACTGACCCTTTCGCATTTTCGCTCGCACAAACACGCGCGTCTTGAACTTGACGGACGTCCCGTGGCTATTTTTGGCGCGAACGGAGCCGGCAAAACGAATATCCTCGAGGCGATATCCCTATTGTCCCCGGGCCGCGGTCTGCGTCGCGCCAGCGCCGATGAAATGTCCCGGCAACCCGAAGCACTTGGCTGGAAAATTTCCGGCGTTCTGCGCAGTCTGCATCAGTTGCACGAAGTGGAAACGACGTTCCAGCCCGACACATCCCGGCAGGTGCAAATCGACGGTAAATCTGCAACCCAGACTGCCTTGGGGCGGATAGCCCGCATTCTGTGGCTGGTCCCGGCGATGGATCGGCTGTGGATAGAAGGCGCGGACGGGCGACGACGTTTTCTGGATCGTATGACGCTGAGTTTCGAGCCGACCCATGGCGATGCCACGCTAACTTATGAAAAGGCGATGCGCGAACGTAACCGCCTGTTGAAAGATCAGGTCCGCGACCCGGCTTGGTATAGCGCGGTAGAGGGGCAGATGGCCAAGGCCGGTGCCGCGATCGTTCAAAACCGTGCAGATGCATTGCTGCGCGTCGCTGCAGCGCAGGAGGGCACGGATACTGCATTTCCTGCCGCTGCGCTTACGATCACCGGCCCCGACGATGGGGATATGCCGACCACGCAGGCTGATCTGGCCGGCGCTTTTGCAGACAACCGGCAGCGCGACCTATACGCCGGGCGCACCCTGATTGGCCCACATCGCGCCGATCTTGGCGCAACCTATGTAGCCAAGGGCATTGCCGCCAAGCAATGCTCTACCGGAGAACAGAAAGCCCTGCTCATTTCGGTAATCCTGGCCAACGCCCGAGCAATTGCGGATGATTTCGGCGCACCGCCCCTTCTGTTGCTGGATGAGGTGGCCGCGCATCTTGATGCCGATCGCCGTGCTGCCCTCTATGACCAGATTTGCGCATTGAGGGCACAGGCTTGGATGACCGGGACCGGTCCAGAGCTATTTTCCGATCTGGGGGACAGAGCCCAGAATATCGAAGTAAGCGAACAGGACGGCACATCCGGCATTGAGCTGAGTTAAGCCATGGACAACAGGAGCCGCTGAATGACGATCACTGTCTGGGAATTGTTGATTTACGCCGGTGCGCTGGCGGTCTTGTTCCTTACACCGGGGCCGGTTTGGGTTGCCCTTACTGCACGTACACTGGCGGGGGGCTTTCATGCAGCATGGCCGCTTGCTTTGGGCGTGGTCGTGGGCGACATCCTGTGGCCGTTTCTGGCGATCCTGGGCGTGACATGGGTGGTGTCGGTTTTCACCGGCTTCATGATCGCCTTGCGTTGGGCGGCCTGTGTGATCTTTTTGGCCATGGGCATCATAATAATCCGCAATGCGGGCAAGACGATCGCCACCGACAGCCGTTTGACACGCCCCGGAGCCTGGGCCGGATTTGGCGCGGGNGTCGCGGTTATTCTGGGCAACCCAAAGGCGATCCTGTTCTACATGGGNGTTCTGCCGGGTTTTTTCGATCTGACGGCGCTGACNTGGCCTGACATCGCGGCGATTGCGATCCTGTCAGCGATTGTTCCCCTTTTGGGAAACCTGTTGATGGCCCTGTTTATCGACAAAGCGCGCCAGCTTTTGACGTCGCCCACTGCGCTGCGCAGAACCAACCTGACGGCCGGATCGCTGCTGATCTTTGTAGGCTTGGTGATCCCGTTCGTCTGAGGCCGAATTTTGTGGCCTGCTCGTGACATCCCCCCCCAGATATTGTATAAAACGCTGAAATTATGAAGGATGGCACG
>JGI24724J26744_10003290_pt1 | contig 10505 bp, 7 predicted proteins | sample Cruoilmetagenom7_FD_26744 | JGI IMG/M metagenome (IMG submission 26744)
CGTCCCACTCTCGGGATCATGCTTCGCATAACCCTGCCGTGCAGCGCATAGTTCATCTCCTTTGTTGCAGTAAATGCTATCAAAGGAGCGGCATCAAACCGAGACAGCTCCACATCGACCACTTCCAGTCATCAGCTTGCTTCGCGGTCACGCTGGATATGTCGAGCTCCCCACGAAAAGCTGCAAACTCTTCCGTTGCGCAGCGGTATTTTTTCTCCGTTGTAGGGCGCATAGGAGTTCCGTCCTGCCCCGCATGGCCAAGCTTAACCTGGCGGTCAATCACGGCGTCGAAAGTCACGCCTGTGCTCTCCTCAACAACGGGCTTCGCAGCTTTAGCTGGAACAAACGTGGGATAACGATTGGTCTCACCTGAGTTCGAATAGTCCCCTTGTGCCTTTGCCAAGTTCACCTGTGCGGCGTCAGTCATGGCATCAGCGACGAGACCAAGAAATTTGGCCCTAGTCTTTCCCTCCACGATCAATCCTTTGGTGCGAAGAAAGGCGTCGGACAGATCGCCAAAGCGACCTTCAAGGTTTGCGCCGGGGAGTGGGTCAGGCCCGATCCACAACTTGTCACTTGCGGAAGAGATAGCCACTTCATTCGCAGCGACAACACGCTCCCAAGTTTGGGGTGATCCTGGCTCTTCATCAAAAACGGAAACCCACCCAGCGCGAACCTCCCCTGCGAGGGCCAGTAAGGCCTTGTGAGATAGAGATACAGGGCCCCGCCCGCACAGCATCCCAATGCTGTAGAAGAGCCGTGTAAGCCTCGGTGAAGCGCTTCTTGGCCTCAAGGGGGTCTGAAGTTCGCAGGGAGACCTTTACGGTCTTCTTGAGGGCTACAACCTTGAAAGCCCCGCCCACCGGAATTGAAATCTTACCGCCTTGAACCCGTTCAGTGACATCCAAAGGGATGTGAATACGCAAGTAGAACGTTTTTCCTATCAAGACCGGCTTAGGCATCGCAAGACCCATTATGTACCACCTCTATGTACCAGTTGAGGTGGGGCGCATCTGTTTGAAAACAGTTACTTAGCAATTCCAAAGGGATAGAATGGTGGGTGATAAGAGATTTGATTTTCGGACACAGTGCGTTTCACCCATAAAACCTTGATATCGTTGCGTCTCGGTCTCGAAAATGCCTAGAAGTTACCATGGAATCTGTCAAGCGTTACCATGGAATCCGCTTTCACGATGCTACAGCAACAACCCAAGAACCGCCTCAAATACTTCTACCCTGCAAAGGGTGGGCGCTGGAAATATCTGCGCGACGTGCCAGCCGCATATCAGGAGTTGTTGGGGCGCAAACGTTGGGATTTCAGTCTGGGTTCAGACTATGCCCAAGCAGTCGCCCGTTGCGTTGATCTGACGCGTGAACATGAGCGCGTTATTGCAATGCTTAAGAACGACGAAAACCGTAATTCTATCGCAAAGCGGTTTGCATACGAAGACGCCACCGAATTTGCTGAGTTGGTGCTGGGTTATGAATCCGATATGTCGTTCGCCTTCAATGGTCGCGAAGTGGTTTGTGAAGACAGCAAGCCTACTCCCCCATCCGAAGGCTGGATACGTCTTGTGGGGAACTATGATGAGGACCCCAAACAGAATTTGGAACTCTGGCGAACAACAGAGGAAATGCTGGGTAGCACTGAGAGTCTCCCAGAGACACTGGCTTACGAGCGCCTCGCCAACTTCGCCGCCGTTGCATTTGGCGACACAAGCTTTCCTGTCGATCATAGCGAATTCGCGGAATCTGTTCTGCGCCATAGCCCACCCGAACGCCCAGATGGGGCCAGCGGCGCTGTGTTTGATGCGCTGTACGACGCACTCAAGAACAAGTTGCGTCAGTTATCTGTGGTCGTATCACCAGACGCACCAGACCGTATGAATCAGCTTGTCGAGACCTACGCCCGGCACAAGGCGCTCAGGGATACTTCGGTCGGTGTATACAAACGAAAGCTCAAGCGCTTTGAAGAGTTCATGGGGAGAGACCCGCGTGTCGGGGAAATTACACGCGCCGAATTGCAGGCATATCGGGATGACCTGCAAGCCCCCAAGGATGACAAACGCCCGTTGCAGGTTACCAGCGTCAAACAGTACATGGCCCCGGTCGCTGCCATTCTGGCCTTTGCCTTCGATGAAGGCATGATTGAAACCAATCCGGCTGCCGGGCTGAAAATGCCGGTTGACCCCAAACGCGTCGAAGACCGAAAGCAGTTGCCTTTCAGCGATGAAGATGTGCGCCGGATCATCGAGTATTCGAACGGTTTTTGGGGAGACGAAAACAGCAAATCGCGGCTCAGCTTGGAGCGCCGCCGCCTGTTTCGCCATACCGTCACAGCGCTACTGCATACAGGCGCAAGGCCACATGAACTTTGGCGGCTGCAACCGGAAGACGCCGGGACCCACACGCAGAACGGTTGGAACGGTCGCGGCTTCGATATCCGCGACACGAAGTCCGGTGTGCGTCTGATCCCCTGCCCCGATGCAGCATTGCCGCTGGCAGATTTCATTGCTGACGGTAGCCTTCGGTGCTTGTCGCAATCCGGTGAAGACGCCCCTACCCCGCAAGAGGTAGCCCACATGGTCAAAGCATTCGCAGATCACCGTCAATTCGGCAAAGTGCTGACCGACTTGCAGATCAAGCGCCCAAGGGTCAGCCTGTATTCTTCAAGGACAACCTTCGTAACCAAGCTACAGCACGCAGGTTGTGCAGACGGCCTGATACAGGACGTGATAGGTCACGTCGGCTCAGCTAAAATGCTGCGTCACTACAAGAGCCGGAACGAAATGGCTGCGATGTTGGATGCGATGGAAAGTATATCGTACTATCGCACGCAGTGAGACAAAGATAAGTCTTATCGTCCCGTCGCGACTTTTCTTAATAGACACCCCTTGAGGCACACGTATAATCAGGGTCGCCCTGTGCGACGGTGATCTTATGGTTGTTACTACAAGGAAAGGCTGCGCGCCCAAACGGGCCGAACCTTGGCCCACCATTTTGGAGTTGAAGAAATTATGTCAGCCGAACTTAAAGACGCCTTGCAAAAAGGTGGCCAAGGCAAAGCCATTTTGTTTTGTGGCGCTGGCGCTTCTCTCGACTCGATTGGGTTTGGCTGTGAAGAACTTCCAGCAGCGAGCCCCTTGCTCGGAAAGTTCAACGGTTTTTTAGGAAAGAATTTCTCAAGGCTTTCGATTGCGGCGTCAAAAGTGGCCGATGCTTCGAGCAAGGAGTATTTCCGGATAATAACGGACTGTTTCAAAGTTCAAGCTGTCTCTGATGATATGAAAAGCATCATGTCTTTCCCTTGGAGCAAAGTGTACTCAACGAACTACGATGACAGCATTGAATTATCGTGCGAGCATATCGGCAAACCCAAACAAGCACTTACTGCGGCAGATAAGCCATCTGATATCTTAAAGGAAAAGCTCCCGATCATACACCTGCATGGGTTTGTGAACCAATTTCGCGTAGATACCATCCGTGAAGAGTGCATCCTAGACTACAACTCCAATGTCGCAAATCGAGTTTATGAAGGCCCATGGGCAACCGAGCTCAAGAACGACATTTCGACGGCTGACGTTGTGGTTTTTCTAGGTTACTCGCTGTACGATCCCGAAATTGCGAAACTTGTTTTGCAAGGAGGAAATTCGAAAAAGAAAATCTTCTTCATCAACTACAAGATAGAAGATGAAGAACTGAGCTATATGCAGGCAATGTTTGGCACCCCGCTGCACATCGAAAAAGACGGGTTAGCCAGAGTAATCGAAGCTCTTCCTGTTCCTACCGACGCTGTAAAGAAGAACTATGTTTGTTTCAAACCAGCATCTGAGCAAAGCGTCGAACACCGAAATATCAACTATGAGGATCTGAGCGATCTGTTTCTTTTTGGGCGTATTCAGGACCCGCTCTTGCAAGCTGACGTGGTTGGGCACACCTCCAACTATGTAGTGCGCCCCTCTGTCGCCGAAAGAATCAAAGCCGAACTACATAGCGGCCGCAGCTTGATTTCCCTGTATTCGCCATTGGGTCATGGGAAAACGGTACTTACTAAGATTCTCGGTGCAGAGCTTTCCCAAGATCACGATGTTTTCTTTGCAGTTAGAAATCAGGACAGCTTCATTGAAGAGCTGAACTCGATAATAGCGAGCAATGATCGCCCGATTATCATCCTTGATGACTACTACAAATTTTCAAAGCACCATCGCGAGATGGCCCTGATGAAATCGGCAGATGTAGTTTTCATCTTCACATCTAGGCTAAGCGTTCACGAGACCCGCAAAGACGAACTTCCAACGCAGTTTCTTAATCACGAGGTCATTGATTTAAGGATCGGCGAGCTTAATCAAGCCGATGCGGATGCACTTGTTCCTTTGACAAACCAAGTCGGGATGTGGCGAGAGCGTTCTGAGCTTCCAGACCCACAAAAGGCACAAAAACTGATTTCTACAGACAAAACCGGGTATCAGGCGAACTTCGCTGACATCTTGGTTGGTCTTATGAATTCGAGCGAGATGATCGGGAGAATAAAAAAGGAACTTGAGATTCTCAGGTCCATTTCGCAGGATGCGTACGACGCTGTTCTCCTTTCGATCTACCTCGAATTCACCAATAATCACGTTGACGATTTCGTCTTAGATCAAACGCTACATTTGAATCTCTCAGATATCCATTCATCCAAGGAAGTTTCGAATGTCTTTAGAGTGTTCTTCAATATAGAAAAGGGCTCTGGAGGGTACTTTGCAGGCTCCATTTTCGCCAAGTACGCAATGGAAAAGATATGTGACCACAATGATTTGATTGGGGTGATTGAAAGTTCAGCAAACAACTTGGCCAACAGCAGCCCGTTGTTTGAAGAAATGAAGCTCGTTTTGGTTGATTTGCTAAGATTCAACTACCTGAAAGTGATTGCGAGTCAGGATCAAAACCGCCTTCGCCGCATCAGGGACTTGTATTCCAATCTTTCTTCCAATCCAAATTTGAACAAAGATGACCTCTTCTGGAATGCCTTTGGCATGTGCCAGAGGGCACTTAAAGATTTTGATTCGGCGGTAAAGCATTTCAGAACCAGTATCAGCTATGCGAAAAACCGTGGTAGGAACTATGTTCCCTACCATGCCCAGAACCAATTGATTGTCTGCTTACTTGAGCGTGGTATTAGCTTGCCAACCGACACCTCAACCGCTTTCAGCAATCTCAAGGAGGTTTTTGAACTTCTTTCAGTTCAGGCTGATGACGAGAGAGCCTACGGGCGCGGGCAAGCATTTGCATGGCACAAAGAGCTAATCTCATTCTTGGATTTGTACTACCCCCAGTTTGATCATACCGAAAAAACGGTCACACGTGCGCAAGCTCAGAAATACATTGCCTTCATTATTAGAAGTGTTTCCGGTTGGGAGCAGCGTCCAGAAGCGGCTTTGACTGTGAGGAAGTTACAGTCTTTCTTGGCAAACAACCCCGCGTAACAGCTATTCGAGACCCACATGATCAGGAAGTGAAATATGTGGAAGTTGGGCAATGAAATCTTGAACTTGCTTTGGCTTTCGAGGGGCTTTGTTGCACAAATCGGCTGATGGGATTCACTGTTTGAATCCAGCATGATAGCTGAAGGCATGAGCAGTTGGGCCCCTACGCAGTACAAGACCACGAATTGGTCGACTTACAACACCGCGTTGAAGCAGCGCGGATCGTTGGCAATTTGGTTTGATCCCGAGATGACCTGGACACCGCCGCCGAGTGGCAAGCGAGGTCGGCAACGGCAATTTAGCGACGCAGCAATTCAGTCCTGTCTGACGCTGAAGGTGCTGTTCGGTATGCCGCTGAGGCAAACGACCGGGTTCGTGCAGAGCCTACTGAGGTTGGTTGGTCTGGACTGGTCGGTTCCCGATTTCAGCACGTTGTGCCGTCGGCAAAAGGCGTTGAATGTGGCGCTGTCGTATCGAGGCGGCACCGGCCCTCTCAACCTTCTGATTGATAGCACCGGCATCAAGGCAGAGGGCGAAGGGGAATGGAACGCCCGCAAACATGGTGGTTCCAAACGCCGGTTATGGCGCAAGATACATATTGGGATCGACGAGGAAACACTGGAGGTTCGGGCCGTCGAGGTGACTACCAGCAACGTGGGTGACGCGCCCATGCTGCCCGAGTTGTTGAACCAAATCCAACCAGATCACGTCATCGGTTCGGTCACGGCAGACGGGGCGTATGACACTCGCAAATGCCACGAGGCGATTGCCGCCCGAGATGCTCATGCCGTCATTCCTCCGCGCAAAAATGCCAAGCTTTGGAAGCCAACAAGCATCGGGGCAATCGCCCGAAATGACGCCGTGCAGGCCTCACGATATTTGGGCCGGGCGCTGTGGCGAAAACTGACAGGATACCACCGCCGGAGCCGGGTCGAGACCAAGATGCACTGCGTGAAACTGATGGGCCAGAGCCTAATGGCGCGGGACTTCGACAGACAGGTCGCGGAGATCCAAATTCGCATCGCCGTACTCAACCGCTACACCGCCCTTGGCATACCCGTCACGAAGCCCGTAAGATAAGTCCGTCCGGGGAAAGGGGAAGCACGACCTTCAGGCGATTTGTGCAACAAAGCCCCTCAGATTGCGAACCGAACGAGCGGCAATGCTGACGCATGAACGAGACCGCAGAGTCAACGTCATGCCCCTTTTCATGCCAGTTCGAACGGCGGGAACGGATAGACTCAACGCGGGCTGGGATAGGCCCCGTTACCATCAGAAATTTGCGAAAAACGTCGAGGGAATGACCGGCGCATTCCGCGCAGTCGGCAGCGGATACATACTTCATCATTGGGATTTCTCAGGCAGCGATAGAATTATCTCTTGACAAATCATGTCTACCACAAAATGCCATACGAATCAAACCTACACGGTCGCCACGGGCGGGCACCGAATCTTATGCACCCGGAAAAGCATGATGCGCGCACCAAGCCACGTCGCCGACGCGCTCTGAGAGGTTAAAATCTGTTGGGAATAGCCCAGTGAAGTGTGGCTAAGTTACCATGGAGTTTCAGAGGCGTTACCATGGAAATAAAAAAGGGCGCGGAACCAAGGCATTGATTCTACGCGCCTTTTTCTCAGAAATAGATGGTGGGTGATAAGAGATTTGAACTCCTGACATCTTCGATGTGAACGAAGCGCTCTACCACTGAGCTAATCACCCGCCGTGGAGGGCTATTTATCGCTACTCTGCCGCTTCTGCAAGGGGGTCATTATCCCCTTCCTGAGACTTTTTTCGGCGCAGCTTGCATACGACGATGTCGGCCTGCTCAATTTCCTTCTGGCGGGTCACTTTCATGATGCCCATGGGCTGAAGCTTCAGGGTTTCACCGCGCACGAGCGCTGCACCCAGAACGTCAAGCATGGCCTCGACAATCGGACGGGCCTGGGCCTTGCGAACCCCTGCCTTGGCCGAAACCTTTTCCAGCAGATCTTTCTTGGTCAGGGCCATGGTCGGATCAATCCCCTGCCCTGCCTCAGGCTGTGTAACACCGGACAGCGGGCTTGCGGCGGCCTTGGCGGCGGCGGCGGCCGCAGTTGTTGCCGCGGCGGCGGCCTGCACGGCGGTCGTCGCTGCGGGTGGTGTGGTGGGCGGCGTCGTGGCCATTCCCGACGGTTTCGCCGAAAGCGTCGGGCGCGAAGAGGTCGCTTTGGCGGCCATCTCGGGTGCGGTCGTGGTTTTCGGGGTCGTCTTCGTCGGTTTTTTCGTCGTCACTTTACTGCTCGCCCTGGTGGTCGTGGATTTCGTCGTTGTGGATTTCTTTTTCGTCGCCATTGCTCTGCCTCGCCGGCTATTGTTTCCATTCTGGAAAAAACCTAACCCGAATAGGTTAACAAATCCAGTCTTTCCGGGAGCATAGCCACAAGATGTTGCGGCTTCACCCTGTCCTGACCACGATGAACGGGCCATTTCGTCGCCTTGACCGCGCGACCTCATCCATGCGTGGATGGCAATATCCAAGGAGGACACCCATGAAAAACACATTCATTGCAACCGGCCTTGCTGTGGTTCTTGCCAGCTCCGCCGCCTTTTCCGGATCGCTGGAAGAGCCCATTGTCGTGCCCGAAATCATCGTCGAGGAAGCCGCGTCCAGCTCCTCGGGGGCGCTCATCCCGCTGGTCCTGTTGGGGTTGGTCGTCGCGGCTGTTGCCCTGAACGGCGGCGGCTCGGACCCCGCGCCCGCCAGCGATGCGCGTCTGAAAACCGACATCATTCCGGTGGGCACCGCCGCAAACGGCCTGCCGCTGTATCAGTTCCGCTATGTCGGATTGCCGACGGTTTACGAAGGTGTCATGGCGCAGGATGTGCTGTCCCATTCGCCCGGCGCCGTGGTACATCTGCCGCTGGGCCTGATGGCTGTGGATTACACAAAACTGGGGCTGGAGATGCGTGTCATCGATTGAGATCAAAGCCCCACAGGCCCCCGCATGACAAAAAGGCGCGCCATCACCGGCGCGCCTTTTCTTTTGCTTATGGCTGGGACCAGAGCGCGCTTAATGCGCCACCTGCCCCGCTTCGCCACCCGGCGTTTTCAGAGCGGCCTGGGCGGCGGCTTCTTCTGCTGCCTCGTCCCATTCCACCGGCTCAGGTGCGCGCACCAGCGCGTGTTTCAACACATCCGACACATGGGACACCGGAATGATGGTCAGGCCCTCTTTCACGTTGTCCGGGATTTCGGGCAGATCCTTTTCATTCTCTTCCGGGATCAGCACCGTCTTGATGCCGCCCCGCAGCGCCGCCAACAGCTTTTCTTTCAGCCCACCGATGGGCATTGCATTGCCGCGCAACGAAACTTCGCCCGTCATGGCGATGTCCTTTTTCACCGGAATGCCAGTCAACACGGACACGATCGACGTTACCATCGCCAGACCGGCCGACGGGCCATCCTTGGGGGTCGCCCCATCGGGCACGTGCACGTGGATGTCCCATTTCTCGAACATCGGCGGTTTCACCCCGATTTCCGGCGCGATTGACCGCACATAGGACGACGCCGCGTCGATGCTTTCCTTCATCACATCGCCCAGCTTGCCGGTGGTCTTCATCCGCCCCTTGCCGGGCAGACGCAGCGCTTCGATCGACAACAGATCACCGCCGACGCTGGTCCAGGCCAGACCGGTGACAACACCGACCTGATCTTCCATTTCGGCCAGGCCATAACGGTATTTGCGCACACCCAGGAAATCCTCCAGCGTGTCAGGCGTCACCTCGACGGTATCGACCTGTTTGCGCACGATCTTGGTCACGGCCTTGCGGGCCAGTTTGGCGATCTCACGCTCTAGGTTCCGCACACCAGCCTCGCGGGTGTAATAGCGCACCATGTCAGTCAAGGCCGCCTCTGACAGAGAGAATTCGTTCTTCTTCAGACCGTGGTTCTTGACCTGTTTGGCGACCAGATGCTGCTTGGCGATCTCAGTCTTTTCGTCTTCGGTATAGCCAGCCAGCGGAATGATCTCCATCCGGTCCAACAGCGGCCCGGGCATATTATAGGAGTTCGCCGTGGTCAGGAACATCACATTGCTGAGGTCATATTCGACCTCCATGTAATGGTCGACGAAGGTGCTGTTCTGTTCAGGGTCCAACACCTCCAACATTGCCGAGCTTGGGTCGCCACGAAAATCCTGGCCCATCTTGTCGATTTCATCCAACAAGATCAGCGGGTTGGTCGTCTTCGCCTTTTTCAGCGCCTGGATGATCTTGCCAGGCATCGACCCGATATAGGTCCGACGGTGACCGCGAATTTCGCTTTCATCGCGCACGCCGCCCAGCGAGATGCGAATGAATTCACGCCCGGTCGCCTTGGCAACCGATTTCCCCAGGCTGGTCTTACCAACACCCGGAGGGCCAACCAGACAAAGGATCGGGCCTTTCAGCTTTTTCGACCGCTGCTGCACGGCCAGATATTCGACGATGCGTTCCTTGACCTTTTCCAGCCCATAGTGGTCCTGATCCAGCACCTTTTCGGCGTGGCCCAGATCCTTTTTCACGCGGGATTTGGTGCCCCACGGAATGGACAGCATCCAGTCCAGATAATTGCGCACCACGGTGGCCTCGGCCGACATGGGCGACATGTTCTTCAGCTTCTTCAGCTCGCCTTCGGCCTTTTCGCGGGCTTCCTTGGACAGCTTTGTCGCGGCAATCTTCGCTTCCAGCTCGGCGACTTCGTTCTGACCTTCGTCATTGTCGCCCAATTCCTTCTGAATGGCCTTCATCTGCTCATTCAAATAGTATTCGCGCTGGGTGCGCTCCATCTGCGATTTCACGCGGGTTTTGATCTTTTTCTCGACCTGCAATACGGACATCTCGCCCTGCATCAGGCCATAGACCTTCTCCAGCCGCTCGGCGACCGACAGGGTTTCCAAAAGCTCCTGCTTTTGGTCAACTTCGACACCCAGATGCCCGGCGACCAGGTCGGCCAGCTTGTCGGGCTCGCGGGTTTCCGAAACGGCGGCCAGCGCCTCTTCGGGGATGTTCTTTTTCACCTT
>JGI24724J26744_10003294_pt1 | contig 10503 bp, 9 predicted proteins | sample Cruoilmetagenom7_FD_26744 | JGI IMG/M metagenome (IMG submission 26744)
GTCTCCTAAAGACTTTAGCCCAGTTTGAGCCAGTTGAACGGCCGCAGGCACAGTTGGCACCAGCCATCTTACAGCTGCAAATCCAAGAGCAGCACCCGCAAATCCGGCGACCGCTCTGACATACAATCCTGCACTGGCACCCGCAAAAATGAGGGCCATCACGCACCCCAGCGCCGCCCCGATGGCAAGAAAGAACGTATTCAGGCGATCTTGCGCCTCGAGCCCGGCAAAAGCATAGACGGCCAACACGCATGGTGGTCCAAAATAGAGCACCCGCCCCCATTCCAGAATATGCCGGCTCCAATCTGGATTATCCACGCTTGGCGGTAAAACAAATTGCATCGCTGCGGCCAACCAAACACAACTCACCACCAATAAAAGGCCTGGCCGCCAAATGCGACCGGAGGCGATCAACGCAGCCGCGATGCCGCCAAGAATGAACTCAAGCGTCATTGGATGAAAAATCAGGGAAATATAGGTATCAGCCAGTGGGCCGCTTAATCCGAGACCTGCCCCGACCGCTACCAATGCGCCCCACGCCAAACATGCCCACGCGCGGATGGATTTTGGTAAGAAGAGCAAGAGCGCAAAACCAAAATAGAAGTACATCTCATGCACCAGCGTCCAACCAACTCCCAAAACCGGTGGGGCAGCTTGCGGTACCAATAGGTAGGAATGCAGCAGATATAGCGGCATGGTGCTATCGGCCTGCGCCACGCGTTTGGGATCGCCCGGCGCGCCTATCGTCACCCAAAAATAAGCCAGCATGATCGATGCGAAAAACCACCAAATCGGGTAGATTCGGCTAATGCGCGCGAACAGAAAAGAGAACACCGATGACCGGCCCGCAACGAGGTTGCGTGTCACATAGACCATGATGAAACCAGATATGACGAAGAAAAGATCGACGCCGACAAACCCGTTGTGCCATAGGCCCGACACAAAAGCGGGTTCAGGAATCTGGCCATTTTCCAGGACCCACATGGATTCCGCGATACCGCGCACCTCGATCGCGTTAACGTGAAAAATCACCACAAACAGCGCCGCCAATCCCCGCAATATCTGTATGGATACTAGCCGCAAAATCTCGTCCCACGTGTTCAATCAACCCGTTGAGAGCTATAGCGCACCACCCTGTTTGGCAAAGCGAAAACGCNGCAAGTTCAGCGGGCAACCTCAGAATNGATATGTAATAACTTTACCTTTNTGAAGATTGCTGACAGTATTACCCTCAACAGGGGAGATTAAGTGTATGCGCAGAAGACTCTCAACCCATGCAAAAGAGGCCAATGTCGACCTGACACCGATGCTCGATGTGGTCTTCATATTGCTGATCTTTTTTATCGTAACGTCGACATTCATTCAGGAAAAAGCACTCGGGGCGGAGCCCCCACCACCGCAATCATCAGGTGAGCCAAGCCCGGCAATCACAATATTTGTTGATGAGAACAATCTGATCCGCGTGAACGGCGACGCTGTCGACCTGCTTAGAGTTCGATCCAATCTTGAACGGCTACGGGCTGAAAACCCGGATGCCCCCCTAATCATCGCGGCTCATCCTGCGGCGCGAACCGGTACGATCGTGCTTCTGCGCGATCAGGTTTACAGCGCGAAGATTGAGCGCGTGAACATCGTGCGCACAACATCCTGACCTGCAGTATGTAAAATGGACCAGACGGCCTGTAAGCCGGGTTTTGTCCACCGCGCCCTTGCGGGACATCGGATGGGCAATCATTCCTCTGCGACGCTTCTCGCGAAACGCCTGACGCGACACACCCGAGGCGCGGGCCAAAGACAGCCCATATACGCCCCCTATTTGGTCTTGCTCCGGGCGGGGTTTACCATGCGGGCGCTGTTACCAGCCCCCCGGTGAGCTCTTACCTCACCCTTTCACCCTTACCGCAAGTTGCCTCGCGGCGGTCTACTCTCTGTGGCACTTTCCCTCAGTTCACACTGGGCGGACATTATCCGCCGCCCTGTCTCTATGGAGCCCGGACTTTCCTCCAACACAGAGTTACCTCCATGCCAGCGATTGCCCAGCCGTCTGGTCAAATGCTGGCCTATTTCACGATTGCGGNTTTGACAAGGCTGAGTTGATGCAGCGTATCGCGATCTGCCTCGCCGGTAACGCCACCCTGCACCCAGCGGCGTTGAAACGCGGTGACCGCTTTCACCGTCACCTCATCGCGAACACCTGTGATTGGTAATGTATAGCCAATCGCCACCAAATCGGCTTGCAGATCGGCAATTGTGCCGCCCGAGACCTCCACCCCGTCGTCCCGCGGCCAAATACCAATACCTGCACCTCCCAAACGCGCCCAAGGAAAATGCTCGCCCGGATCTTCCTTGCGGGCCGGTGCAATGTCGGAATGGCCAACGATCCGGCTTTGAGGGATATTCCAGCGCGTCATGATCCCCTGACAAAGCTCAATCACCGCATCGATTTGAGCTATAGGAAAGGGCTCCAGATCGCCATTGGCCAGTGGAAAATCGTGCCCGCGGTTGACGATTTCGATGCCGATAGAACGTGAATTCAGGTCCTCATCGCCCTGCCATGACGATGCACCGGCATGCCAGGCGCGTTTGTCCTCGCCAACCAGTTGAACAATATGCCCATCTTCCCAGACCATATAATGGGCCGACACCGCAGCCTCTGCGTCGCACATTCGATCCAGCGCCATCTGGCCCGTTTCCATGCCGGTATAGTGAAGCACCAGCATGTCGACATCATGCTTTCGGTCATTGAAGTTCGGGCTGGGACACGCCTCAATTTTCATTCGATCTTGCCTCTCACCTTATCGCCGAGCGCCGCCTCCGGCATTTCGCGGTTTGGACGTACAACAATTATAAACACGCCGCCCAGCGAGATAATCGCGCCCAAAATCAATTGGGCCCCAATCTGCTCATGCAACAAAACCACACTCAAGACCACACCCCAAACCGGAACCATCAGCGTCAGGGGTGATATGAAGGATACATCATACTTTTTGAGCAAGTTGTAGAACGATCCATGGCCAAACACGCTAACGCCCAACACGGCGAACACGGTCGCCGCCCACACCCACAAACCGCCAGACGTAAACGCACTCCACCCGCCACTTTCGGTCAGAGCCGACATCGCAAGCAATGGCGCAAAACTGAACAGGCCGACCCAGGCTTGCATCTGAAGCGCGCTGATCGGCGGCATCTTCTTCATAAGAATACCCGCCGCTGAGCCGACCACGGCAGAAGCAACGATATAGAGCAAGCCATAGGAGAGGTTGAAGCTCGACGGATCAACCGCAATCATGATCGCCCCGGCAAAGGCCATAAGGATACCGCCNCCCCGTCGCCAACCGACTTTTTCGCCCAGAAAAACCATACTCATCAAGGTTGAAAACGGCACGCCGAGCTGCCCAACAACNGCAACCGANCTCGCCTCTGCATTAGCCAACCCGATGAATAGGAGCGCGAAATGTATCGCGCCAATCCCCATTCCGATCAAAAACAATGTGCCGAGATTCTTCGGGATCGGACGCAAAAACCAGGCGAGCACCAGCGCGATACCGAGAAAACGCAGCCCNGCGAAAAAGATCGGCGGCACGCCCGCATCAGCGATCACCCAGCGGGTCACCACCAGATTCAATCCCCACACGAAGCAGACAACCGCCAACAATATGAAGTCGCGAACACTCATACTTTGCCCTATCAGGGTTTCAGGGCAGGCGCATCCGGTAGATTTGCTTAACCCCGCGTCCGCGCAGCCGCCTGATAAAGTGACGTAAACAATTGGCGTGTGGCCGCGTCGGCCAGCCCCGCACCGCCGGGAGATTTCGCCTTCAGCTCCAGATCATGCAGGCGTTCGACCAAACGCAATAGGCGCGGCGTTGGCCATTTGCGTAGGCGCACCTGAAAGGCTGGCCAATCTGACTTCCAGACCGGCGGTTTGAGTTTCATCCCGACATTTGCGCCACCACCAGACATGGCCTGCGCGGCGAGCATTCGGCTCGCCTCCATCTCAAACAGACGCACCAGGCTAATCGCCGATAGTCCGGCATCGATCACCCGGTCCATTTCCGCCTGCGCACCTGCAACATTTCCATCCAGCGCCAGCATCACCGCACTGCGGGCACTTTCATCCGCATTGGTTTCGCAAAGGGCCCGAATGTCCGTAGTGTTCACCGGTCGGCCAAGGCCATGGGCATACACGGCCAGCTTCTCCATCTCCGCATTGGCCAAACTGCGGTGTCCCGGCAGACCATCGACAAAGCCAGACAAGGCATCATCATCAATCGACACGCCGCGACCATCCAAGGCCTTGCGCACAAGCGCGATCATATCCGTATTACTATCGGCAAAGACATGCAGAGCCGCCGCATTTTGTGCAGCTTCAAAGGCCGTGCGCATTTTCGAACGCGTATTGAGGGTCCCGTTCAGCAAGACGACACGCGCCGCAATGCGATCTGGCGTCTCCTGTGCCATCGCCAGAACGTCTTTGATCAACGTGAAGAGTTTTTCGCCCTTGGTCCGAATGCGAATGATCGATGTGTCCCCCAGAAGCGACTGGGCCTCCAACGCATCGAACAGGATCGCCGGTTCGCGCTTCACCTCATCCTCATCAAAGGTCAGAACGTTCGATGGGCCGAGTTTCTCCCACGCTTTGACAAGGGTGCCGGCTGTATCCGCGACAACGCCTTCATCTTCGCCAAAGACAAGGGCGAGCTTGCAGGCAGGGTCAGGCTTCTTGGCAAATCGCTCCGCGCTTGCCCCCTGATGCTTCATTTCTTGTTCGCCAGATTGATCCGCATATCGTCGACAACCCGCCTCGCCATCAGGCTCATGGCCCGTTCCGACGCATTGGTTTGCGCGGCAATATCGGCGAAGGGTTCATCCGGCACATTGAATGTCGTTTCGACCATGACTTTGCCTGAAATCGCATCCCCATCGAGCACGAGAACATAGTCGACCCGTGCGATCACATCGGTTCGTGACGCCGCCTCATCCGGTTTGAAAGTCAAACGTTTCAGAGATTCGCTCATCTCGACCGTCAATGTCGCAGGCCCGTCCAAGCCGGGCAACCCCGGCGCCAATTGCTGGATCAGGGCTTTGCGCAAAGCATGGCCTGAACGTCCGTCAATCTGCTCGACATGTATCTGCCCACCGCTTGCGCTATTGGCATATAGCGGTGTGAAACCGCATGCCGCCAGTGGGCCGATCAGGATTAGGGCGAAGAAGGCAAATGCGATCTGTTTCATGCAACTACGATATTCACGATCCGGCCCGGAACGACAATCACTTTCTTGATTTCTTTACCATCGAGGAACGCGCCGACCGCTGGTTCAGCCAGCGCCAAGGTTTCGATTTCGTCCTTGGCCAGGGTTTTCGCAACCTTGATCTCGGCCCGCCGTTTTCCATTGACCTGGATCGGGAGTGTCACCGTGTCTTCGACCAATAGGCTCGCATCGGTTTTCGGCCACGCCGCCGCTGAACACAGGCCTTCGCCGCCAATCAGTGACCAGCATTCTTCGGCGAGATGTGGCATGAACGGCGTCAGACAGCGCGCCAACATGGACGCCCCTTCGAGCCGCGCCGCTAGCAGATCATCGCTACCCTGCTCTGCCTTTTTCAACACGCTGGTCCATTCGTGCAATGTCGCGACGGCTGAATTGAACCGGAATTCCTCAATCGCTTTGTCGATCGCCACGACGGCCTTATGCGAGGCGCGCCGAAGATCGGTCGCCGCAGCCGCTTCTGTATCTGAGCCAACATCTGACCCGGCCAACTCATCAAAGACGGACCAGACACGCTGAACAAAACGTGCCGCCCCCTCAGCGCCCGACTGCGTCCATTCGACATCGCGTTCCGGCGGACTGTCCGACAAGACGAACCAGCGCGCCGTGTCGGCGCCATAAGTTGCGATAATATTGTCTGGATCGACGGTATTTTTCTTCGACTTCGACATCTTGATGATGTCACCAACCCTCACCGGGTCACCACTGGATATCTCGAAACAGTCATCGCCGCGTTTTTCAATTTCGGCGGGTTGCAACCAGCGCCCATCTGCGGCCTGATAGGTCTCATGCGTCACCATGCCTTGCGTAAACAGCCCNGCAAACGGTTCGCCATTTGGCAGGTCAAGCTCGCCGACATCGCGCATCGCACGGCTGAAAAAACGCGCATANAGNAGGTGAAGCACCGCATGCTCGACCCCGCCAACATATTGATCCACCGGCAGCCAATAGGCCCGTTCTGCCTGATCATCGACGCTGGCAAAGCGCGCGAAATACCAGCTAGAATCATTGAACGTGTCGAGCGTATCCGTCTCTCGCTGCGCTGGCTTGCCACAAGATGGGCAGTCCACGTCTTTCCATGTCGNGTGGTGAAATAGCGGATTTCCGGGTTTTTCAAAGCTGACATCATCGGGCAGGCGGACCGGCAAATCCGCCACTGGTACGGGTACGATCCCGCAGCCTTCACAATGGATCACCGGAATTGGGCAGCCCCAATAACGCTGGCGGCTAACGCCCCAATCGCGCAGGCGGTAATTCACCGTGCGCTCGCCCAGACCCATACCCTCGATCCGGTCAATCGCCTCACCAATCGCTTTGTCGGTCGGCAAGCCATCCAGAAAACCGGAATTGAACATCGATCCCGGCCCGGTATAGGCGGTCTTTTCAATCGTGTAATCCGCCGCATCGGCCTCCGGCGGCAGGACCACTGGCAATACTGGCAAATCATATTTGTGGGCAAAATCGAGGTCGCGCTGGTCGCCAGCCGGACAGGCGAAAATCGCTCCGGTTCCATAGCCCATCAGGACAAAATTTGCGATCCAGACCGGCAATGTCTCGCCGTCTATAAACGGATGCGTGACCCGCAACCCGGTATCGAAGCCGATCTTCTCGGCCTTTTCAATATCAGCTTCCGACGAGCCTGTTTTGGCGCATTCGGCCCGGAAGGCCTGCAGCGCCTCACTGTCTTTGGCCAATTCAATTGTCAGCGGGTGATCCGGCGACAGCGCAACAAAGCTCGCCCCAAACAATGTGTCCGGCCGTGTTGTAAAAATCTCGACGCCATCAATATGCCCAGCGGGGGTGTCATCGGCCCACTCAAATCGCATTTGCAGGCCTTCGGAACGCCCGATCCAGTTCGCCTGCATCGTGCGAACTTTTTCCGGCCATCGCTCAAGCTTTTGAACCTCGGTCAGCAAGTCTTCGGCATAATCGGTAATCCGGAAGAACCATTGCACCAGTTCGCGTTGCTCGACGTCTGCGCCAGAGCGCCAGCCCTTGCCATCAACAACCTGCTCATTGGCCAAAACCGTGTTATCAACGGGGTCCCAGTTCACTTTGGCTTTCTTTTGATAGACCAGCCCTTTTTCCATAAACTTCAGGAATAGACGCTGCTGCTCGCCATAATATTCCGGATCGCAGGTCGCAAACTCGCGCGACCAGTCCAGCGATAGACCCAGCTTCATGAACTGCGCCTTCATCGCGGCAATGTTCTGATAGGTCCACTCACCGGGGTGAACGTTCCGTTCCATCGCAGCATTTTCAGCTGGCATTCCGAACGCGTCCCAGCCCATGGGATGCAGAACATTATAGCCCTTGGCGCGCTTGTAGCGGGCGACAACATCGCCCATCGCATAGTTGCGGACATGCCCCATATGCAACCGCCCAGACGGATAAGGAAACATCTCCAGGACATAGGCTTTCGGCGCATCACCCGCTTCTGCTGGTGATTTCGCTTTGAACAAGTCAACCTTGTCCCACTCACCACGCCATTTGGGTTCCGCAGCCTGCGGATCATATTTTGAGGGCATCAGCCACTCCCTCGCTAAAAACTGAAATTAGATTAGTCGAGCTCGGAAGCTTTTAGGTTGCGAGCACGGGTCAGGATCGCGTTTTCAAGCTGAATGCCTGTCTCCGGATCAACGCTGCCATCAACCCAGGCTTCGCCGTCTTTGGTCTGGCGAAACACCGAAACCTTCACACCATCGGCGCGCAAACGGGAATCGAGGATGTAAACCGTCGCCTTGATCCGCTCATCCGTGGCATCAGGATAGCTCTTCCAATCATAAATGATTGTGCCGCCTAGTGGGTCTGCGGCAACCAATGGAAGGTCTTGCAACGTGTCGAGACTGGCGCGCCACAGATACGGGTTCGAACCACCCGCAATATCTTCCACGGCACGCGTTTCAGCGCTTTTGCTACCGCCGAACATGCAACCTGATAGAGCCAATGCTCCGAAAGCCACCGCAATAAATGTTTTAGTTGCCTTCATTTCATCATTTCCTGTTGGCAAGACCTTGTTGACTGGCATCTTCTATAGCACCTGAAACCGAGCCTGCCAGTGCCGATCTGTTGAAGCTTGTTTATGCCTGTAAATCGAGGTGATTTTATGCGGACCTACATATGCCTAATTGGTGGACTTTCTGCGATGGGTATTGCGAATGCGCAATCTGGCGCGCCGACTGAGGTTGAGCTGGAAGCGGAGACTGTGATCGTCGTCTCGCCGGTCCAAGACGATGACGGGCTTGCGGAAACTGAAATGCTGCTCGGTGAAATCTCGCTGAAAGGTACGGCTGAACGCGTGTTGGACAATGGGGTGCGTCTGCGCGCCCGCACCGCGCTGCGCCTGCAACAGGATCATTCCGCCAGGCCCGGTGCGAGCGGCGGCTTCAACAGCCAATCTGGCGCGCCAACGGGTGGTTTCTCAGGCCTGTCAGCCGGATCACCAATTGATCAGGACAATATCCGCGTGCGTTTCGAAAGTGCATATTTCCAGATCGATGGCGGTTATGGCGAACTGCGTCTCGGCCGGGACAAGGGTGTCGCGGGCCGTTTCCATGAGGGCCTCAAAAGCACGCTAACCCATGCCCGCCTCGATAGCACACTGCTCGACCCAGCCGGGGTGTCAACGGTTCGCACCCGCAATGACTTGACCGGATCAAGCGCCAAAATCTCCTATGCCAGTCCACGGATTGTCGGGCTGCGCGCAGGTCTGTCCTATACGCCCGAGGCCAATGCCGACGGACTTGACCGCCGTCCTGCTGCGGGCACCGGCGGCACTAGGCCAGACACACGCAATGCCTTCGAGGTCGCTTTGAATGGCACGCATAGATTCCGCGAAAGTGGTTTGCGGATCGATGCTGCTTTGGCCTGGTCAACTGCTGATATACGCGCACCTTCGGGACTCGCCCCTTATGATCGGGTTGAAACACTTTCGACCGGAACACGGATCGAAAAGGGTGACTGGACCATCGGCGCGTCCTGGCTTTCGAGCGATAATGGGCTGCCGGATGCCGAATATTCGGCCTGGAGTTTTGGCATCGCTCGACCCGCCCTCGACACCGACTGGTCGCTCAGTTATGGCGAATCAAGTGATGATGGCGCCAACACGTCCTCCACAAACTGGCGCTTGGGGGCCGCTCGCCCCATTGGGGAAAACCTCCGCGTGGCACTCGCCTATCGCCATGATGATCTCGACAATTCCCTTTATTCATCAACATCTCAGGGGGTTGTTGTCGAAATCACACTATCATCAGAAATTCTCAAACTGACGGGAAATTAAGGTTCTATTAAGGGGTGAGAGTGCTATCTGGTAGGTAGGAGTGAATTTATGCGTGCCGTTATTGCATCTCTTGGACTGGTTACTGCCTTCGCCGCACCGGCGTTGGGTCAGGAATCTGTGCCTGAAATGCCTGTACCGTCGATCTCCGAAACCGAGAAGGCGCAGCCCGATTGGTTCCAACAGTTCACACTCAGCACCGATGATGTTGAATCGACGGCGTGGCAATCTGAGCCTTCGCAATCTTTCAGCCTGGCATGGGTTAAGGGTGACCGCTGGAGCGTAAGTGTCGATTTGACCTCTCGCGACGAGCGTTCGCCGCTTCCACGCGAGGAAATGTCAGCCGGAGCTGATTTCAGAATCACGTCCCGCATCAGTGTTGGCGGTGAGCTGAGCATTGCTGCAGATGAGCTGGATTCATCGACCTTCTGGCAGGAACAGCAAATTGAAGCTGGTATCCGCCTGCGCTCTGCCTTCAAATTCTAGGCGGTCCTGAAAGCATCTTTCAGTAAGGTCGCGGCAAACGCGGCTAAGCTTTTGCGCCTTTTTTTCCGCCACCATAGATCGGATCGTTCAAAGCTGACGCCTCGTCCAGCGGCCAGCGTGGCCGCGCGGCGAAATCCAGACCATCCCCGCTGACCATGCCTGCGGCCAGACGCTCCGCCCCGGCGAGTGCAATCATGGCCGCATTATCCGTGCAATGACGCAACGGCGGCGCAATTAACCGCGCACGATTATCCCGAGCAGTTTCGTCCAACGCGTTTCGTATCGCCGTATTGGCCGCCACACCGCCTGCAACAACGAACCGAACTTCATCGGCGGTATCGGCGCGGAAGAAGGCAAGCGCGCGCGCCGCTTTCTCTGACAAACAATCTGAAACCGCAGCTTGAAAACTGGCGCACAGATCTGCCCGCCCCTGCTCGTTCAAGTCGTCACCCGCGACTATTCTAGCGGCGG
>JGI24724J26744_10003299_pt1 | contig 10495 bp, 7 predicted proteins | sample Cruoilmetagenom7_FD_26744 | JGI IMG/M metagenome (IMG submission 26744)
TCTGAACAACAAAAAGGCCTTGTCATCTATAGAGCCATTGAATTCCTTGGAATCATTCAGTTTTTTAAATCTCTTCTTTACACACAAACNGACCAANGCTTTTGGAATGATGCGAANGCCCTCTTCGCNCTTGCCGAAGGTTTACATATCCATCAGTTTGATTATTTAAAAATAGATGGCGAAAAGTCCACGAGTATTGAAAATGAATTTAAGACGATTCATTTTTTCCATTTGGCACAACCAAACCGATTTAGACAAAGCGATATAAAAACCATTCAGCGTATTTTATCTTTACACGCCAGTAATATTTTAATGTCATCAGTACACGAACAGTCTGCCGGATTTTACGTTGATTTGTCGTCATCCACCCCCATTTCTCACACATCTAATTTAACAGCAACAAATAATCAATGCCGCTTTATAGACAATGAAAACCTCGTGGAATTCATGCAGAGCGATCAAGTTATTGCACCCGAAAGGCACGGCGCTATCTCTTTAATTTCTGACAAGCCCATCTTACCTAAAAAAACAATTCGTCAATTACTGCCTAGCTGGAGTACCGCTCAAAGTCGGCAAGCACCAAGGCACGATCAGACCGAAGAGATCACGGTCTACCCAGGCTTTGATAGTATTATCAGGGCTTTGATCCTTAAACAGAACCCCACCCACTTTAGTAAAAAATCAGTACCACAAAAAAAGAACCCTCTGGATTTTGGTATAGAAAACCTCCATTTAATACCAATGGATGAACACCAAAAAAGCCAACACTCTGTTAATGATACCGACATGAACAGAGCTCTCAAGGCCTCTGCCGAAAATTCGCTGTCTGCTAACAGCATTTGGAAAAAGAAGCGCTCTGTTAAGCCCGGCGAAAAAGGTGAGGCAATGGAAGCACAAATGAACGATACCAGCTTGCAAGGACTAAGGTTTAAAGTCTCTGCTAATAATAATGCCCTTTTAAAAGCCAGTGACCTTATCGGCATTCAAACAAAAAACGAATCGCTCCAACTGGCTATTATTAGGCGTATCAACAAGCTTGAGGATGGGGGTGTTTCTGTTGGTGTAGAAATGATGGCACCTAGTCTTAAAATTGCCAATATCAAGTTTCATGATAAGGAGTCAACACCCAAACCAGTCATATTCCTCCAGGGGATTCCCGCCATTAATCAGCCTGACACTATCATCAGCCCCCTTTTGCTAGAAAACACACATGAAGATATTGTGCTAAAAATGAAAGATAAAGTCAGTCATTACAGTATTGATAAAACCATCGAAACAAATCAAGTTTTTACCCATTACACGGTTTTAAAAGAGACGAATCTAGATTAAGGTAACAAGTAATATAATATTTGGCTGATAGATGACAAAGCGGACCGTACTGACTCTTAACTTTTTAGCAAAAGAAAACAGGGCTTTAGAACTTGCATTAAGTAAAACCAGTGCCGATGCCGTCTTGACATCAACCACTGTTAGCCAACTAAATTCACAAAAATTTTCTGATGTGAACTTAGTTATCGTAAAATTACAAGACACAGAGTTTATTAATGAAGAGTTAGTGCAGCAAGTAAAGCAGCACTTCTTTCACTTCCCCATTATTTTAATCTCCGAGCATGAATTAAGCTCTGACGAAATCAATCAATACGATGCAAAAAACATTATTGATATTCGTCCGTTTAACCCAGTTTTCTTAGTCGCTAAATCAATCGCCCGTGAAATAAAATCACAAAATAACAAATATTCATTACACCAAGTCAGCTCACAATTTAAAAACGAATCGTACCGGTTCGATTCATTTTTAAAACACACTGAAGATGGTGTTGCGCTCATTCATGATGGTCAATATTGGGCAATTAATTCTGCTTATAAGCGTATTTTTAACATACCGGCCGATGAAAATATCGTCTGCACTCCAGTCCTTGAATTTAGTAATCCAACCACGTNCCCCATACGTGGAAACCTTTCAAAAAGAAATCTCAATACGGCTCTTGAGTCCTTACCTGATGAAACTGTTCTATCTGTTCTCATACAAACTCGTGATGGCGATTCATTTATTACCACTATATATAAAACCCATTGCTTTGTTAAAGAGCAGCTTTGCACTCAAATCCTAATTCATAACCCAGATGCTTGGAGTAATGTAGATAAAGGATTCACTGATTTACGGACCTTTGATCACGAAACAGGGCTGTACAACAAAAGGTTTGCTATTGAGTACATCGACAAAGAAATAGATAACGAAGAACCCCATGGTTCACTGGCTATTATTTTAATTGATGATTTCCGTACTATTCGAGAACAACACAGCATTAGTTACATTGATGAAACAATTCGTTCAGTTGCCGGCATTATCAACGAATCATGTTCTCAAAATGACATTCTCGCTCGGTATAGTGACGCCGCATTTACCCTATTTTCAGATGAATTAAGTCGTTCAGATTTTTTATTGAGCTGCCAACAAATTCTAACTGAAGTCAATAACACCTTATTTGGTGATGACAGCCAATACATTAAATTGACACTGAGTATCGGTGTTAGCTTTATTGACCCAAGAGTCACCACCTCTAAGCAACTCACTTCACAAGCTGACAAAGCCTGCGATAAGGCCTGCTCTAATGGAGGCAACCAAATACATGTCTTTGACTCTGTAACAACGCCTTTAACCGTTATTATCGATGAGGAAAAAAACACTCATTTAATACAATCTGCTTTGGAAAAAAATAGGCTTCACCCTTTATACCAACCTATCGTTGACCTCTCTCAAAAAACAACCGAAAATTATGCTGTCCTACTTCGCATTCTTGATGACAACAATGCACATATACCACCAGATCACTTTATTCTTACAGCCGAGAAAACCGGGTTAATTAGCCACCTTGATGAATGGGTTTTAAAAAACACGATAGAACAAATCAGAGAAGCCTCTCGCCAAGGGCTTAAAAGAAAGTTTTTTATCTCTATATCTAGTACCACTTACCGCAATACATCATTTATGGAAACGCTGGTGAATGAACTAAAGCTCAATAATATAGATGCCAGTTTATTAGTCTTCCAAATCAGTTTTTCTGATGTAAAAATTGAACCAACTATTTTAAAGAATTTCATCGCCATAGTTAAAAAAGAATGCGGATGCCAAGTCGCTTTTGACCAAATTGGCTTCAGCCAAATCACGGACAAAATACTGAAAGAGTACTACGTTGATTACGTCAAAATTGACGGTACCTTTAGCCAAAATCTACTCAATAATAAAGAATCACAACAGGTCATCAAAGATATCATTGAAGTAACCCGTCGAAATAACGTTAAAACCATTGCTAAATCCGTTGAAAACGCAAATACACTCGCGCTTTTGTGGAACATTGGTATCGACGCAGTACAAGGCTATTTCTTACAAGAACCTTCCGATATCATGCGCTTTGATTTTGACCTCAATAACTAATCTTCATTCGCCACGCCATGTGGCACATGCCCAGTAGCAACATGTAATTGAGCAGACTCACAATGCGCGGCTTGGTCGTCAAAGAAAATATCTGCGCCAAATGACTTAAGAAATTCCCCTTTTGGCAGTCCTCCTAAAAAAAGCGCCTCATCGATTCTAATACCCCAAGAACGAAGTGTACGAACAACTCGTTCATGTGCTGGTGCTGAACGAGCAGTAACTAACGCCGTACGCACTGGAGAGATGTCTTCAGCAAATTGACTCTGCAAGCTATGAAGCGCGGAGAGAAATGATTTAAAAGGCCCTCCTGTCATTGGCTGTTTTGCCGATAACTGTTCATTCTCAGTAAAAGCATCTAGCCCTTTTTCTTTATATATTCTTTCCGATTCATCAGAAAAAATAACCGCATCACCATCGAAGGCTATACGCAACTGATCATTAGCTGCCGTACTTCCTTTACCGGATAGGATAGTCGCAGCAGCGTGTCCAGCTTCTAATGCCTTGCGCACATCTCCTGGAGCTGTAGACAAGAACAAGTCCACTTCAAAAGCAGATATATAGCCGAAAGGTGTTTCACCGCTAGTAAACGCAGCTCGTTTAATATCTAAATCATGCTCACTGATAGAGTTAAAGACCCTCAGCCCCGTATCTGCGCTATTTCTCGATAACAAGACAACTTCTACCAAGGATTCGGGTAACCGATCATTCAACCCTAAAAGCTTTTTAACCAAGGGGTAAGCAACACCCGGATTAAGAGGCTCATCTTCTCTGGCAATTTGATAAGCACAATAGGCTTCCTTACCTTCGGTTTCGAACACCTTATTCGATTCAACAAGATCAAATAAGGCCATCGAAGAGATCCCTATCGTTAATTTTTTAGTGGCGAAAGATTTCATAATATCTAAGTTTAAAATTATTTTGTTATCTTAAGTCATTCAGGTTATATAGATGTCTCTATTCGCATATTTAACACATCAAATAGAGCTAACACTCTCACCTGTTGCCTGAAGGTCTTCAGGGTTATCTCTTTCAACCCAACTCCATGCCACAAACAGTGCTATTGCACTTAAAAATGAAGCCATAGTAAACACCCATTCAGCGCCAAAACCATCCCAAAGAAAACCTGCCATTAAACCGCCAAACATTCCTCCCGCACCATAACCAACACTGCTATACAATGCCTGCCCCTTATCTTGAGTAGCACCTTTAAAATAATAGTGCGTTAGCTGAATACAAACCACATGAAATGCACCAAATGATGCTGCGTGTAACACTTGAGCGAGTATCAACGCGCTAACAGTCTCACTAAGCCAAGCAATAATTAGCCACCGAATAACCGTTAAAAAAATACTCAGTAACAGCACCCATCGTAAAGAAATATGATGGAGTACCCTTTGAATAACAATAAATAGTGCTATTTCAGCTAACACGCCTAAAGACCAAAACTGGCCTATCTCGGTTTCACTGTAATTCAGTTTATCCAGTAAGATAGAGAANAAAGCGTAGTAAGCCCCATGTGACGCTTGNATTAGAAAGACGACCATAAAGAAAGCGATAACTTTCTTTTGCTTCAAAATCGAGTAAATCGCTGGGCCGCCTTTTTTATGCTTCCTCCTTCCTTTTTCACCTAAGAGTAAGCTAGATAGAAAAATCATTATTAGGCACAAACTAACCANCAANGGCCAATCACTTAAACTCNTCATGTTCAAGATATACCCTGTACCAGCAACCGTTACAACAAACCCCACCGAGCCCCACAACCTTATTCCACTGTAAAGATTTGTTTCACGCCCGAGCTTAGTTAACGTAATCGATTCAAACTGTGGCAACATCGCATTCCAAAAAAAACTAAATACGAAGATAATCAATAATATGCCAACAAAATTTTGCTTGAATAACAGGCAAGCATAAGCAATCGCCGCTACTAAAGAGGCTAGCTGGACTAGTCGCATTCGGTCATTAAACCCAGAGGATAGCCACGCTAAAATGCTTGGTGCAACAAGTTTAGTTCCTTGCATTACCGCAAAAACCAAACCCACTTGCGCCGCCATGTACCCAATCGATTTCAGGTATAAACCTAAATACGGCATCAGTGCACCCAACGATGCAAAATAAAAGAAATAGAAGCCGGATAACCGCCAATATGGCAGCTTTTGATCAGCCAACAATGTAGACCTTATTAAGAATTATGGTGATAGTTATAACGACCCATCATCAGGTGGAATAATGGGCACTGTTGACCTGACATCATTGTTTTGCCCTCTATTCCTAAGCACATGATCCATCAGCGTAATCGCCATCATCGCTTCTGCAATAGGTGTCGCCCGTATGCCCACACAAGGATCGTGTCTTCCCTTAGTAATAACCTCAATTGCTTTACCCTGAGTATCAACTGACTTGCCTGCAAGGCGCAAACTTGAAGTTGGTTTCAACGCGATGCTTGCCGAAATTGTCTGCCCAGTAGAAATCCCACCTAAAATACCACCTGCATGGTTACTGAGAAAACCCTCAGGCGTCATTTCATCACGAAATTCTGTACCTAGCGACTCCACACAGTCAAAACCATCCCCAATCTCCACACCCTTCACCGCATTAATACTCATTAGAGCGTGAGCTAATTCGGCATCAAGGCGATCAAAGATAGGCTCACCTAAACCAACTTGAACGCCCGTTGCACTGACATTAACACGCGCACCAACAGAGTCACCCGTCTTTCTTAGTGCGTCCATATACGCTTCCAATTCATCCACTTTATTGGGGTCAGGACAAAAGAAAGGGTTTTCATGTACACCTGCCATATCAACAACATCAATTTTAATCGGGCCCAATTGAGCTAAATAGCCATTAATTTCTATGCCAAATTTTTCTCGTAAATATTTTTTTGCAATGCCACCAGCTGCCACCCGCATCGCAGTTTCACGAGCGGACGATCTCCCACCCCCACGGTAATCACGAAAACCATATTTTTGCTGATAAGTATAATCTGCGTGTCCAGGCCGAAAAGTCTCTTTGATATTTGAATAATCCTTAGACCGCTGATCCGTATTTTGTATAAGTAGTCCAATAGACGTACCCGTTGTTTTACCTTCAAACACACCCGATAAAATCTTTACCTCATCTGCCTCTCGTCGTTGTGTCGTGTGCCTTGAGGTGCCGGGTTTTCTTAAGTCAAGATCACCTTGCAAATCTGCTTCACATAATTCCAACCCAGGGGGGCAACCATCCACGATACAGCCAATGGCTGGCCCATGGCTTTCACCAAAGCCAGTAACAGTAAAAATCTTTCCTATTGAATTTCCTGACATACTCGTATTCTTGTCGTTAATTAATTACGTTAGTTTAGCTTGAAATAGGTTGCTATATTCTAATAACTGTTCTTTAGTTAGCATGAAAACACCATGTCCACCGTACTCAAACTCTTGCCATAGAAAAGGCACTTCTGGATAACATTGCTGTAAAGCTTCGTCAGTATTCCCAACTTCGACATAAAGTACCCCACCTTCATTTAAGTGGTCTGGCGCATTCGCTAAAATTTTATGTACTAAATCCAAACCCGAGACCCCACCATCTAAGCCAAGCTGCGGCTCTTTATAAAATTCATCCGGCAAACTCGACAACTCTTCATGTCCAACATAAGGTGGGTTACTAACAATTAAATCATATTTCTCACAGGATAAGCCTTCAAATAAATCTGACTCTACAACAAATACCCTGTTTTCAAGTTTGTACCGTTGAATATTCTTTTTTGCGACATCTAATGCTAAATTTGAAATATCCGCTATATCAACACGCGAATTAAGGAAGCACATCGCACTGGCAATCCCGATGCAACCACTGCCTGTACACAAATCTAAAATGCGGCCTACTCTTCTTTCATCAACCCAAGGCGCAAACCGATCATCAATTAGTTCGGCAAAAGGTGACCGTGGCACAAGAACATTTTCATTTACAAAAAATGGCAGCCCAGCAAACCATGCCTCACCAATTAAATAGGCCGCAGGAACTTTCTCTGCCACTCTACGATCAAAGAATTCTAATATTTTTTGCTTTTCACTCGAACTTACCTCGTTAGCAAAAACTTGATCGTCCTCTAATGGTAAATTCTTTGTGATACCCAAAACAATATACGCAGCCTCATCCATCGCATTGTCCGTTCCATGGCCAAAATGGAGCTCCGCGTCATCAAATAAACCAGCACCATAACTAATCAATTGACTAATTGTGTTTATTTTATGTAATTTAATTGTCATAAAGGTATATAAAGGGCTATATTTAACCCAATAAATTAGTGAGTTATTAATAATGATAATTTTAACTCAATTAATAACTTACAAAGCACTTTAAAAGATGTCCATTAGAAATCTAACAAACGAAGAAGTTAACTCTTTATTTCCTATCAGGAACTTCTCTGATAACAGTAAACTTCAACTTCAAGAAATGGTACAGACAGAAAGTTATGATTCAAATAGTATATTATTTTCTGCCGGTAGCAACGATGAGCAACAAATTTATCTTTTAGAAGGCAAAATACGGCTAAATCTTGGTGCCAATAAAGAAAGAACAATTGAAGGCGGCCAAGTTGAAGCTCGCTTCCCCATTGATAACACATCACCTCACCAAGCTACAGCTGTTGCACTTGGAAATGTAACGGTGCTATCTATTAAACGTTCTACACTTGACGATTTATTAAACGAGGTCTTACCTAGTAATAATGGTCATATTGACGTTCTTGAAGAAAGTGAAGATTCCTTACTTTATAACCAGCTTTATTTTGAAGTCACTCAAGAAATGCAAGCTGATAAGTTGGAGTTACCATCCATTCCAGAAACAGCTATAAAAGTTCGCACAGCAATATCAGACCCTCATGCAACGTCGGCTAAAATTGCACAAATCACTCAACAAGACCCTGCAATTACAGCTCAATTAATCAAGGTTGCTAATAGCCCGTTATTCAGAGGTCGCGAAAAAATTGAGGCACTCCCTCCTGCAATCACTCGCCTTGGACTAAAGGCCATCAGCAACCTCATCACAAGCTTTACCATGAGGATGGTTTTTAATGCTAAAACAAAAGATGTAAAAGACTTAATTTCAGCACTATGGCTTCATAGCCGCGATGTCTCTGGAATATGTGCTGTTTTGGCCAAAAAACTAAAAGGGTTTAATGTCGACAAAGCAATGCTAGCAGGCCTAATACACGATATTGGCACCATACCCATTTTAACGCATGCAGATAAACACCCAAATTTAATAACCAATAAAACAGATGTACAACATACACTTAAAAAATTAACACCTGTTATTGGCAAAATGGTACTTGAAAAATGGAACTTCACTGAAGACTTTATTGAGTTAGCCATTAATGCCGAAAACTGGGAGCGTACAACAGATCAACCTGCTAATTACACCGACTTAGTAATTGTTGCTCAACTGCTCAGCTTTAGAAACACGCCTCTACAAGAAAGCCACCCTGAAGCCTCATCTGTACCAGCTTACGACCGCCTCACTAAGTTATTAAGAGACCCAAACGATTCCGTTGATGTTGTAGAAAATGCTCAAGATGAATTGGCTAACATTAAACAGCTGTTTAATTAAATAATGGCTTAACTTCATTGGAAATACCCCGCACCCCAACCGGCTCAATACTTCAGACTAAGGAATCAACTTTAGTCATTAATAAACTTCAAACTGGCCAATTTTTACAAGCAAAAATAGTCGATCAATTACCCAATAAAAGTGATGTAATTATTCGCTTGGGCAATCAGCTTTTGCAAGTAAAAAGTGACATCCCCGTCACCATTGGGCAAACCATTAAGGTCCTAGTTGAAAAAACGGCTTCTGAAGTCATTTTAAAAGTTAAACCCCCGTCACAGTCAAACAACCTTATCAATTCCAGCCTACGTCAATTGCTTCCAAAACAGACCCCCGTCAATCATTTCCAACAACCTCTCAGCCAAATCTTTACAAGCATTAACAAACAGGCCATTAAATCGGCTCACAATCAATCAAAAGAACTAGCGCCTCATTTGATGCAAATAAAACGTTTAGCCTTTAGCATCATCCAAGCATTACCTAGCCAAAAGAACATAACAACAAGTGAGGGTATTAAAAGTGCTATCCAAAATTCTGGTTTTTTTTTAGAGCCAAAGTTACAACAACTGCTTTTAGAAAACAAAGCTGCTTTTAACACGAATACTGATAACTCAAAAGCTAATCAAAAACCATCTATGGAACCATCATCAACAAAAACAGTTGGTGAACACACGGTCGACCTTTCTCGTATAGATGTAAAAGCAAGTCTCATTAAACTCATAAAATTATTAAACACTTGGCCAAAAAATTCTCTAACACCACATCAACAAACAGCCGAGCAGCAAAAAAAAGTGCAACAAACTACATTAAACCCATTAACAATTTCGTTGAAACCAACAATTGCTACACCACCATCCACTGCACATAAAATACCCCTCGCACTACCCCAACTACTTGAACAACAGATAAAAGAGTTAATAAGTAAAACAGAAGGTGCCATTTCGAAAATAACTCTAAACCAATTGGCTAGCACCAACATTGACAACATTAGTAGCCGCCAAACTTGGCAAATTGAAGTTCCTTTTCTAAACCAAAATGCATCCGAGTCCATCTTTCTAAAGATTGAGCAAGACGAAGCTCCACATAAAAAAAACAATAAAATGGATTCTCAATGGACCGTTTCATTGGAAATGAACCCACCAAAACTAGGCTTAATTAAAAACAAACTAACACTTAACAATCATCGCATAAGCAGTAGTTTTTGGGCTGAAGAGTCTGAAACAAGAAACTTAATTTTTCAACACTTAAGCTCATTCAAAGAGCAGCTCAGTCGCGCTAATATTAAAACTGATAGCATTCAGTTACAAAAGGGAACTGGGCCCGTCATCCAAAGCGTCAAAGTTGATGCGCCGATCTTGAGTGAGAAAGCATAATGACTGATGTGATCAACCCTGCCGACATTGCCATTGCTTTAAGATACGATGGCCAAAGCGCACCTATAATTACAGCTAAAGGCAGAGGCAACATTGC
>JGI24724J26744_10003301_pt1 | contig 10492 bp, 11 predicted proteins | sample Cruoilmetagenom7_FD_26744 | JGI IMG/M metagenome (IMG submission 26744)
CACCAAAGGCCGGGCTAATCTCAAAAAAGTCGCCCTCATCAACCGTTTTCTCGATCAATTCATGCATATCATAGGGCGAGTTTGGATTGTCCGGGATGAGTGTATCCAGGCTCGGCTCTTCACGCTCAATATTGTCAAAGCTTGGCCGGGCGGGCGCCTCCTCGCGGTTTGAGCCGGGTAGGAAATCGATCAGGCGGCGTATCTGCGTCAGCGCCTCAATGTCATTCTCAAACGCGCCGTCGACCACGCCGGATTTTACCGCGTGAACAGAGGCCCCGCCGAGGGTTTCGTGCGTCACTTCTTCATTGGTGACGGTTTTCACCACATCCGGCCCGGTGACATACATGTAGGACGTGTCTTTCACCATGAAGATGAAATCGGTCAGGGCGGGCGAATAGACGTCGCCGCCCGCGCACGGGCCCATGATGACGGAAATCTGTGGAATGACGCCGGATGACAGGACATTCTCCATGAAAATATCGGCATAACCGGCGAGGGAATCGACGCCTTCCTGAATGCGCGCGCCACCGGCATCGAAAATACCGATCACCGGTGCGCCATTTTGCACGGCCATTTTCTGAACTTTGACGATCTTTTCAGACTGCGCTTTTGACAGCGAGCCGCCAAACACAGTGAAATCCTTGGAGAAAACATAGATCAGACGGCCATTGATCGTGCCGGAGCCGGTAACCACGCCATCGCCGGGAATGCGCTGTTCTTCCATACCAAAGTCGTGACTGCGATGCTCAACGAACATGTCGGTTTCTTCGAAACTTCCCTCATCCAGCAACAGGGCGACCCGCTCGCGGGCGGTCAATTTGCCCTTTTCGTGTTGGCGGGTGATTCGGGCTTTGCCGCCGCCCATCCGGGCTTGTTCGCGGCGCGCTTCTAGGGCTTCGATCACGTCTTGCATATGGGATCCTCCAGCATTTAGGTTGCTTTTAATGCTGACGCGCCATGTGACAAGCCAAAGACGGCCCTACCGTTGGGGTAGAGCCGCCATTCTGGGTTTAGTTACTGATCCTACCGGCCGCGATAGCCACGATGGCGGCGGTGATCGTTATGGCCGCGGCGAAGGTGAGGGATCCCTTCTATGTTCCGGACCTGATCGCCGCGGCGGACCATACAGGTCACACGGCGCTCCTTGTCACGGCGGCGGCTCTCAAATTCGACCTCATTGAAGGTGACGCGGAACCCATGCGGGCCAATCTGGTGCGCCCGGCGGCCATCATCAAAGTCGACATCGCGAAAACCAACGGCATGCGCCTGGTTCACAATCGCCCGGCGACAGGCACGAACGGCCCGGCTTTTCAAACGGCGGACTTCCGCGCGCGTCTGGCCATACTCATTCACACGATAGTTGTGGTGGCGGCGATTGTATCCATTGTTGGCATACCGACTGCTGCCAGTATTGATGTAGAACCCGCCATTATCGGTCTGGACCGATATGGTTGCTCCAATTCGCTTGGAGGACTCTTGATCAGCAAAGGCTGGAGTCGCGAGGAGCAGTGGCGCCGCAAAAGCAAGCGCGGCTGCTCGAGGTGTCATGATACGATTTATCATGTCCGCAGAGAAACACACCCATTTGCAACCTGGTGTGAGGACTGCGTTTCAGAAGCATTCATCTATTCAATGAGCGCGATTTAGGCGTCGCAGGCCGCGAACCAGTGGCCCAGTCTTTCAGCATCCCGCGCCCGCGCCGCACGTGCGGCCTGCGCCTCTTCATCGGCGCCCCAGGTTTCGATTTGCCAGTCTTCGTCGACGCTGGCGAGGGTCAGTGCTTCACCCGCGTCGAGTGCCCCCTGCTCCACCGCCATGGCAAGCACGGCAGAGCCAAACAGGCTGCACGCCCAAGCCAATGCGGTCAGGCGAAAATCATCCAGCCCCAGCGCATGGACGCGCACCGCATCCAAAGAGGCTTGCGGCTGAACCGCCGCGACAATCCCCTCAACCGGCACAAGGACGACGTTCAAAGTCTCCCCGGCCCAATCACGCCACGGGCGCCATGCCGCATCCTGACGGTCACGCAGCGGCGTTGGGCCNTCGGCCAAGTGGCAGGTGACATCGGTTTCGGCATATTTGGCCAATTCATCGGCCAGCATCGCGCGCGAACCGGGCGTGCGATCAATCGCAACATTGGCAAGTTTGGTCAGCACCATGCTCGCCATATCGATCGTCTCACCCTGTGCGTCCCACTCCGCNGCGATGGCCTGCGCCANGGTTTTGCGCGGCACNGCGAGCGCCACTTTTGCGGGCGTCTTGATCGACCGCCCATCGAGCTGAACCGCCCAGCCANTGCCAGCCGCATCAACCGAGACGGTCTTATAAAAACGCTTGGGAGAAATTGTACTCATCGGGTCGGCGCGCCTGCAAACTCATCCAAGCCTGTATTCAANCTCGTGAAGTCGTGGTGGACTTCGTGGGCGCCGACCGCTTGGAGTTCGTCGGCTTCACCGAAGCCCCATGTCACACCCATTGTGTGAATACCAGCATTCCGGCCCATGGTGATGTCGTGTATNGCATCGCCTATGATCAGGGTCTGGTCGGGCGCCGCCCCGAGTGTTTTCATACANTGATCAACCATGAACGGGTGCGGTTTGCCCGGCCCATCATCGGCGCACCATGACGTATCGAATAGATCGCTCATCTTGTGCTGGTCAAAGAAGGCATTGATCCCGCGCCGCGCCTTGCCGGTCGCAATGGCTAGGATCCAATTTCCGTTGGCGAGCCGTTCAACGGTTTCGCGTGCGCCGTCATAAAGCGGCTCAAAGCCAGCGCCTTCAGCGCGCAATTCAACGAATGCGCCGCGATAGCTTTCGACCAGTTGCGCAAGCTGGTCGCCTTGCAGATCAGGCGCAAGCGTCTGGCAGGCAATGCCGAGGTCGAGCCCAATCACCCGGCGGGTTTGATCATAGGCTGGCGGCGTTAATCCATGTTTTTCAAACGCCCTGACCATGGCGCTCTGAATGATTTGACGGCTATCAATGAGGGTTCCGTCAAGATCGAAAATCGCAAGTTTCAGGCTCATGCAGAGCCGATTAAGCCGCCTTGGCGCGGCGGGCAACCGCCATTTGCCAGAGCAGGAAGATCGGTGAGCAGAACTCAATAATCATCCCGGCAAATTGTTCATCGCTGCCCGGGCCGATCGTCATGTGCGAGATCAACCGCCCAATCGCGCCAATCACCAGAGCCGCGCAGACAAGTGCGATTAATCGCCCATGCTTTTCGATTTGCGGGATCGCATACCAAAGCAAGAACGTGACGAGGATATATACGCCCGACATGTAGCGATATTGATTGTCGACGGCGGCAACCACGTCATCGGCCGCGACATGATATCCAGTCCCCTGCATCAGACCGAGAACGGCAAATGCCAGCGGGATTAGAGAGAATAGACCAAGCGCAATCTGTAGTCCTCGTTTCATGCTTCAAGCCTCCAAGCCGTCGAGAAAGTGCTCAACGCCTATCGCGGGTGGCGGTGAACGCCAAGCCCCGACCGAAGGGAAGGTTCAGGGATAAAGCCGCGTGCCGGACCAGCCATCAGGCGTGCGCGTCAGCTGCAATCGGTCATGCATACGAAAGGCCTGATCCTGCCAGAACTCAACCACATCGGGAATGACGCGGAAGCCGCCCCAGTTTGGCGGGCGCGGAATATCCTCGCTGTCACCATAGATTTCCGATAGTTCGCCGATGCGCTGCATGAAGATGGCGCGGTCTTTCAATGGCTGTGACTGATCAGAGGCGATGGCGCTGATCCGGCTCTGCGGGGTTCGCATTTTGAAATAGGCGTCGGAATCGGCGTCCGGCAGCCGCGCAATCGACCCGCGCACCCGCACCTGCGGCGCAAGCTTTTCCAGTGCAGGCACAGGGCGGCCTTACCGCTCGCTTGAACTTGCTGGCTCTTGGCGCTGTCGAAATTGGTGTAGAATTTCAGGCCCTCGGGCGACACGCCGCGCAAAAGCACGATGCGGGCATCCGGCAGGCCATTCTCATCAACGGTGGCCAAGGTCATTGCGCTACTATCATTTGGCTCGCTGGCGCGCGCCTCTTTTAGCCAAATATCCAGCAAAGCGAACGGCTCACTGACATTCGGGATCAGGGGCCGATCGGCTTCGCCAGCATAATCGGCGGCTGATGGGCTCGGCGGGATGGCAGACGCATCATTTGTCATAAGGAACCTTTTGGGGCGAATTGGCGGTTTGTTAGTCACTGCAATAGTATATAGGACAGCAATATCCCAGAGACTACGGAAATGCCCTCATGTCGCATAATACATTCGGACACTTATTTCGCGTTACGACGTGGGGNGAAAGTCATGGACCTGCTTTGGGCTGNGTCATTGATGGCTGCCCGCCCAAATTGCCGCTGACGCAGGAGATGATCCAGACATTTCTGGATCAGCGCCGGCCCGGCACGTCGCGCTTTGTGACACAGCGGCAGGAACCCGACCAAGTGCGTATCCTGTCAGGCGTGTTCGAAGATGACCGTACCGATGGGCCAATCACCACCGGCACACCGATCAGCCTGATGATTGAAAATGTCGATCAACGCTCCAAGGACTATTCGGAGATTCGCGACCGCTACCGGCCCGGCCATGCCGATCATAGCTATGATGCCAAATATGGCGTGCGCGACTATCGCGGCGGCGGGCGAAGCTCTGCCCGGGAAACTGCAGCGCGCGTTGCGGCGGGGGCGATTGCCCGGCAGGTACTGGGCGACACAGTTCAAATTCGCGGCGCGGTCGTGCAAATCGGCGCGCATATGATCGATCCGGAAAAATGGGATTGGGCGCAGACATCGCAAAACCCATTTTGGTGCCCGGATGCGGAGATGGCGGCGCGTTGGGAAGAGTATCTCGATACGGTTCGCAAGTCCGGGTCCTCTGTCGGCGCGATTGTTGAGGTACATGCCAGCGGTGTTCCGGCCGGATGGGGCGCGCCGGTCTATGGCAAGCTGGACGGCGAACTGGCGGGCGCAATGATGAGCATCAATGCCGCCAAGGGTGTCGAAATCGGCGCCGGATTTTCTGCCGCCGGGTTCAGCGGCGAAGATAATGCCGACGAGATGCGCGCGGGCAATGATGGCGTGCGATTTCTGTCCAACAATAATGGCGGGGTCGCGGGCGGCATTTCGACCGGGCAGGATGTGGTGGTTCGCGTCGCGATCAAGCCGACTTCATCCATCCTGACGGCGACCAAATCAGTGACGCGGGACGGCGAAGACGTTGAAGTGCGCACCAAGGGACGCCATGACCCATGCGTTGGCATCCGTGCGGTGCCGGTCGCTGAGGCGATGATGGCCTGCGTTCTGGCCGATGCAAAATTGCGACACCGGGGACAGGTTGGCAGCTAAGCTGCGCGATATTCATTTTCGATTCACCCATGCCAAGGCATGTCGCACGCGTCTCTAACCAAGGAGTGCAGACATGACATCCTCCCATATTCAAAAACTCGCAAGCGCAGTTGCCGCCGCCGCCCTACTTTCCGCCCCTGCTTTGGCCGAAGATGCAGCCACCGGCTGGACCGGTGAAGGGTCACTCAGCGCCGGGGTTTCGACCGGCAATACAGAAACCACCGATCTTGGCCTTGCGGTTGATGCGACCCGCGATTGGGGCGTCTGGGCGCTGGGCGTGCAAGCCAGCGCCGACTATGGCGAAACCGACAGCACCGAAACCAGGAACCGCGTCTTCCTTGGCGCCAATCTTGATCGCCAAATCAATGACAAGCTGTTCGGCTTCGGGTCGGTTTCTTACGAAAAAGATGAGTTTTCCGGGTTTGCATCGCGGACATTTATCGGTGGCGGTCTGGGCTATGATATCTACGATTCGGACACGCTCGGCTGGACGGTTCGGGGTGGTCCGGGTCTGAAGATTGATGAGATTGAAGCCGTGCTTGATACGACGGTTGTGCCGGCCACGGTCATCACACCGGAGACGACCGAAGAATCGTTGTCGGCGATTGCCGAATCCAACTGGCGTTATGGCTTTAACGACAATGTCGGCATGACCAATGACACCAAAGTCCTGTGGGCCGACACCTCGACACAGATCAGCAACATCGCCGCCCTGACGGCGCAATTGAATGGCAGCCTGTCGGCGCGTGTTTCATTCGAAGCGCGTCACGATACCAACCCGCCGCTGGGGTTTGAAGATACAGATACGATCAGCCGCGTGTCGCTGGTCTATGGGTTTGGGAAATAATTCAGACCGATTGAAAAGGGCGCCAGCGGACCATCCGCTTGGCGCCCCTTTTTTTATCCGAATTTCTTAGCCAACAAAGGCGCGTTCGATGACGAAGTCGGCGGGCTCAGAATTGGCGCCCTCTTTCAGACCATGCGCTTCGAGCAGGTCTTTCATGTCTTTGGTAAAATCGATCGACCCGCAAATCATCGCGCGGTCGGTTTCGGCATTGATCTTGGGCACACCCAGATCTTCGAAGAGTTTGCCGGACGTGATCAGATCGGTCGCGCGCCCCATTGTCGGGAAGTCTTCGCGGGTGGTCGTCTGATACAGTTTCAGTTTGCCCTGGCCGAGCTCACCAATATCAGGATCGCCGAGAAAGGCCTCAACAATTTGTGTGCTATATTGCAATTCCGCCACTTCGCGGCAGGTATGGGTGACGATCACCTCATCGAATTTTTCATAGGTTTCCGGGTCGCGAATCACGCTGGCAAACGGCGCAAAGCCGGTGCCGGTAGAGAAGCAATAGAGGCGCTTGCCGGGCGTCAGGGCATCATGCACCAGCGTGCCAACCGGCTTTTTACCGAGCAGAACCTTATCGCCCGTTTGGATCTTTTGCAGGCGTGAGGTCAGCGGGCCGTCCGGCACTTTAATCGAGTAAAATTCCAGCGTGTCGTCCCAATTCGGCGAAGCGACGGAATACGCGCGCAGCAAGGGTTTGCCATTTTCCTTTGGCAATCCAATCATGATGAATTCGCCAGAGCGGAACCGAAAGCTTTGCGGCCGCGTTAAACGGAACCGAAACAGCCGGTCCGTATAGTGCTGGACCTCAAGGACCGTTTCCTCGCTTGGGGCGTTTGGGTTCACTTTTTTCTCGGTTGGTGCCGTTGCAGTCGTCATTTCCGTCCATCCATTCATCGAACAAGGCCGCAAATGAGGCTTAATACGCAAACCCGCAAGACCCCAAATGATCGCATTAGCAGAACTAAATCCTGATCGGCACCGGTCTGGGCGGTTTTAATTTTCCTGTAAGTCAGCCATGCCAACCCAGTTCACGTCGGGATTGGACATCTCTGTCAGTTCGCCAAGTTCGTAAATGTCCTCATAGCCGTAACCATAGAGGTTGATGAACGTTGGAATATTCAGCGCCAACTCAACCCGTTTCAGCATGACAGGGGCGAGATTGTCGCTGAAATTGTTGTTACAATATATAAGGATACGGGTATTTTTAGACGGAATGACCGAGGCCAGTTTCGACACCGTGAAGTCCGAGAATGGCAGGTTCACCGCCCCGTCAATATGGCCCATTTCAAAGGCTTCGCGAGACCTTGTATCGAGGATGATCGTCCCCTCCTCGGCTTTCATCGCATTGAAGTCGCCTAAGGACACAAGCCTCTCCTCGCGAATGGCGAACACTTCAGAACTAAGGTCCAGGAAGCCGGGATAATCAATCTCTGGCGATCCGGCGGGGGTTTCCTGCGCCGCCGCGGCGAGCCCAATCCCGATAAAAGCGATCAGGGCGAGCAGCCCACAAATCAAACTGTTACGTGCACCGTTACTGCGCGAGTACATGGCGGCCTCCATCTGCATCCACACAAAGTGAGTAATTGCTCATTGTGGCAGCAATGGGGGCGAATTGCGGTATCTACCGCCCCAGCGATTCTTCCCAATGGCGACGGCAGAGCGAGACATAAACTTCCTTGCCAACACTGACCTGTGCGCCCTCGGTCAGGGCATTTCCGGCCTCGTCCATTCTGGCGGTCATGGTGGCCTTGCGCCCGCAATGGCAAATCGTTCGGGCCTCGCGCAGATTATCGGCAATCGCGAGTANGCTGGCGGAGCCTTCAAACAGTTCGCCCTGAAAATCCGTGCGCAATCCATAGCAGAGNACCGGGATGTTAAGCTGATCGCCGACATGGGCGAGTTGCCAAACCTGATCGCGGGTCANNAATTGCGCCTCATCGACAAAGACAGCGTCCAATCCGTCACTGGNTTTNTGCGCCTCAATGGCGGTGAACATATCCGTGTCGCCGCGATAGAGATGTGCGTCGGCCTGCAAACCGATCCGGGAAACAATTTCGCCCATACGTGCATCAGGTTCCGCGCCATAATGGCCCGACGTCCAGAGCATGACCTGCATGCCGCGCTCGCGGTAATTATAGGCCGCCTGTAGCAGGATTGCCGACTTCCCGGCATTCATCGCGCTAAAGGTAAAATAGAGCTTGGACATGACCTAGACCCCTGCAACCTCACTGGCCGCAGCTTCGGCTTTGACCCATTTGATGAAGGCCCGCACATCCTCGGTCAGGTGGCGGCCTTTTGGCCAGACCAGCCAATAGCCATAATCGACGCTGATTGAGCCATCGGCAAATGGCGCAACGAGGCGACCGCTGGCAATGTCTGACGCGGCAATCGCCCGCTTGGCCAAAACAATGCCGCGCCCGGTCGCCGCCGCCTCAATCGCCAGAGCCGACTGATTGAAGCGNGGGCCGCGTGTGCCATCAACAGCCGCGCCNGCNCCACGCGCCTTAAGCCAACTNGACCAGTCCGGGCAGGATGGATCGACCTCAGCGCTCACATCNTGGATGAGCGTATGTTTCGCCAGATCGGCGGGTCGGCGAAGCGCGTCTGGCCCCTCCAGAAGTTTCGGGGAGCAGATTGGCAGCACGGTTTCATCAAGGATTTTTTCTGCCTTCAGGCCGTCATACGCGCCGGGGCCATAGCGGATGGCAAAATCGGCGTCGGCTGTGGTAAAATCCGTCAGACCGCTATCGGCGCTGACCCAGGCTTCAATGCCCGGATTTGCGCCATGGAAACGATCGAGCCGTGGGGCCAGCCATTTTGAGGCAAAGCTTGGCGCGCTCGACACCATGACCCTGCCCTTGCGAGCCGGGGCTTGCATAATCCGCCCCGCCTCGGCGATCTGATCGAACGCTTCGCGCACCAATGGCAAGGCCGCTTGGGCCGCGTCAGTCAGCAAAACACTGCGGCCGGTGCGCTTGAACAGCGGCGTCCCGGCATAATCTTCGAGCTGGCGAATATGTTGCGAAATAGCGCCAGGGGTGACATTCAACTCGTCAGCGGCCTTGGTGAATGACAGCCGACGTGCGGCCGCTTCGAAGGCACGAAGGGCATTTAGAGGCGGGAGACGATCACTTGGTGTAGACATTTGCAGTATAAATCAGATTTCGAGTGTAGTTTCTCTAAACAATAGAATAAGAGCCATACGCTTGTCCAAATGGGGTCACAACCCCCATTTGTGCGCCGAACAAAAACAGTGCCCCCGACCCCGGAGACGCCCCAAAATGCGCCTATTCCCTACTTTTTTCTATATGGACGATACGCATGTCGTGGTTTTCGGTGGTGGAGAAGCGGCGCGGCGTAAAGTTCGCCTGCTGGCCAAGACGCCTGCACACATAACTGTGATCATTGATAATGAGCTTGAGGCAGGCTTCGCCGAAGAGTTTGCGGGCCGCATCACAATTGCCCCCCGCGATATGGCCGGACAGGCACTGGACCGGGCAAAGTTCGCGATTATCGCCTGCCGTCTCGATGATAATTGTCAGGAATCGATCCTATGGGCGCGCCAATATGGCGTTCCGATAAACGTCGTTGATCGCCCTGATCTGTGCGATTTTACAATTCCATCAATCCTGGAGCGCGGTGAACTCGTGGCCGCTATTGGCACAGGCGGGGCCGCCCCGGTATTGGCGAAGCGGGTTCGCGCCCAGCTTGAAACCCTGTTGCCACAGAACCTAGGCCCGCTGTCCGAGATCGCCCGCGACATGCGGCCTTTGGTGGCGGAGACGTTGCCAGAGAGTGCGCAGCGGCGGCAGTTTTGGGAAGCGGCGTTGAACGGTGTTCCAGCCGATCTGGCGATTGCCGGCGATTTTGACGGGGCGAAAGCCGCCATGCAGGAAATGCTGACGGATTTTGGCCAGACGGCGGGGGCGGTTGGCCCGGTTCAGATTGTAGGCGCAGGACCGGGCGATCCAGAATTGCTGACGCTGAAGGCGTTCCGTCTGATCCAGAATGCCGACATTGTCTTTCATGACCGCTTGGTTAGTGACGAGATTATGGACCTGGTGCGCCGTGACGCCGACCGGGTGTCGGTCGGCAAGGCGAAGGCCAATCACACGGTTCCGCAGGCCGACATTCACACATTGATGATCGATGCAGCCCGAAAGGGGCGACGCGTGGTCCGCCTGAAGGGCGGTGATCCGTTTGTCTTTGGACGTGGCGGCGAGGAAGTCGAAGCCCTGCGCGAAGCCGGGATTGAGGCGGAAATTGTTCCAGGTATTTCGGCAGCACTGG
>JGI24724J26744_10003305_pt1 | contig 10484 bp, 12 predicted proteins | sample Cruoilmetagenom7_FD_26744 | JGI IMG/M metagenome (IMG submission 26744)
ACGGTTGCGCTGAAATTGTGCTGCACAAGCACCTGCCTGTTGCAGCCGGGATAGGTGGCGGATCGGCCGACGCGGCTGCGACTTTGCGTGCATTGGCCAAGNTGTGGGNNGNCGCGACACCGTCGATTGACGATATGGCAAAACTCGGGGCTGATGTCCCGGTTTGCTATCGTAGCAGTAGCGCTCGGATGCAAGGTATTGGAGCGCGCCTTACACCATTACAAAAAATGCCAGACGACATGGGAATTGTGCTGGTCAACCCTCGGGTTGGCGTTGCGACACCCGCGGTTTTTGATGCGTTGGACAAAAGATCAAATTCGCCGATGCCGGATGTAATTCCAGAATTTTCAACGGCGACCGAACTGTGCAACTGGTTGAAAATTCAAAGGAATGATCTGCAAAAACCAGCGATGAAGATTGCGCCAATTATTGAAAATGTGCTTTGTGAAATCAAAGATACAGATTGCCTTTTCGCACGGATGTCGGGGTCGGGGGCGACGTGTTTCGGCCTGTATGAAACAGAGTACGAAGCAAAATCAGCGGCCAAGCTAATTCAGGCTGAGCATCCGGAATGGTGGGTTGTCAGCACTGGGTTTTAAGGCGTCCAGTTTCCTGCTCGGCTAGTTGACGCGTGCGACAACGTAGTCGGCCAGGTCCAACAGCATTCCCCGGATCGGATCGTCCGGCAATACATCCAGCGCCGCCTTTGCTTTGCCCGCCCATTCAAGCGCATCAAGCCGCGTTGCTTCCAGCGCGCCACTTTTGTTCAGCAAAGAAATAGCCATCTTCAGATCGCCGTCCCTTTGGTCGCCTTTTTCAATTACCCGCCGCCAGAATTCGCGTTCGTCCGCGTTGGCGCTGGCAACTGATTTTATCAGTGGCAGGGTCAATTTCTGTTCGCGAAAATCATCCCCGACATCTTTCCCGATCGTTGCGGCCTCGCCGAAATAATCCAGCAAATCATCGACAATCTGAAAGCTGATGCCAAGTGCATCACCATAAGTCTGCAAGGCACGGACCTGTTGGGCCGGGGCACCGGCTATTACGCCGCCCACTTCGGTTGCAGCAGAAAATAGCGCCGCCGTCTTACCACGAATAACCTTCAGATATGTGGCCTCGTCGGTGGCCAGGTTCTGGGCGGCGGTCAGTTGTAAAACCTCGCCCTCGGCAATCGTGGCCGAGGCATTGGCCAAAATATCCAGCACCCGAAGGGATCCGGTTTCAACCATCAGCTGAAACGACCGGGCAAACAGGTAGTCGCCGACCAAAACGCTTGATTTATTGTCCCACAACAGGTTTGCCGTCGGTCGACCGCGCCGCTTGTTGCTTTTGTCCACAACATCATCGTGCAGCAGGGTTGCCGTATGGATGAACTCGACAGTGGCCGCCAAATGGATGTGAAACGGGCCATCATAACCACAAAGACGCGCTGCGGCGAGGGTCAGCATTGGGCGCAGACGTTTGCCGCCTGCGTCAATCAGGTGGGCCGTTACTTCAGGTATCCGAGGCGCATGTTCAGATGCCATCCGGTTACGGATCAGCATGTCTACGTCTGCTAAATCGCCCGACAAATAGCTTGCCAGTCGTTCATGTGGTTTTTTTACTGCTTCATCCAAGCCCATCACGGTCTCGTAACATCTCTCGACAAATGTGGGCAACAGCCCTTAAATCACGGATTATGAAAGAACTCCTGCGCACGACAGATCCGACAATAATTGCCTTCGCAACCGTTCTTCTACAGGGCGAGGGTATAGACTGCTTTCCGATGGACGTCCATATGAGCGCACTGGAAGGATCAGTGGGCGTATTGCCGCGCCGACTGATGGTTCGCGATCAGGATATCTTCCTTGCCGAACGTGTTCTTTGTGACAATGAAATTGATCTGGGTCGATAGGCATGGGGTTTGATCTTAAGGAACTTTCACGGGATGACTTCCTTGGCGGCAAGTTGAAGATTTTTCAGCCAAAAAGCGGACATAGGGCCGGAATAGACCCTGTATTGCTGGCCGCCGCGGTCGAGTCGGCACCCGGTGATACAGTGCTGGAATTGGGCTGCGGGTCCGGTGTGGCCAGCCTGTGTCTGGCGCGCAGGGTNGGCGGAATTGATCTGGTCGGGGTTGAATTGCAGGAAANCTATGGCNAACTTGCNCGACTAAATGCTGCCGAAAACAAAATCCCCTTCGCTGTTTTTACATCCGATATAGCAAATCTGCCGATTCAGGTNCGCAGCCGTTCTTTTTCCCACGTCATCGCAAACCCGCCCTATTATCGGCGCGGGGGCGGAACCGCCGCAACCGATCCGGGGCGTGACTTGGCCCTGATGGGCAGCACCCCGATGCGTCTTTGGGTTGATGTCGCAACCCGCCGGCTTATTCCCGGCGGGTTTCTGACTTTCATTCAGAAGGCTGACCGTCTTGCGGACTTATTGTCTGGTTTTGACGACCGGTTGGGCAGTGTCACGGTGAAACCGATCACACCACGGGCAGGGCGCCGCGCGGAACTGGTGCTGGTGCAGGCCCGAAAGGGCAGCCGGGGCGAGTTTCAGTTACTGTCACCTTTGGTGTTGCACAAAGGCGCCAATCACGACGGTGACCGCGATTCCTATACCGAGGAAATCAGGAATGTTCTGCGCAACGGAGGCCCGATATCTGTGTTCTGATTAAGGAACTGCTAAGTTATTTCATGCAGGCTAAAGCGATCAGCCGTGTCCAAATTTTCGTGACACAGGCCAGAAATCGTGCTGCAATGCAGGTACACAAAACACAGGAGGACGACCATGAATTTGAGTTCGCATCTTCAGGAACTCCAAAAGAAGCATCAAAGCCTTTCAGAACAGGTGGAGACTGCCCAACGCAGCTTAGCTACGGATGACCTTCAGGTCACCGGGCTTAAAAAACAGAAGCTTGTTCTGAAGCAGGAAATAGAGCGGCTTTCTCATTCCTAGGTCGATATATCGGCGGTAGCACTGGCGCGCGCAGCAATTAGCGCGCCGCAGGTGATCAGGACAGCGGCCAGCAAAAGTGGCCAACGTGGCGCGGCAATGCCAGCCACGACAAGTGCAATTGTTGACAGAAGTGGCGCAGCATAGGATGCGACGCCCAACAATTGTATATCACCCTTTTTCACCCCGATATCCCAGACATAGAACGCCAATCCAACTGGCCCCAACCCAAGTGCCAAAATCGAGGTCCAGCCGATCATTGATGCAGGCCAGACCGTTTGTTCGGTTGCAAGATGTGCGCCCAAAGACAAAACGGCGGTTGCTATGCAGAACACGGCAACACTGGCAGTCGGCACGTCGCCCAGACGCCGGGACAATACCGAATAACCAGCCCACAATAACGCACATCCAACCGCCAGTGCGTATCCGGTAGCGAATTCAGGATTAAATCCTGCTGATCCGCCCAAAACGACCAGTGCGGCCCCAGCAAAGCTGATCAATGCGCCCGATACATGTCCGATTTTCAGACGCTCACCGGGGAGCATTCCTGAAAAAAGCACGATCAGAAGCGGCCAGAGATATGCGATCAGCCCGGCTTGGGCTGGCGGAGCCGCCCGCAGAGCGGAAAAGTAGAGGAAATGGTATAAGAATAATCCGGAGGTGCCAAAACAATAGACACTTAACGGTACGGCGCGCAGTTGTGAAATCCTGCCCGCGCGCGCGGTCCAGATCAGCCCGATAGTACCGCCTATTGCGAAGCAAATCGCATTGAGCTGTAAAGGTGGCATTGGTGATGTGCCAACCGTAAACAGGGCAAGCAACGCCCACAGCAGTATGGCACAAAATCCAATTGTTGTAGCGCGCCTTCTGGTCATGCTTCGCCTTTCAAACATAGAAGGGCAATTGAAAAGGCCGGGGCACTAAGGCGCACCTGCCCAGATCGCAGGTCTGGTCTTGTCAGACGACAAATTGCGCGCCATTTGCCGAAATTGTCGATCCGGTGATGAATCCGGCATCGTCCGAGGCAAGAAACGTCACGCAACGGGCAACTTCTTCCGGCTCGCCCAGTCGGCCCACCGGGATCTGTGAAATGACCCGCTCATTCAATACTTTTTCGTCCATGGCGCGAACCATCTCGGTTCCGATGTAGCCGGGGCAGATTGCATTCACGGTTATACCTGCGCGCGCCCCTTCCTGTGCCAGCGCTTTGGTGAACCCCAGATCACCGGCTTTCGCGGCCGAATAATTGGCCTGCCCGGCCTGACCTTTTTGGCCGTTAATGGAAGAAATATTGATGACCCGCCCGAATTTCCGGGCTCGCATGCCGGGCCAGATTGGATGGGTCATGTTGAATGCGCCAGACAGATTAGTGTCGATCACTTCGCGCCACTGCNCGGGTGTCATACGGTGAAACATGGCGTCGCGCGTGATACCTGCGTTGTTCACCAGAACCTCTATCGGTCCAAGATCTGCCTCGACATTTNCGATGCCACTGGCGCAGGCGTCATAGTCGGTAACTGACCATTTGTAGGCAGGTATTCCGGTCTCTGCGGTGAATTTATTGGCGGCTTCATCATTGCCGGCATAATTCGCAGCAACGGTGTAGCCTGCGTCTTTTAACGCAATACTTGTTGCCGCGCCAATGCCGCGTGTTCCGCCCGTTACTAATGCAATTCGGCCCATTTTCAGTTGCTCCTAACATGGGGGTGCTCGTTCATACTCGGGTTCAAAANGTTGGGATCGGCCGCNCACGGTTGGTGTGGGCGNCCGAGGTTATCGGATCAGTCACGCTCAACGCACATGGCAACGCCCATGCCGCCGCCGATACACAGTGTTGCAAGGCCTTTCTTGGCATCACGGCGTTTCATTTCGAACAACAGCGTATTCAGCACACGGCAGCCAGAGGCGCCAATCGGGTGCCCAATAGCAATCGCTCCGCCATTCACGTTCACAATNTCNGGGTTCCANCCCATGTCTTTGTTGACGGCACATGCCTGCGCGGCAAAGGCCTCGTTCGCTTCGACAAGGTCCAGATCACTGACCGACCAACCGGCCTTTTCCAGTGCTTTGCGTGACGCGAAAATCGGACCTGCGCCCATGATTGATGGGTCAAGGCCAACCGTTGCGAAACTTGCAATACGGGCCAGCGGTTCAATCCCGCGCTTTTCTGCGTTTGCGGCGCTCATCAGCAACGTCCCCGCCGCACCGTCGTTGATACCCGAGGCGTTCGCTGCAGTAACAGAACCATCTTTGACAAAGGCAGGACGCAGTTTTTGCATGGCCTCCATCGTTGCGCCGTGACGAATGTATTCGTCCTTATCGACGATGATATCGCCTTTGCGGGTTTTCACGGTGAAAGCGGCGATCTCATCATCAAACTTGCCAGCTTTTTGGGCGGCTTCGGCCTTGTTCTGGCTGGCAACGGCGAATTCGTCCTGCATCTCCCGGCTGATTTGCCATTTCTGGGCGACATTTTCGGCCGTTTGGCCCATATGGTAGCCGTTGAAGGCGTCCCACAGGCCATCACGAATCATCGAGTCGATGAATTTCATGTCGCCCATCTTGTGGCCGGCGCGAAGGTTAGCCAGATGTGGCGACAGCGTCATGTTTTCCTGACCGCCTGCGGCAACGATATCCGCATCGCCAAGTTGAATGTGCTGGGCGCCAAGCGCAACTGCCCGAAGGCCAGAACCACAGACCTGATTGATGCCCCATGCGGCACTTTCGACCGGCAGGCCGGCGTTGATATGGGCCTGGCGGGCCGGGTTTTGCCCCTGACCGGCGCTAAGAACCTGACCAAGTATCGTTTCTGAAACTTCGGATTTCTCGATGCCCGCGCGGGCCACAAGTTCTTCCAGAACAGCGGTGCCCAAATCATGTGCGGGCGTGTTGGCGAATGATCCGCTAAAACTGCCGACTGCGGTTCGGGCGGCGGATGCGATGACGACGTTGGTCATTGTGGCTCTCTCCAAAAAAAACATGGCAGAGAGCATTCTTCAGGCCGTAGTTTAGTGGATCAGCCTATGTCCCCACCCGATAGCCGAGTCCTATGCTGCAGGTGCAGAAAAATCAACGGGCTGATTGAAAAGAGTGATTTCAAATGGGGCATTATGCGCTGCGTTTTGCATTTTCCGCATCAACGAGCCAACGCGGCCGAACGGTGGGGACGCCAAAATAATAGCCTTGCATGCAGTCTATTCCAATATCCATAAGGAAACGCGCGTCGCTTTCGCTTTCGACCATTTCCGCCACTGTGAACATTTCAAAATGCCCGCCGATAGATATAAGCGCCTGCGTCAGAACCTGATTGTCGGGGTTGGAATGAATACCCCGGATGAACTGACCGTCAATTTTCACAATATCAAAATAGAAATCCTTTAAGTACCTGAAGGATGTAAATCCGGCACCGAAATCGTCCAATGCAAACGTAATACCGCGTGTTTGTAGGTTGGCCATGAACGCTTGAACGATTTCAGGAACATTCATCGCGCTGCTTTCAGTAATTTCCAGTATCAGGCGTTCCGCCACGGAAGGGTCTGCCTTTAGTCCACGATCTAGGATCTGCGTCCATTGCTGATAGCCAATCGAGCGGGCGGACATGTTGATTGACAGACGCAGATCCGGAACCATCTTCAAAGTTTGAAGTCCCTGTTTAAGTGCAAGGCAATCTATCTTTCGGCCCAGCTGGGTTGTTTCAACCTCGTCAATAAACTCGCGGGCGGGAATAATCCGGCCTGTACGATCCATGATCCGAATCAATCCCTCGTAATAGGCCGTCTGATTGGGCGTGCGCGCCTGAACAATCGGTTGATATGCAAGCATCGCCCGGTTGTTTTCAAGGGCGTCACGCACCAGGTCGATCGTGTTCCTGTCACGTTCCTGAACGGCAACTGAAAGCGGATTGTTCTTTTTCCCGCCATTGGCTGCGCCTTTGAAGTTGGTATTCACGTCAATCTCCCGTCTAGCTCGTCACAAGATCGGTGCGATGGTTTAAAACGACGTAAATGTTCCTATTTAGTTCTAATTGTAATAGCTTGCCGCATGAGCCCAGAACAGCATTGAACGAAAGGTAAATTAATGGATGGTCGATGCGATTGGTGCGGGGATGATCCGCTTTATTTGGATTACCACGACAATGAATGGGGCGTTCCGGAATATGATAGCCGGGCGCTGTGGGAAAAACTGATTCTGGATGGTTTTCAGGCTGGATTGAGTTGGATCACGATTTTGCGCAAACGGGAAAATTTCCAAGCTGCGTTTGAAGGGTTTGATCCGCAAGTTATCGCCGATTGGGGCGAGGCAGAGGTTGCAAAACTGCTTGGGAATGCTGGCATAATTCGCCATCGTGGCAAGATTGAAGCGACGATTGGCAATGCGCGCGCCTGGCAGGAAATTGAGGCCCGTCAGGGGTTCGATACCTTTTTGTGGAATTACCTTGATGGAAAGCCGCAACAAAACAGGTTTGTGACCATATCAGATGTCCCGGCGCAAACAGATTTGTCCATTCGGATTTCAAAAGACCTGAAGAAGGAAGGGTTCAAATTTTGTGGGCCGACCATTGTCTATGCCTTTATGCAAGCCAACGGGCTGGTCAACGATCATCTGCTTGGCTGCCCAAGCCATTCGAAAGTGGCGGCGATGGGTCGGTAGGCCTTTCGCATCAACAACTATATCGACTGGCTATGGCGCAGCTATCAGCTGTGAAATAATCGCCTTGGCGCTGTCGCTGTTCCATTCGGCGTCGCCACGCAGGCGTGCAATTTCCTGACCTTCCGGGTTCAAAATAACGGTGATCGGCAAACCCAAAACGGCCATGTCGCGGGCGAGTTTTTGTTTTGGGTCCAACAGGATCGGCAGGTTTGCCACGCCGACCTCTTCAAAGAACCGGCGGATACCGGGCAAAGCATTTCGTCCGGTGGCGATTGGAACGACTTCGAAGGCGTCACCGCCAAATTCGGCTTGAATTTCTTCTAGACCGGGCATTTCTTTGCGACAGGGGGCGCACCATGTGGCCCAGAAATTTAGCAGGACATATTTGCCCTTCCAGTCGGATAGTTGATGTTGGCCACCCTCGGGGTCCGTGAACTCGATATCGGAAACCGGCGCGGGTTCGGACAGGAACACCAGTTTCTTCATTGTGCCTNCGCGCAANGCTTCCAGCGCGGCGATATCCGCCACTGCNGCATTTGCACCAAACGCAAGGGCCGTATAGAGAACGGCAGAACGAAACAGCTTCATTTTACTCTCCGGGTGTTCGACCATGGCCGATCAGAAATCTAACGCAATGTGGGGCGGGCGTTTTGCTGCCGGACCCGATGCAATCATGGAGGCGATAAACGCCTCGATCGGGTTTGACAAACGGCTTGCCACGCAAGACATTGCAGGGTCTCGTGCCCATGCAGCCATGTTGGCGGCACAGGGTATTATTACGGATAATGATGCGGGTGCCATTCGTGAAGGCCTGCTCACGGTGTTGTCAGAAATNGAAACCGGCAAATTTCCGTTTTCGGCGGCTTTGGAAGACATTCACATGAATGTCGAGGCCCGGCTTTTTGATCTGATCGGTGAACCGGCGGGGCGGTTGCATACAGCCCGCTCACGCAACGATCAGGTGGCGCTTGATTTTCGGATGTGGGTCCGTGATCAGGCCGACGCGGCGATCGAAGGGATCACAGCGCTTATCCATGCCCTGCTGGGGCAGGCAGAGGCGGGTGCGGGTTGGGTCATGCCGGGTTTCACCCACCTGCAGGTGGCCCAACCGGTTACATGGGGGCATCATATGATGGCTTATGTGGAGATGTTTGGCCGTGATGTGGCGCGCTTTCGCGATGCGCGGGCGCGGATGAATGAATCGCCTTTGGGGGCGGCGGCACTTGCTGGCACATCTTTTCCAATTGACCGGCACGCAACAGCCGAGGCTTTGGGGTTTGACCGCCCCTCCGCAAATTCGCTTGATGCCGTCGCGGACCGGGATTTCGCGTTGGAGTTTCTTTCGTCGGCAACGATCTGTGCGATGCATCTTTCGCGGTTTGCCGAAGAGCTGGTGATCTGGTCCTCGGCGCAATTTCGGTTTGTTGCCTTGTCGGACCGGTTTTCAACCGGGTCGTCTATTATGCCGCAAAAAAGAAACCCGGATGCGGCCGAGCTGATCCGCGCCAAAATTGGCCGGATCATGGGCGCGATGGTTGGCCTTTTTACGGTGATGAAAGGGCTGCCGCTGACCTATTCAAAGGATATGCAGGAAGATAAGGAACAGGTCTTTGACGCCGCCGACAACTTGATGCTGGCGCTGGCGGCGATGGAAGGCATGGTTCGCGATATGACGGCCAATCGGGATGCTCTAAGCACCGCTGCGGCCAGCGGGTTTTCGACGGCAACTGATTTGGCCGACTGGTTGGTGCGTGAGCTTGGCTTGCCGTTTCGCGAGGCGCATCATGTGACCGGATCACTGGTGGCAATGGCCGAAGCGAAAACCTGTGACCTGCCCGACCTGTCGCTGCCCGAAATGCGAAGCGTTCACGCGGCGATCAGCAAAGGTGTATTTGATGTGCTGGGCGTTGAAAATTCGGTGGCCTCACGCACGTCCTATGGCGGCACTGCACCCGATCAGGTCCGCCAGCAAATCGCGCGTTGGAAGGAGAAATTGAAATGAAACGTCTGACAGTCGCATTTTGCTGGCTGGCGCTTCTGGCCGCTTGTGGCGCCGACGGAGATCCTGTTCCACCTAGTCTTAGCGGTGAAGTGTCGATTGGCTATTCATCGCAAAAAGGGATGGTCAGTGGGGCTGACGTGGGCCTTTGTCTGGGTCCGGCCTGCCAATGATCTCGCCGTTGCGGATAGGGTATCTGTTGCTGGCGATCTGGGGGGCCGTGCACCCAATGATCTATTTTGTCAGCTGGAGCCGAGAGAATGGCTCGTCGCTGGCGGGGCTTTCGGACGCATGGCAGGCAAATGCCGCGACTTCTGGGCTTGCATGGGGTCTTACAATTTCGTCCATTGCACTAACACTCTGGGCCGTCGGCGAAACCCGCGTTCGGCGCAATTGGTCAGCACTTTGGGCAATTCCGGCCACGTTCCTGATCGGCGTTGGCTGCGGCCTGCCGCTTTATCTGTTTTTACGCACAAGGCCGGTTTCCTGATGGATCATTTTATTTACAAAAACGGAGTTCTGCACGTCGAGGACGTGCCGGTTGCAGAAATCGCAGCATCGGTTGGCACGCCCTTTTACTGTTATTCAGCGGCGACGCTGACGCGTCATTATTCTTTATTTGATGAGGCACTTGCCGGCACCGAGCATCTGGTTTGCTACGCAATGAAATCAAACTCGAACCTCGCGGTTCTCAAGCTGATGGGTGATCTTGGGGCGGGCATGGATGTTGTGTCCGTCGGGGAATACCTAAAGGCGAAAGCGGCTGGTGTTCCCGGTGAACGGATCGTGTTTTCCGGCGTCGGCAAAACGCGGGCGGAAATGCGCGTGGCGCTGGAAGGTGGCATCCGCCAGTTCAACGTCGAAAGTGAACCGGAAATGGCGGCGCTGAATGACG
>JGI24724J26744_10003312_pt1 | contig 10476 bp, 8 predicted proteins | sample Cruoilmetagenom7_FD_26744 | JGI IMG/M metagenome (IMG submission 26744)
ATTACATCCTGCAGATGCTTTTAGTACATCTGAGGTATTGCATACATCTCCCCACAAATATTTTGCATCAGTTTTAAATTTGGGAGTAAGTAAATCTAGATTTATTATTTTTGAACTGTCTAATACTCTGTTCAGATGATAGCCAATGAAGCCGGATCCACCGGTGATCAAAATATTTTCACCCATACTGTATAATATACCACCCCCATTCATTCCAAGATACTACAATAATATATTCTATTTACAATAGTAATCTTCACCTGATTATGAGCAATGATGGAGAAGGATTATAAACCTTTATAAAGGTTAGTACATAAAGATGACATATTATTCGTTGATCAGCTTTCAAAACGACAGCTGGACAAAGTAAAGTAGAAAAATGAAAAAAATACACCCAACATATGATTAGCAAAATACAACAAACATCATCTGTGTGGACATAAAAAAAGCCTCCCATGCAGTCACACACAGAAGGCCAATTAACACCCCTTCTCACATCGGCTAACTGTCTAAAAAAATAGAAGCTAACTAAGGCAGAGGAATAAAGCTCACGAGAAGGTCAACAAATCCTTTAATAACCTCTAAAAATTCTGTCACCATATCCATAGCCTGTCACCTCCTATGTACTTTATTGAATGAGGCCCGCGAGAAGGTCAACAAATCCTGTAATAAAATCAAGAATTCCCATCACTATATCCATACCTGTCACCTCCTATATACTTTATTGAATGAGGCCCGCGAGAAGGTCAACAAATCCTGTAATAAAATCAAGAATTCCCATCACTATATCCATACCTGTCACCTCCTATATACTTTATCAAAAGCTACAACCTTTTTTTTATTTGTCAATACTTTTTTATGATTATTTTTAAATTTTCTACTTTTTTTGTAAGTTTTCTAGATATATTATGCTGATTTTGATAGAATTAAAATGTAAAAACTAGGCATAGCATTGCTTAAAAAAGACTTTTGAAGGGGAAGAGGATAGACTAATAGAGGTTATGCAAGTAATAGACAAGATATAAAGATTTGCTTTGAACGGTTTGGGTGCCTGGTTTTTGCCATGGACGACAAAAATAGCATTAGCCTCTAAAACATTACACGATGTAATGTGAGAATGAAATGAAAAGCAAATCTTTATATCTTCATAAAATAGTTTTTGAATAATGACCCNTCAATATTTACCGTACAAAGGTCTATAAAATATAGTACAGGCAAAAGGGTTTACTTTTAAACATTGAAAAAGGGGAAGGATCTATAATATTAAAGATAAATATTTATAATGGAGATTACCTCATGAGAAAAAAAAATACTTTATTCAGTATAATCTGTATGTTATTGATCTCCCCGTTTATCATCTTTGCTGACACTACATGCGCTTCTTTATATGGCAGTGGCGATCATTTGGTAAAGGTTGCAACGGGAAGTCTTGGTAGACTGGGACTACTAAAATCTTTAGGAGATGGTTTTGATGCGAAATATGATGCGCGTATATGCTTTGTGTACGCAGGCTCAGGGAAGGCTCTTGAATTGTTGAAGAGTAAAGAGGTGGATGTTATTCTGGTTCATTCAGAAAATGAAGAGATCAAGGCAATCCAGGAGGGGTGGGCTGATAAAAGGACATTAGTCTGCTCCAATGAATACTATATTGTTGGCCCAGTAGATGACCCCGCAGGGATAAAAAAATCCAAAAAGGCGATAACTGCATACAAGATGATAGCCACACAAAAAGCCAGATTCTTGTCAAGGGGGGATAATTCAGGAACACATATAAAAGAACTTGAGATATGGAACAAAGCCGATCTGGCTCCCAAAGGGAAATGGTATATTGTAACAAATAATAATATGACGAAAACACTCAAGGATGCCAATGAGTTAGGTGGTTATTTTATGCCAGAGAGCACCACCTGGATAATGGGAAAAAATAACTACCCATCCCTTAAACTGCTATTTAAAGGAGATAGGGTTTTGTTAAACATCTATCACATCTTATTGAGAAAATATGGCAAGGATGACTATAACAAATATGCTGAAGATTTTCTTCTGTTTGTAAAATCGGAAAAGGGGCAAACAATAATAAAAAATTTTGGCAAGGACAAATATGGACAGGCACTTTTTAATGATGCCAACACAACAAAGCGTCTTGTTGAATGATTATTGAATAATATCCTGAGAAAGCTCTATTAAGACACCATTAGCGCTTTTTGGATGGACAAAGGCTATTAACGTATTATGTGCCCCTGATTTTGGCTCCATATCTATAAGCCTATAACCCTGGTTTTTTAGAGTTGTTAGCGTAGTTTTGATATCAGAGACTTTGAAACAGATATGGTGCATCCCTTCACCTTTTTTTTCGATGAATTTTGCAACAGGGCTGGAACAATCAGTGGGTTCCAGAAGTTCTATATTTGTTTCTGATGTGGATATGAACCCTACCTTCACTTTTTGCTCGGGGACTTTTTCAATATGCGATATTTGCATACCTAGTGCTTTATAAAAAACTGCCGAATCTTCAAGATTTTTTACCGCTATCCCTATATGATCAATTTTTTTTAACATAATATTGACACTCTTAGACATTAGTTTATCCTAAACATTTGGATATTAACTGGTTCACCATTTTTGGATTAGCTTTACCTTTAGTAGCTTTCATAACCTGACCCACTAAAAAACCTGTCAATTTTTTTTCTCCGTTTCTATATCGTTCTACTTCTAAGGGATGTTTTTGTATTACGTCACTAATGATTTGCTCAAGTTCTGAAGAATCTGATATTTGTATCAATCCCTTTTCTTTAATAATTTCTTCAACTTTTTTGTCACTGCCCAAAATTTCCTGGAATAATTGTTTACCTATTTTACCGCTTATTTTTCCATTTTTTATCAATTTGATAATATCGGCAAGCTGTTCAGGAGATATCCCAGCCTTGTATATGGAGCAGCCCTTTTCATTAACAATTCTCAAGACTTCAGACATAATCCAATTACTAATGGACTTAGGGCTGTTAATATAAGTAAAAGTTTCTTCAAAGAAATCTGCATACTCTTTACTGGCTGTGAGAACCTCTGAATCATATATGGGGAGAGAGTATTTTGTTATAAAACGTTCTTTTTTAGCATCTGGGAGCTCGGGTAAAGAATTTTTTATCTCCTCAATCCAAGCTTTGTCAATTACAATGGGCACAAGGTCAGGATCGGGAAAATACCGATAATCGTGTGCTTCCTCTTTGCTTCTCATGGATAGCGTTATATTTTTTTCTGTATCCCATAATCTTGTTTCCTGTACTATTCTTTCTCCACGGCCTACACATTTAATCTGTCTTTCTATTTCATAATCTAAGGCTTTCCCCACATTTTTGAAAGAATTCATATTTTTGACTTCTGTTTTTACCCCTAATGTTTTTTCACCTTTGGACCTTATAGAAATATTTGCATCACATCTTAAAGAACCCTCTTCCATATTACAGTCGGATACTTTTAAATACTGTAAAATGGTTTTAAGTTTTGAAAGATATGCTTTTGCTTCATCAGAGCTATTCATATCGGGCTCACTCACAATTTCCATAAGGGGGACACCTGTCCGATTGAGATCAACATAGCTTGAAGCAGGATCGTTGAGATTTGCGCCATGAATAGATTTGCCTGCATCTTCTTCCATATGTATTCTTGTAAGCCTGATTTTTTTCTTTTCACCCTCGGATTCTATGTCAATATATCCGCCGAGGAAAATAGGCAACTCATATTGTGAAATTTGGTATCCCTTGGGAAGATCTGGATAAAAGTAATTTTTTCTGGCAAAGATGCTTCTTACTTGAACTTCACTATTTAAAGCAAGTCCTGCTTTAAGTGTATTTATAACAACATTTTTATTTAAAACGGGTAACACACCTGGCATACCTATACATACAGGACACGTTTGTGTATTAGCGTCTGCTCCAAATTTGGTGGGGCAGGAACAAAAAATTTTAGTTTTTGTTGCCAGTTGTGCGTGAACCTCAAGACCTATTACCGCTTCATATTCCATAAATCCCTCTACTTAATTACCTCTTATTTACCGTTTCACTCTTTTTCCAGCCAATCCGGAACTTTTGTATGCCAATCTGTTGCCCTCTCAAAAGCATAAGCGCAATTTAATAGCTTTGATTCTTCAAAGTATCCCCCTAGCAGTTGTAGTCCCAAGGGTAACATTTTCTTATCAAATCCACAGGGGATAGATATACCACATCCTCCATAAAGGTTAAGAGGGATTGTATATATATCATTTAAATACATCTGAAGAGGGTCCTTAAGTTTTTCTCCCAGTTTAAAAGCTGTTGTTGGCGACGTGGGGGTTGCAATGAGATCTACTTTTTTGAAAGCGGATATAAAATCGTTTTTAATCAATGTTCTGACTTTTTGCGCTTTGAGGTAGTAAGCATCATAATAACCTGAAGATAGGGCATAGGTCCCAAGCATTATACGCCTTTTTACCTCTTCACCAAAGCCGGATGATTTTGTATGTACGTACATATCATTTAAATTTTTACCATCTGCTCTATATCCATATTTAACGCCATCATAACGAGCAAGATTACTGGAAGCTTCAGCAGTAGCAATTATATAATAAACAGCTACAGCATATTCTGTATGTGGCATATCTATATCCACAATTTCTGCGCCGCACTTTTCCATAATCTTTAACGCATCAAATATACTGTTTTTTAGTTCATCATTTAAACTTTCAGAAAAATATTCTTTAGGCAAACCGATCTTTAAGCCTTTTATGTTTCCTGATAAGTCTGACATATAATTATCATTATCTATCTTTGCTGATGTGGAGTCTTTATCATCATGCTTTCCGATAACAGTCATTATTTCAGCTGTATCTTCCACGTTTGTAGTGAAAGGTCCTATTTGATCAAGACTTGATGCAAAAGCCACAAGACCATATCTAGATACCCTGCCATAAGTAGGTTTGAGTCCTACAACTCCACATAATGCTCCCGGCTGTCTTATAGATCCCCCCGTATCACTGCCCAAAGACAATGGTATTAATCTTGCGGCAACTGCTGCTGCGGACCCTCCGCTTGAACCGCCAGGGACTCTATTCGTATCCCAGGGATTTCTGGTTTTATTAAAATAAGATGTCTCACATGATGATCCCATGGCAAATTCATCCATGTTCAATTTCCCCATAATTATAAACCCTGCATCTTTTAAATGTTTTGTAACTGTAGCATCATAGGGAGGAATGAAATGTTCAAGTATTTTAGAACCGCATGTAGTAGGGATGTTTTTTGTAATGATAAGGTCTTTTAATGCTATAGGTATCCCTGCAAAAGGGGGCAAATGATCTCCTTTCGCTCTTTTTTGATCAATAAGGGATGCTTCTTCCAGAGCAGTTTCATTTAATGAGATAAAAGATTTTATTTCAGGATCATATCTGTTTATTCTGTTATGGTAATATTTAATCAATTCAACGGCGGAAATATCTTTATCAGATAGTTTTTGTCTTAATTCTTTTATTTTTATATTTAACATATCCAAGTCGGGACTCCTTTAGTTTTCTATTACTATAGGTACTTTGAAATGCCCAGATTCTTTTTCAGGAGCGTTTTTAAGGGCTTCATCCCTGGAAAGAGCGCCGGGAAAGGTTTTTGAAGTGGAATAGGGAACATCTTTTCTAAAAACGTTAGTAATATCAAGGACGTGTGATGTAGGTTCTACACCCTCTGTATCTAGCTCATTCAATTTATCCATATAGTCCAGAATTTTGTTAAATTCTTTTGTGAATATTTCCATTTTATCTTCATCTATTTCTATCTTAGATAGAGATGATATATATAAAACATCTTTTTTCCCAACAATCTTCGACATACCTAACCTCTTTTTATCTGATTATACTATACACATTTTCCACTAAACCATCTTGTGAGAGCAAAAACTGGATTGATTTAGTAAGTTCATGGTGTTATTTCATTGTATTTTGCGTATAATATATCTTCTTCTCTTCGTATCCTTGAAGATAATGCCGCAAAAAACCGACCATAATCTTTAGCGAATTCCATCCCAGAACCACCTTCTGAATATTTATCAAAAAATTCAAGTACAGACTTAGATATTTTTTCCATATCCTTTGCAAACATATCAAGCGTTTTCTTAAGCGCAGTATCTTTTTTCGCGCTTTCACGCAGTACAGGGTATAATTGTTCATCTTCTTTTTTTAGATGTGAAAGTAATGTGCTTTTTGCTGATAATAGTACTTCTTGACCTTTTTTTGAAAAAGCGCCTATTTTTTCTACTTTATTCAGTGTGGTAGTAATTCTGGTATGCTCTTCCTTTAGCTCATCAATCAGTTTTGACACGTTTCACTTCACACGTTCTTATATTTGCAATTAATTTTGGCTGTTATTCTACTTTTTTTTAAGGAATCTTGCAATAATCTTTTTATTACCCACTGATTTAAATGATACACTAACCTTAGTATTTTTACCACTGCTGTTGACATCGGTTACGTTACCCTCTCCAAATATTTCATGAAAAACGATATTACCCCTTTGGAATTTTCCTGAACTTATATTATATGGTTTGATATAGTTATAAGTTCTTTTGGGAGAATCTATCTTTAATTCATCTAAAAAAACAGATGGGGTTGTATTCATTCTCTTTCCATATAACATTCTCGATTCAGCTCTTGTGATGTATAATATTTTTTTTGCTCTTGTTACTGCGACATAGCAAAGTCGTCTTTCTTCTTCAAATTCATCTATGTTTTCATATGCCCTGTATAGTGGAAATAATCCATCTTCCATGCCCGTTAGGATGACCGTGTCAAATTCTAATCCTTTTGCGGCATGGATAGTCATAAGACTTACAGATGTTTCATCTTGATGCTCTGTAGCGGTAGTTAAGGAAGCATTTGCCAGAAAATCAGACAGTATGGCGTCTTCATTACTTTCTTCAAACAGTATGGCAGAATTTATCAATTCATATATATTCTGTATTCTTTTATTTGCTTCATTTTCTTCCTCAAATTGTTTTAGATACTCTTCATAGTTTGTGCCTTCTATTATAGTTTTTATCTTATCAGCAATGGAAACTTGGCTTTCTATTATTTCAAAGATTTCTAAATAATTTTTTACACCTTCTTTTTGTCTTATATTGAGAGGTATATTCATTTTCACTAATTCATCAAAGATAGTTGTCTCATTTAATGATACCTGTTCAAAAAGTTTGTTAATAAACGTTTCTCCTAAACCTTTTGCAGGATATTTTAAACTTCTGGAAAAAGATTGTACATCATATGGATTATCGTAAAACTTAAGGTAAGAGAGGATATCTTTAATCTCTTTTCTCTGGTAAAAACTTATGCTACCTACAACCTTGTAAGGGATATTATTTGCGCTTAAAAGCATTTCAAAATTTCTGGATTGTGCGTTCACCCTGTATAATATAGCTATATTGTCTAAACTAATACCATCTTTTACCAAAGCCTTTATTGACTGTGCGGCAAATTTTGCCTCATTTTGTTCATCGATTAGATTTTTTAATACTATTTTTCCCATATCTTTTTTTTCTGTTACAAGATTTTTACCTTTTCTGAATTTGTTGTTTGAGATTAATTTGTTTGCAGTATTCAAAATATTTTGTGTACTTCTGTAATTATTAGTTAGTTTTATAGTTTTTGTGTTTATAAAATTTTTTTCAAATTCAAGAATATTTTTTACCTCTGCTCCCCTCCAACTGTATATAGCCTGATCATCATCACCTACCAGACAGATATTGCCATCTATCCCTGATAAGGTTTTTAAGAAGATAGATTGAATGATATTGGTATCCTGATATTCATCAACAAGAATATATTTGAACAGTTCCCTGTAGTATGCAAGGATTTCCTTGTTTTTATGGAATAATTCAAGAGCCTTTGTTAACATGTCATCGAAATCTATCTGATTCCTATCATGTAAATTTTTTTGATATGTTTCTAGCACGTCATTGAATCGAAAATAAAAGTCATCATTTTTTTTATCATTTAGATATTCGACACTATTTTTATATCTGCTAATTGTGTTCAGGTAAGTTTTAGGTGGGAATTTTTTATAATCGATATTTAATTTTTTCAATATAGCTTTTATCGTAGAAAATCTATCAGATTCATCAATTATTGAAAAGTTTTTTAGCAGACCTATTTTCCCCCCATCTCGCCTTAATATTTTTAAGGCTATCGCGTGGAAGGTGCCCATCCACACACTATTGCTTTTTTTGCCTATCAGGTTGTAGAGCCTATTTTTCATCTCATGTGCTGCTTTATTCGTGAATGTTACAGCCANGATTCTTCCGGGCTCATATATGTTGTTATGAATAAGGTACGCTATTTTATAAGTGATGACCCTGGTTTTACCTGTACCAGCCCCAGCTAAAACCAGTATAGGTCCTCCTGTGTATGATACAGCATCAATTTGTTCCTTATTTAGCTCCTTATTAAAATTTATTATTTAATTTTCCCCCGTATAGGTATTAAGAACAGCTTTATTATATGTGAGGAGAATATCACTTCTTCTTACCAAACCTTTTAATTTTAATTCATCACCATGCTTTTCTACGACAGGTATAGCTCCCAGATCTTTAGACCCCATTTTTCTTATGGCTTCAGATAAATCATCATTAGGGGAGATATAAATAAGGCCCTTCTTTGTGCATATCTCGTCTGCGATGAGAATATCTTGCAACCCCTCTTCAAAAAGAATGCTCTTAATATCATCCAAAGACAGCATGCCTGTTAAGGAGTTATTTTCATTAAGTACGGGGTAATACATATGTGCCGATCTCTGAATATCTTCCATTATTTTTTTGAAAGGAGTAGATTTGCTAAACGTTGTAATCTTTGTTAACATCACATCTTTTACCTTTATGGTATTTAGAACATCTTCGTCAATTTTCTTTATCCTTATCCCTTCTTTTGCTAGTATCCACGTAAATATCGTTTCTTTCTCCAGCCAATTTGCGGCAACATTTGCGATTATTGTTGCAAGCATAAGCGGTAAAATGATTTCGTAGCTTTGCGTTATCTCAAAGATGATAAGTATAGCTGTTAAAGGTGCTCTCATAGTAGCTGCCAGCATTGCGCCCATAGCTACTAAACCGTAAGCGCCACTCCCGGCAGTTATTGTGGGGAAAAGGTAATGAAAAATTTCCCCGCACCCACCTCCAAGTGCTGCGCCTATAAATAGAGCTGGTACAAAAAGGCCGCCAGAGCCTCCAGATCCCAGAATTAGCGCAGATGCAATCATTTTCATAAAAACTAAAGATATCAGTATAAAAAAAGAAATATTTCCATTTAAGATATCGAATATGGTTTCATATCCTACACCCATTACTCTCCTTGATAAAAGAGCTAAAAAACCAAATAACAGCCCTCCTAAAGCAGGTTTTATAAAAGAGGGTATAGTTAGCGCTTCAAATTTTTCTTCTACGGAATAAAATATTCTGATAAACATGACACCTACAATTGCGCATAGGAGGCCTAGTATAATATAAAATACAAGTTCAAGAGGGCTTACCAAGAGATAAGTAGGCGCCTCGAAAGTTACGTTGTTGCCAAGATAGGCCCTGGAGATAACGGTTGCTATAACAGAGGATACAATGATAGGGGTAAATGTTTTTATACCAAATCCACCCAGTATTACTTCTGCTGCAAACATAGCCCCACCGATGGGTGCGTTAAATGTGGCTGCAAGTCCACCTGATGCGCCGCAGGCTATTACGCTTTTCATTTTTTCCCTTGGCAAGTTTAATATTTTCCCCACACCGGAGCCGATAGCTGCGCCAATTTGAACTATGGGGCCCTCCCTTCCGACAGAACCACCTGAACCTATTGTGATAGATGATGAGATAGATTTTACTATTGCAACAAAGGGAGAAATTGTTCTGTTTGTAGTGACAGCTTTTATAACATCGGGAACACCATGCCCTTTTGCGGATTTGAATGTGATGCTTATTAAACCGACCAGCAACCCTCCAATGGCTGGTAGTAAAATAATCTTATAAAATGGTGCCTGCTGCAATGTTGATAATATTGCCTCGCCTGTTTGTTGCTCCATAGAAAAAATCCTGAAAAAATTCTATTAGGTACCTGAAAATCAGATTTCCATATCCTGCAAGAATACCAATAAGCAGACTTACTAATACCATAAACAGATCATTATGGTTGGTGAAGGTTTGTCTGAGCGTTTTTTGCAGAGATGATGATATATTATTAATAAAGTTTAACATTTTTACTTTGACCGCATTCAAATTTAGTGATGATTTCGCAAAAGTCAACAAGATTTATTCTACTGTTACACTTTTTGCCAAATTTCTGGGTTGATCCACATCAAACCCCAGCATGTTAGCGCAATGGTAGGCAAAAAGCTGCAACACAACACTATTTAACAGTACGGAGAGTTCTTCCGTGGTGTCAGGCACTGAGATTACATTATCACATACCTTGGTCAAGGCTTT
>JGI24724J26744_10003319_pt1 | contig 10465 bp, 10 predicted proteins | sample Cruoilmetagenom7_FD_26744 | JGI IMG/M metagenome (IMG submission 26744)
GTTTTTTATTCCTGCGATAGATTCTACTTATACAGCATCTATGCTTCAATTAGAAAAAGATTTCCCTGAACATGTATTTTTAATGATGGGATTACATCCAACGCATGTTAAAGAAAATTATAAAGATGAGTTAGCTCATGTTGAAGCACAGTTAGCGGCAAGGTCTTTCTATGCCATAGGAGAAATAGGTATAGATTTATATTGGGATAAATCTACTTTAGATATTCAGATAGAAGCTTTTAGACATCAAATACATTTAGCCAAACAATATCAATTGCCAATAGTAATTCACTGTAGAGAAGCTTTTGATGAAATTTTTGAAGTTTTAGAACAAGAAAAGTCAGATGATTTGTATGGGATTTTTCATTGCTTTACAGGAAATTTAGAACAAGCACAAAAAGCCATTTCGTATAATATGAAATTGGGTATTGGTGGAGTTGTCACCTTTAAGAATGGTAAAATAGATCAGTTTATCAATCAAATAGACTTAAAGCATATTGTTTTAGAAACCGACTCTCCTTATTTAGCACCAAAACCATATCGTGGAAAACGAAATGAAAGCTCATACATATACAAGGTATTAGAAAAGTTAGCCGAACTTTATCAAATGAGTGCAGATGAAGTTGCACATATTACTACAGAAAATTCAAAAGCTATATTCGGAATTTAAAATGACAACACAACCACACATTCTACTAATTTACACCGGAGGAACCATTGGTATGATTAAAGACGCATTTACTGGTGCGCTAAAAGCATTCGATTTTGATAGTTTGCTTATTAAAATTCCAGAATTACGTCTTTTGGATTGTACGATTAAAACAATTTCTTTTGAAGAACCCATTGATTCATCTAATATGAATCCTAAATATTGGGCAGATATTGCTAGTATTATTGGGGATAATTATGAGAAGTTTGATGGTTTTGTAGTGTTACACGGCAGTGATACAATGAGTTACTCTGCTTCTGCGCTTAGTTTTATGTTAGAGAATCTTGCAAAACCAGTGATATTTACAGGTTCTCAGTTGCCTATAGGAGATTTGCGAACAGATGCTAAGGAAAATTTAATTACATCTATTCAGATGGCATCACTTCAAGATGATGGAGTGCCAGTAATTAGAGAGGTTGGTCTTTATTTTGAATATAAATTATATAGAGGTAATAGAACCACAAAAGTAAATGCTGAACATTTTGAAGCATTTGAGTCGCTCAATTATCCACATTTAGCTGAGTCAGGAGTACACTTAAATGTAAATACAAAACAGCTTTGGAAGCCTATACCTAATACAGAACTCATTGTACGTACTGTTATGGATTCTGATATAGGTGTTTTAAAATTGTTTCCAGGAATATCTAGACCAATTTGCGAAGCTATTCTAACAAGTAAGTTAATAAAAGGACTAATTATTGAGAGCTATGGTTCTGGGAATGCAACAACAGAATCTTGGTTTATTCAAGCATTGGAAAACGCGATTAAGAATGGACTACATATTGTAAATGTTACGCAATGTATTGGAGGTAGTGTAAACATGGGACAGTATGAAACAAGTTCACAGTTAAAATCTATTGGAGTTGTCTCAGGGAAAGATATCACTACAGAGGCTGCAATAGCTAAAATGATGTACCTTTTAGGAGAAAAAGTAGAAGCTGAAAAATTTCAATTTTATTTTGAAACACCTCTAAGAGGAGAAATGTCTTAAAAATAACATTATAAATTTTAGGGTTTGAAGTTTTTTTCGTTATTTGGCATCGTGTAATTTTAAATATAAATTACAGAGAGGTGGCCGAGTGGTCGAAGGCGCACGCCTGGAAAGTGTGTATACTCCAAAAGGGTATCGAGGGTTCGAATCCCTTCCTCTCTGCTGATATTTTTACGTTATAATTGCATATTTTTTTATATCTTTAACACTTTAACTAATAAAATTAAGATTCAGAACAATGAAAAGATTATTTTCTATCCTTGCCATAACATGTTTAATGGCTATCGGAACTGTTAATGCAAACGCAACAACAGCCTTTGCAAGCGCAACAGCAACTGTAACAACTGTAACTCAAGACGACGCTGCGGCAGAAGACTTGACGTTTCATCAAGAATTAAAAAAGCGTTTTATAGAAGGTGGTCCAGGCTTTATGGGTATTGTACTACTATGTTTAATTCTTGGATTAGCAATTGCTATTGAAAGAATTATCTTTTTAAATCTATCAACAACAAACACAAAGAAATTAACTCAAAATGTAGAAGATGCACTAAACTCAGGTGGTATTGAAGCTGCTAAGGAAGTATGTAGAAATACAAAAGGACCTGTTGCCTCTATATTCTATCAAGGTTTAGACAGAGCAGACGAAGATATTGATGCTGCTGAAAAAGCTGTTGTAGCTTACGGTGGAGTACAAATGGGACAATTAGAAAAGAATGTATCTTGGATTTCTTTATTTATCGCTTTGGCACCAATGCTTGGTTTCATGGGTACGGTAATTGGTATGATTCAAGCCTTCGATAAAATTGAAGCAGCTGGTGATATGCAACCTTCTTTAGTAGCAGGTGGTATTAAAGTAGCACTTTTAACAACAGTATTTGGTCTTATTGTAGCAATTATACTTCAAATTTTTTATAATTATATCATCGCTAAGATAGATAGCATTGTAAATGATATGGAAGATGCATCAATTACATTGATGGATTTATTAGTAAGACACAAAAAATAAAAAACAATTATGCACAAAATATTAAAAATAGTAGCCGCTGTTTTAAGTTTAATTGGAATTGTATCTCTGATTAGAATTATCTCAGCTGGTGACGAAGCCATCAAAACAGGTGGAGAAGACGGTCTCTTTGAGCCTATGGCTTGGGTAGGTTATATTATCTTAGGTCTAACAGTATTGTTTGTTTTAGTTTTTGTATTAAAAAACTTGTTTACAAATACTTCAGATTTAAAGAATACACTTATAGGTGTAGGTGCATTTGTTGCTGTATTAGTTGTTTCTTATGCACTATCAGGTAGTGATTTACCGTTAGAATATAAAAATGGAGATACTATTGCTACATCTGGTGAATCTACTATGGTTGGAGCTGGTTTAATTGCGTTCTATATATTATTAGCAGTTGCTGCAATAACCATGATTTTCTCAGGAGTTAAAAAAGTAATTAGTAAATAATATAGTATGGCAAAAAGAGCAGCACCCGAAGTAAATGCAGGATCAATGGCTGACATTGCTTTCTTACTACTTATCTTTTTCTTAGTAACAACAACGATAGAGAAAGACAAAGGATTATTAAGAAGTTTGCCACCTATTGATGACACAGAAGTTGAACCGCCTATTATTAAACAAAAAAATCTATTTACTGTTTTAATAAATCGTAATAACCAATTGTTAGTTGAAGACGAGCAAATGGAATTAAAAGATTTAAGACAAGCAGCAATTGACTTTTTAGATAACGGAGGTGGTACAAATGCCGCAGGAGAATCTTGTGATTATTGTAAAGGAAAACGTTTAGAGGATTCCTCTGACCATCCTGATAAAGCAATTATCTCTATGAAGCATGATAGAGAAACTTCTTACGAGCAGTACATGGATGTACAAAACGAATTAGTCGCTGCTTACAATGTTCTTAGAGAACGTGAAGCAACACGACTATACAAAAAGTATTATCCAGATGCAGATAAAGTGTTTACTGCAATGCTAGAAGAAAAAGAGAAGAATCAATTTAATAAGGATGAAAAGCTTAATGAACGTATTGAAACCATTAAGAAATTATTCCCAATGAAATTGTCTGAAGCAGAACCTGATAAAAATTAAAAGAAACAAATATGTCTAAATTTAGAAATAAAGATAAAGGTGAATTGCCAGCGATTTCAACGGCGTCACTTCCAGATATTGTATTTATGTTGCTTTTCTTTTTTATGGTTGCAACTGTAATGAGAGATAGTTCTTTAATGATTGAAAACAGATTGCCAAGTGCAGATCAAGTTGAAAAATTAAAAAAGGACAGAACCGTATTTATATATGGTGGTAAACCAAGCAGTCAGTATAAGCAATTTGGAGAAGAACCAAGAATTCAATTCAATGATGCTTTTATTGGTGTAGATGATGTTAGACCTTCAGTTATTCAGGCTATTTCTGAATTAAATGAAGATTTACAAAGTAAAGTCGTTATTGGTTTAAAGGTTGACAAAGAAACCAATGCCGGTTTAGTGTCAGATATTAAGCAAGAGTTACGTAAAGCAAATGCATTAAAAGTAATGTACATTGCAAATACAAAAACTGAGAATTAATATAGATTCTTAATTTTATAGATAAAACGTCCTGAGTAATCGGGACGTTTTTTTGTTTAATAGATATTAAAGATTTCGTAGTTTTATAAACATGAAAAAGTATATTTTTCTTTTACTAATATGTTCCGTATTCATTGGGTTTTCTCAAAATGAAGATATTGATAATAGATATAAGTCAGAACTTTATAAGGATTATAGAGAAGATCAATTCTACGCCTCAGTAACCTATAATTTGATTAATGAAAAACCAGATGGAATTTCTCAAAATGGATTTTCTTCAGGCTTTCATTTAGGTTTTATTAGAGATATGCCAATTAACGAACGCCGTAATGTTGCCATAGGATTAGGTTTAGGGATCTCTTCAAATTCATATAATCAGAAAAATATACTCATTGAAGAAGGTAATAATGGAATTGAATTTAACAGTATTGACGAAAGTGAGTATAATGTTTCAAAAAATAAATTTACAACCTATTTGCTCGAAGTTCCTTTAGAAATTAGATGGAGAACTTCTAATGCAACAGATTATAACTTTTGGCGTATATACACAGGTTTTAAAGTAGGCTATTTGCTGTATAATTCTACAAAGTTTATGAGTGAAGTAGAAAATGTAAAACTCTCTAATATTGACAGTTTTAATAAGTTTCAATATGGCTTAACTTTAAGTGCAGGATATAGTACTTGGAACTTTCATGTGTATTACGGATTAAATCCAATTTTTGATTCCAACTCAAAACTCAACACTAAAACTATAGACATGAAATCCTTAAAAATTGGACTTATGTTTTATATTCTATAGCCAATAACTNCATAAAAAAAGTTGAGGAGTAACTCCTGTAAAAATCCCTAAAATTAACTCTTGGTTTGTATGCGCTTTTAAATGCAAACGCGATGTAGCAATAGCCCCTAAAATAATCATCATAAGTGCAATAGAGCCGTTTATATTTATATGATAGTGTATACCTATAGCAATCGCAAACATCAAAAAACCTGAAGCTGCAATCATATGAATACTTGCTTTTATTTTAAAAATAGCCAGTATTAAACAGGTTAGTGTAGAGCAAAGAATCCCTAAAAAGAAGTAGTATAATTCAATAATTTCGCTTGGTGTTAATACGCGTATTAGAATCAGTAGAATAATAATACAATTTATAAACAACGGAATTAGGCGCTCTTTTGTACTCTTTAAATAGATAGAATCAACTTTATTAATCGTTTTAAGTAGAAAGAAAAGTAGAATAGGTAAAATGATAGTAAGAATAACAATCGAAAAAATTTTAGCCTTCATAACAGGCTCTGGAATAAATCGAGGTGTTTTAGAAAAATAAAACAGCAGNCCTAATAATGGCATAATCAATGGGTGAAACACAAACGATATGCTCTTTAAAATAAAGTTTTTCATCCAATGTTTCTTATAATTCCTTTCTTAAACGCGCTACAGGTATGTCTAATTGTTCTCTGTATTTAGCAACAGTACGTCTAGCAATTGGATAGCCTTTTTCTTTTAATATTTTAGAAAGTGCTTCATCTGTCATTGGTTTCTTTTTACTTTCTTCTTCAATAACAGTTTCAAGGATTTTTTTAATTTCTCTTGTAGAGACTTCTTCACCTTGATCGTTNGTCATAGATTCNGANAAGAATTCNTTNATCAATTTNGTGCCATAAGGTGTNTCTACATANTTACTATTNGCNACNCGNGANATNGTNGAAACATCCATTTCAATTTCGTCAGCAATATCTTTTAATATCATAGGACGTAAATTACGCTCATCACCTGTTAAGAAGTATTCTTTTTGGTAATGCATAATAGAACTCATAGTTACAAATAAAGTCTGCTGACGTTGTCTTACGGCCTCAATAAACCACTTTGCAGCATCTAACTTTTGTTTAATAAACATAACAGCATCTTTTTGGGCTTTAGACTTATCTTTAGTCTCTTTATAGCCTTTAAGCATGTTATTATATTCTCTAGACACATGAAGCTCAGGAGCATTCCTGCCATTAAGCGTAAGTTCTAATTCTCCATCTACAATTCTTATCGCAAAGTCAGGAACAATATGCTCAACAATTTTGTTATTTCCAGCATAAGAACCACCTGGCTTTGGGTTAAGTCGTTCTATTTCTTCAATTGCCCCTTTGAGTTGTTCTTCATCAATGTTGAATTTCTGCATTAATTTTTTATAATGCTTTTTTGTGAATTGATCAAAGCCATTATCAATAATAGTAGTAGCTAACTCTACATCTGGAGATTGTTCTTTTCGATGTAATTGGATACTTAAACACTCTTGAAGGTTACGAGCACCAACACCAGCAGGATCTAATTGATGCACAATTTGTAAAACCTTTTCAACTTCTTCTTCTGTTGTATAGACATTTTGTGTAAAGGCTAAATCGTCTGTAATATCGGATAATGCACGACGTATATAACCACTTTCATCAACACTGCCAACTAAGAAATAGGCAATTTCTTCTTCTTGATCAGATAAACGAAAGGTGTTTAATTGATTTATTAAATGTTGTGTAAACGAAGTTCCTGCAGCATAAGGTACTGATTTATCTTCGTCATCTGCACTATAGTTATTGGCTTGGGTACGATATTCAGGAATTTCGTCGTCACTTAAATATTCATCAATATTGATGTCATCTGCTTCAATAGTTTCNCTGTCATTGAAATCTTCCTCAGAATTATCGAACTCATCAAAATTATCTTCAGATGTTTCCGATTCTTTTCCAGTATCTAAGGCAGGATTTTCTTCTAATTCTTGTTTTAAACGTTGTTCAAAAGCTTGTGTAGGCAACTGAATCAACTTCATAAGTTGAATTTGTTGCGGAGAGAGCTTTTGTGAAAGCTTAAATGATAAAAATTGCTTTAGAGACATAAAATTTCTGTTGATTATAAATGTAATAAAAAAACCTGATAGGTTTCTAAAACCTATCAGGATTATCATTTAACAATTAAAATTCAGCGTTCTGCGGTGTTCTAGGATAAGGGATAACATCTCTAATATTACCCATTCCTGTTGCAAACATAACCAAACGCTCAAAACCTAATCCAAATCCGGAGTGAACAGCAGTTCCGTATTTACGTAAATCTAAATACCACCACAATTCTTCTTCATCAATGTCTAAGGCTTTCATCTTTTCTTTTAAAACGTCTAAACGTTCTTCTCTTTGAGAGCCTCCAACCATTTCACCTATACCAGGAAATAAAATATCCATCGCTCTTACAGTTTCTCTTCCTTCGCTGTCTGGCTCGTTTAAACGCATGTAAAAGGCTTTAATATTTGCTGGATAATCAAATAATATTACAGGACACTTAAAGTGCTTTTCTACTAAGAAACGCTCGTGCTCAGATTGTAAATCTGCTCCCCATTCTTTAATGATATAATTGAATTTCTTCTTTTTATTTGGCTTAGAGTTTCTAAAATATCAATGGCTTCGGTATAGCTAACACGCTTAAAGTTATTATCAACTACGAATTTAATTTTTTCAATTAAACTCATATCGCTACGTTCTGCCTGTGGTTTTGTTTTTTCTTCGTCTAGTAAACGTTTTTCTAAAAACTCTAAATCTTCTTTATTGTTTTCAAGTACATAACTTAAAACAGACTTCATAAAATCTTCAGCCAAATCCATGTTGCCCGCTAAATCCATAAAAGCAACTTCTGGTTCAATCATCCAAAATTCGGCCAAATGGCGTGATGTATTAGANTTTTCGGCTCTAAAGGTTGGTCCAAAAGTATAAACCTTTCCTAGAGACATGGCGTAAGTTTCGGCTTCCAACTGACCAGAAACAGTTAGGTTAGTTTCTTTTCCAAAGAAATCTTCTTTGTAATTTACAGAACCATCTTCGTTTAATGGCAGATTTTTTACATCTAAATTCGTTACTTTAAACATTTCACCAGCACCTTCAGCATCACTTCCTGTTATAATTGGTGTATGCATGTAATTAAAGCCATTCTCATTAAAATATTTGTGAACTGCAAATGATAATGACGAACGTAAACGCATTACAGCACTAAAGGTGTTTGTTCTAGTACGTAAATGTGCATTTTCTCTTAAGAATTCAAACGAATGCTTTTTAGGTTGAATAGGGTAGGTTTCAGGATCAGAATCACCTAAAACTTCTAATGTTTTTACAACAATTTCAACGGACTGTCCTTTTCCTTGACTTTCTACAAGTTCTCCTGTAACATGAATAGCAGCTCCTGTAGTAATACGCTTTAAAAGTGCTTCGTCAAAATTTTCAAAATCGACAACACATTGAATATTATTTATGGTAGAACCGTCGTTTAAGGCAATAAATCGGTTAGCTCTAAAGGTTCTTACCCAACCTTTTATGGTAACATCTTGTAAGGTGACATCTTGCGATAATAATTGTGCTACAGTTTTTGAAGTCATTGTTTAATAATTTTGAATGCTAATATATTGTTAATCTTAATTTTCTTTATGGTCTTCAGTTTCATCTTCTGAAGGAATAATATTTATTGAAGGCTCTCTTAAAACTTCCTTATTGGCAATATTACGCTCTAAAGATAATAATAGTGAAGGTAATAATAGTAAGTTAGAAAGCATAGCAAATAATAGTGTTATAGATACTAAAGCTCCTAAAGCTACTGTACCTCCAAAACTAGAAATTGTAAATACCGAAAACCCAAAGAATAATACTATAGAGGTGTAAATCATACTCACACCAGTTTCTCTAAGTGCTGCGTAAACTGATTTTCTAATTTTCCAATGGTTGGCTTGTAATTCTTGTCTGTATTTTGCCAAAAAGTGAATGGTGTCATCTACAGAAATACCAAAAGCAATACTAAATACTAATATTGTTGATGGTTTAATAGGAACTCCAACATATCCCATTAAACCTGCTGTAACTAAAAGTGGTAATAGGTTGGGGATTAATGAAACTACAATCATTCTAAAAGAACGGAAAAGGTAGGCCATAAATAAGGCTATAAGTACAATGGCAAGTGTTAATGAAATGATTAAATTTTTAACCAAATATTTAGTTCCTTTTTGAAAAACTAAAGCTTTTCCTGTCATAATAACCTCATAACGTTCTTCTGGAAACAACTTGTTTATTTCTGTTTGAAGATCTTCTTGAATACGCTCCATCTTATCCGTACCAATGTCTTTCATAAAGGTAGTAATACGTGCATATTGCCCTGTACTATCTACAAAATTGCTCAACATATCAACATTAGAGGTTGAGTTTTTAGCATAAGATAAGATAAATGTGTTCTCTTGGCTTGAAGGTAATTGGTAATATTTTGGATTGCCATTGTAATAGGCTTGCTTGCTATATTTCACTAAGCTAACTACAGAAATTGGACGCGATAGTTCTGGTATATCATTAATGAGTTCTTCTAGCTCTTCCATTCGTTTTAAAGTGGCTAGTTTCATCACCCCTTTTTTACGTTTGGTATCTATCATAATTTCTAATGGCATAATACCATTAAATTCAGATTCAAAAAACCGAATATCATTAAAGAAATCAGTGTCTTGCGGCATATCTTCAATAAGACTACCAGAAATTTTAATCTGATGAATCCCAATAATACTACCAACAATTAAAATAAGTGCTGTGATATAGATGGTAATTTTTCTGTGCTTTACCATACGTTCCATCCAATCTACAAAAGCACCAATCCAGCGTTTATTTAAATGTTCTAAATGACGTTCTTTAGGATAAGGTAGAAATGTGTATAGAATAGGGATAATGAGTAAACACAGCATGAAAATTGCCAAAATGCTCAATGATGCTACAATTCCAAATTCTTTTAGGAGCTTACTTTCTGTAAGTATAAATGTAGCAAAACCAGAAGCTGTGGTTACATTGGTCATTAAAGTTGCATTACCAACTTTAGTAATAACACGTTGTAAAGATTTTACTTTGTTACCATGCGATTTTACTTCTTGTTGGTATTTGTTAATTAAGAACACACAGTTTGGAATACCAATAACAATTATTAGAGGCGGAATCAATGCCGTTAGGACTGTAATTTCATAACCGAGTAAACCTATAATTCCAAAGGTCCACATTACTCCAAAACAAACCACAATAAGCGAAATAAAAGTGGCTCTAAACGACCTAAAGAAAAGAAAAAATATTAGAGAGGTTACAAAAAGCGCCGCACCAATAAAAATAGGGATTTCATCAACAATACTTGTTGCATTTAAGGTTCTGAT
>JGI24724J26744_10003326_pt1 | contig 10455 bp, 11 predicted proteins | sample Cruoilmetagenom7_FD_26744 | JGI IMG/M metagenome (IMG submission 26744)
TATTGGATCATGTGCTTGTTCATGTGCCTGTTCTGGGGCTGGATCTGGGGCCGCTGCTTGTTCCGGGGCAGGTTCGTTTGCAAATTCAGCGTCAGGCGCAGTAGCGGGTTCCGGTGCAGCAGTCGTTTCTTGCGTATTTGCAACCGAGGCTGCAGGCGGGGCTACTGGCGATTCGAGCAAATGCCCTTCTTGAAACCAGCTATGGCGACATTTTGCGCAGCGCACGGTGCGCCCATCCACGCTGACTGCACTATCAGGAACAACGTAGCGTGTGGAGCAGGCAGGACAGCTAATGATCATGGTGACTAAAGTCTCTAGGGCGGTGGATGAATCGCAACAAGGCTTGAGAGTCCATCCTTGGGATTACGGTGGCTTTTTTCCACATCGAAGCATAGCTATAGGGCATTCACCATGTTTGATTTACCCATATCCCGGACAATTGGCGCGAATTTTGGCGCATATTAGGTGCAACTGGCGATGAGTAATACGGCCAATGATGTCGTAACATTCGATAATGTCGGGCTGCGCTATGGCACCGATCGCGAAGTGTTGAGCGATGTTTCCTTCACGCTTCATCCCGGCAGTTTCTATTTTCTGACCGGGGCCAGCGGTGCGGGCAAGACCTCGCTGCTTAAATTGCTCTATTTGGCGCAGCGGCCATCGCGCGGTGTGATTTCGATGTTCGGGACCGATACAATCACCTTGCCCCGCAAGCGCCTGCCGAATTTCCGCAGGCGTTTGGGCGTTGTGTTCCAAGATTTTCGCCTGGTGCCGCATCTTTCCTCTTTTGATAATGTGGCCCTGCCGCTGCGGGTGTCGGGTGTGCGCGAAGCGGATTTGCGAAAACCAGTGTCCGATATGCTGGATTGGGTTGGCCTGTCGCACCGCGCGGATGCCCATCCGGCCACATTGTCAGGCGGGGAACAGCAGCGCGTTGCCATTGCCCGTGCAGTGATTGGGCGGCCTGATATGCTGATTGCGGATGAACCGACCGGCAATGTCGATCCGGAAATGGGATTGAAACTGCTGAGGCTGTTCGAGGCGCTCAACCGATTGGGNACCACCATCGTGGTGGCCACCCATGATGTCCATTTATTGCGCAAAGTCCCTGAATCGCTGATTATGCGGCTGGANAAAGGGCGGCTGTCTGATCCCACCGGCGCCTTGCGTTATCCGCCTAAGCGTGAAGCCCGGCCCAAGGATGATGGGGCCAGCTCTTGAAACCTCGTTCAGCTATTGGCCGCTTTACCGCGCGCGGCATTTCCTTCATCCGCAGAGACAGCGCATCGCAATTGGTGCCGCAGGCGCGGTTGGCGGGCCCTATGCCTTGGGTGATCGCAATCATGGTCACATTGACGGTGATTGCCGCTGCTGGCGGGTTGGCGTTAAGCAATCTGGCCCAAGGCGCGCGCAGCGAATTGTCGGGCGGGGCGACTGTCCAGATCGTGGAAGCTTCTGCAATAGAGCGCAATTCTCAGGCCAAGGCGGCAGAGGCATTGTTGGCCCAGCATCCGATGGTGGCATCCCTTCGCCGGGTTCCCGATGATGAACTCGATCGATTGCTGGAACCTTGGCTTGGTGTGGGCGCGGATAAGGAAGTGGTGCCTATTCCTGCGTTGATTGATTTACGGCTTCGCAGCGCGGCAAATGAAGACCAGCTCGATTCAATGCGCCGTTTACTTGCAGATGCCGCGCCCGGTGCCCGGATCGACGCGCAATCGAGCTGGTTGCAACCGGTTTTTGCCGCAATTTCTTCGCTCCAATGGTTGGCCGGCGCGCTGGCCGTGTTGCTTGGGCTGACCAGCGCCGCTGCAGTGTGGCTGGCGGCCCGCACCGCCTTAGGGGCCAATCGCAATACGATCGAGGTGGTTCATTTGCTGGGCGGAACGGACAGCCAGATTGCGCAGATATTCCAGCGTTCCATTGGTTTTGATGCGATGCTTGGCGGGGCNGCGGGTTTGGCNCTTGGTCTGGGGGCGGTATTGCTGCTGGGCCAGCAATTCGCCGGGCTTGATTCTGGAATGATTTCTGGGGGCTGGCTAAGGTGGAGTGACTGGCTGATGCTGGCAATTGTNCCAGCNGCGGGCGTGGTTATTGCCATTTTGACCGCGCGGCTGACCGTGCTGTCCGCATTGAGGCGCATGTTGTGATCGGCCGATTGGCTGCGGCCATCCTTATTGTGTGGGCGATTGGTTTTGCGGCATTTTCGATGGCCCTGCCCGGGGGAGTTACACTTTCTCCTGCGATTGTAAAAACCGATGCTGTGGCTGTGGCCACCGGCGGGGCAGGCAGGATCGAACGCGGTCTGGCTGTGCTGGAAAGTGGATCATCTGCCCATTTGCTGGTCAGCGGGGTTGATCCAGAGGTGAAACCGGACGAATTTTCTGCGCAATTTCANGTTCCCGCGCGGATTATGAAATGCTGCATCACACTTGGTTTCGCCGCAGTGGATACCCGCGGCAATGCAGCAGAAATTGCCGAATGGATCGGGGCCCATGACTATTCTTCGGTGCGGCTAGTGACCACAGATTGGCANATGTGGCGCGCCAGCGCAGAATTGCGCCAGACATTGCCAGAGGGTGTTATTATTGTGCAAGATGCAGTGCCATCCCGGCCATCATTGCGTATCTTATTTTTAGAATATCACAAATTAATTGCCAGCCGGCTCTCTCTTGTGGTCAGGATGATCTTTCCATGATTGTGCTTCGTAACATATTATTTTATATCGCCTTTTATGGTATTGGCATGCTCTATGTTTTGGGCTGCGTATTGGCGATCCCGTTTGGCGCCGGGCCCCTTCGATCTGCCGTTGCTGCATGGTCAAATTATCATCGCGCCTGTGTGCGCCATCTGCTCGGGATCAAGATTATGATCGAGGGCGATCATGCTAATGAGCCGGTGTTTTATGCCGTTCGGCATGAAAGCTTTTTCGAGGCGATTGATGCCCCTGCAATGTATGAAACGCCGGTCACATTCGCCAAGCATGAATTGTCGCTTATCCCAGGGTGGGGGCGTGCGGCCAAGGCATATGGGATGATCTTTGTGGAGCGTGACCAGGGCGCAAGGGCGCTGCGTAAAATGGTTGCTGCAGCGCGCGAATATTCGAAGGCAGGGCGGCCTTTGGTGATCTATCCAGAGGGCACCCGCACCGGCCATGGCGAAACCGCAAAATTGCAGGCGGGATTTGCCGGGCTTTATAAATTGATCGGGCTGCCNGTGGTTCCGGTCGCGGTGAACAGCGGCCCGCTGTATCATCGGTTCTGGAAACGCCCGGGAACAATTACTTACCGAATTGGGGAGAAAATACCGCCCGGTCTGCCCCGCGCCGAAATCGAGGCGCGGGTAACAGATGCGATTAACGCGCTAAATTAATCATCAGGATCGCTGGTGTGATCGGCGCGCCCGAAATCTGTGCGCGGATCATCCTGACCCATTTCGATGATCGAATTGCGGATGTCCCTTGTCCGGCTGAACAGTTCAAACATGGCATCCCCGTCACCTGATTGGATTGCGCGCTGCATCGCGGTTAAATCATCGGTAAACCGCCCAAGCATTTCGAGCACAGCATCGCGATTGTGCAAAAACACATCGCGCCACATGGTCGGGTTGGATGCTGCAATGCGGGTGAAATCCCGAAATCCGCCAGCAGAATATTTGATGACTTCGCTGCGGGTCACTTCTTCTAGATCCGATGCTGTGCCGACGATGGTATAGGCAATCAGATGCGGAATATGGCTGGTGACGGCGAGCACGAGATCGTGATGGGCCGCCTCCATAATTTCAATGCGCGCGCCTAGCCCTTCCCAAAATGCGCGCAGATCAGCCAGCGCCTGTGGCGGGACATTGGCGCCCGGGGTCAAGATGCACCAGCGATGTTGGAACAATGTGGCAAAGCCAGCATCAGGGCCGCTGCGTTCGGTCCCTGCAACCGGATGTGCTGGAATGATTGTATGGCCCGGCAGGGCGGCTTTCAATGTTTCGGCTACTGTCTGTTTTGATGAACCGACATCGGAAATAATCGCGTCAGCGGGTAAATGATCGGCAAGCTGGGATGCAGCCTGCGGGATGGCCCCTACGGGCACGCAGAAAATCACCAGATCAGCATTGATAACAGCCTGTGCCGGGCTGCTGGCGATGGTATTAACCAGCCCGAGCTGTCCCGCGCGGGCGCGCACTTGGGGATCGGTGTCGAAACCCCTTGTGGCCACATTCGGCAGGAATTCTTTAATTGCCAGCCCGACCGACCCGCCCAGGAGGCCAAGACCGATAATCGCCACACGTTCAATCGCCATTATATGCCCCCTACCAGATCGCGCAGAATTTTTGTGATGGCATCCATTTGCTTGGCCGTGCCAATGGTGATCCGCAGCCCATGGGGCAAATTCTGCCCTGCCAACCAGCGCGTGGCAAAGCCGCCCTTTGCCAAGGCATCATGCGCCATTTCGGCAGTGACGGCGCCTTCGAACAGGATCAACAGGAAATTGGCCTTGCTGGGCAAAGGGCGCAGCCCATGGTTGCCTAGCCCGCCGATGAAATGGGTGAAGCGGGCCAATTCGCGCGCATTGTGATCACGCGAAAGGGTAATGAAATCCTGATCCTGCAATGCCGCCAGCGCAGCTGCCTGGCCGTGACTGGTGACATTGAATGGCCCGCGAATGCGGTTCAAATTGGTGATGAGATCAAGCGCGCCCGTTGCCCAGCCAATCCGTTCACCGGCCAGGCCGTAAATCTTTGAAAATGTCCGTGTTACCAGCACATTTTCATGGGCCGCAGCCAGCGCCATTGCGCCATCATCTTCACCATTACCAAGATATTCGCCATAGGCCTGATCCACCACCAACAATACATCGCGGGGCAATCCATCATGCAATCGCGCCAGATCCGCAGCGGGCAGATAACTGCCGGTTGGATTGTTGGGATTGGCCAGAAATACCACGCGGGTTTTTTTGGTAACATGGGCCAGCAAGGCATCGACATCAGCGCCATAATCACTGTCCGGCGCCGCCACTGGCGCTGCGCCGCAACGCCTTGCTGCAATATCATAAACTGCAAAACTGAAACGCGAAAATAATACCTCATCGCCCGGGCCAGCATAGGCCTGCGCCGCCAGAGTGAGTAATTCATCCGATCCGGTTCCGCATACGATTTGGGCCGGATCAACCGCGTGCAGATTGCCCAGGCCCGCGCGCAGGGCGGCGCAATCCGGATCGGGATAGGTGGCAGGCGCCCCCGCCCGGGCCAGCGCCGCCAGCGCAGCCGGGCTGGTGCCAAGCGGGTTTTCATTGGCTGATAATTTGACCAATTCGCGCCCGTCATCGCTGCGCCCTTTGCCCGGCACATAGGCATGGATATTTGCAATCCATGGTTTAGGATTTGGATGTGTAACCATATTGGCGGCGCGAATAGCCGGTTTGCCCCCATATTGACAGCCCGATTGGTAAGCGGCCCGTTTGACCAATCGTCTAGTCAATCCTCTGGTCAACCTACTGGCCAACCGGCCCCGATAATTGGTTGGTCAATCGATAGGCTAATTGACAGGGTGTTCAGCCTGCCGCAAATCACGCGGCTGATGACCATGCACACCACTTCAAAATTGTATCAGCTCCCCGCCAGCTTGCCGCTTGATAGCGGGGAGAGGCTGGAGGGCGTGACGATCTCCTATGAAAGCTATGGCACGCTGTCTGCGCAGCGGGATAATGTAATCCTGGTTTGCCATGCCTTGACCGGCGATCAATATCTCGCGTCGGATCATCCGATGACGGGCAAGCCGGGTTGGTGGAAACGTATGGTCGGCCCGGGCTTGCCGATTGATACGGATCGTTTCCATGTCATTTGCGCCAATGTGGTGGGCAGCTGCATGGGCTCAACCGGCCCCGCCAGCCCAATGCCGAGCGAAGCGGGCGGCGATGGTGAACCCTATGCCATGCGTTTTCCGGTTATTACGATACGCGACATGGTGCGTGGGTTAATCGCATTGCTTGATGGGCTGGGAATTGAACAATTACATGCCGTGGTCGGCGGATCGATGGGCGGGATGCAGGCGCTCAGCCTTGCGGCCAATTTCCCAGACCGCGCCGCGCGGGTGTTGGCCATTGCCTCCACCGCGCGCCATTCGGCCCAGAATATCGCCTTTCACGAAGTTGGCCGGCAAGCGATCATGGCCGACCCCGCTTGGGCAGAGGGCAATTATTACGCCAATGATCAACGCCCCGATGCGGGCCTGTCTGTGGCCCGAATGGCAGCGCATATCACCTATCTGTCCGAGGCAGGACTGACCGAGAAATTTGGCCGCCGCCTGCAGGACAAGGCCGATGGCAGCGCGGGCGCGAAAAGTTTTGGTTTTGACGCTGATTTTCAGATAGAAAGTTATCTGCGTTATCAAGGTAGCGGTTTCACCCGCAGGTTTGATGCCAATTCCTATCTTTATATCACCCGCGCGATGGATTATTTTGATCTGGCGGAAGAACATGGCGGCCATCTTGGTAATGCATTTGCGGGCAGCAAAGCGCGCTTTTGCCTGGTCAGTTTCGATAGCGATTGGCTGTATCCGACGGCAGAATCGCGTTATGTTGTTCATGCCCTCAACGCTGCGGGCGCAGCGGTCAGTTTCGTCGAACTTTCCGCCCCCTTTGGCCATGATAGCTTCTTGCTGGATGTGCCTGCGCTTGACCGGGTGATAAAAGGGTTCCTTGAATGAACACAGCCCAGACATTGCGCGCGGACCTTGCCGCGATTGCCGACCATATTGATCCGGGCACCCGCGTGCTGGATATTGGCTGCGGCGATGGTGCGTTAATGGCGGTATTGCGCGATGAAAAACAGGTTGATGCACGCGGGCTGGAGATCGACCCGGCGGAGGTTGAACGCTGCGTCGCGCGCGGACTGTCGGTGGTGCAGGGCGATGCAGACCGAGATCTGGCCGATTATCCTGATGGTGCGTTTGATTATGCTATCCTCAGCCAGACATTGCAAACCGCGGCGCGGCCTGATTTGATGCTTGATCAATTGCTGCGGGTGGGCCGCCGCGCCTTTGTCAGTTTCCCCAATTTTGCCCATTGGCGCATGCGCGCTGCGCTGCTGCTGAATGGGCGGATGCCGGTGACCCGCCATTTGCCGGTCAGCTGGTATGAAACGCAGAATATCCACCATGTTACGGTGACCGATTTTTGTGAATTGCTGCGCCACAAGGGCGTGACGGCGGACCGTAAATGGTTCTTCGCCGGAGACCGTGAAATTGGCGCGCGCGGCGCGAATTGGCGGGCTGAATATGCGGTGTTTGAATTGAGCCGGTGAGGGGCCCTGCACTTTCAAACCGGTAAAGCCAAATGCGCCGGGCCTGGCGCAACTGGCCCCAAATATGGTTCATTGTTCCTGAGCGGCGGGGCGCATGGGAAAAAACCCCATGCACCCCGCCCAATAATCAGTTTTCAAACAGAAATTTCGTCAAGAACGGAAAATCACATCCGTTTCATGACGCAGATTTTATGGCCATCAGGGTCGCGCAAATAGGCGAGATACATTTTCATGTCGCCCGCTTCGCGGATGCCGGGGGCATCCTCGATTGTGGTGCCGCCATTGGCGATACCTGCTGCATGCCATGCATCGCCCTGTTCGGGGGTATCGATGGCAAAACCAATGGTCATGCCATTGGCGCAGCTGGCTGGCTGGCCATCAATCGGCGTGGTCAGCAAGAACACCTTGCCATCGCGGATATACATTAGGCGGCCTTTGGGATCGAACACCCCTTCTTTGGCGCCCAATGCAGCGAAACAAGCATCGTAAAATTTCTTAGCGCGCGGGAGGTCATTTGATCCCAGCATGACGTGCGTAAACATTGGCATTATCTCCTTTGGGGTGATTGCGGGGGGTTAAAACCCCGCGAATTATGAATTCAATAGACGATGACACTGCGGATGCTTTGGCCTGCATGCATCAGGTCGAAACCCTTATTAATCTCATCAAGGGTTAGAACATGGGTAATCATCGGGTCGATGGCAATCTTGCCGTTCATATACCAATCGACAATTTTTGGCACATCGGTCCGGCCCTTGGCCCCGCCAAATGCCGTTCCGCGCCAATTGCGGCCCGTTACCAATTGGAATGGGCGGGTTGAAATTTCCTGGCCCGCTTCGGCCACGCCAATGATGATGCTGGTGCCCCAACCTTTGTGGCAACATTCCAGCGCTGTGCGCATGACATCCGTGTTGCCGGTGCAATCAAAACTATAATCTGCGCCGCCATCCAACATGTTGACGATATGGGCCGCCACATCGGAAATTTCGTTCGGGTTTACAAAATCGGTCATCCCAAATTTGCGGCCCCAATCCTCGCGCGCGGGATTGATATCCACCGACAATGCGGTTTGCCCCTGCCATCTTTGCGCCCTGCAGCACATTCAGGCCGATCCCGCCAAGGCCGAACACTGCCACATTATCGCCCGGTTTAACCTGCGCTGTATTAACCACAGCGCCAACCCCGGTGGTGACCCCGCATCCAATATAGCAGCTGGTTTTAAACGGCGCGTCCTTGCGAATATTCGCGACTGCGATTTCGGGCAGACGGTGAAATTGGAGAAGGTTGAACAGCCCATATAATGATGGATCATCTGGCCTTTGTAACTAAAGCGCGATGTGCCATCGGGCATCACGCCGCGCCCTTGTGTTTCGCGGATTGCGGAACATAAATTGGTCTTGCCTGACAGGCACATTTTACATTGGCGGCATTCCGGCGTGTAGAGCGGGATGACATGATCGCCGGGCTTTACGCTGGTAACGCCCGCGCCCACTTCGCGCACAATGCCTGCGCCTTCGTGGCCCAAAATGCTGGGGAAGATGCCTTCTGAATCCAACCCGTCCAGCGTGTAGGCGTCGGTGTGGCAGATGCCTGTGGCCATGATTTCAACCAGCACTTCGCCTGCCTTGGGGCCTTCTAAGTCCAATTCGACAATTTCGAGTGGTTGCTTGGGGTCAAAGGCAACCGCAGCGCGGGTTTTCATGATGCGTGATTGCTCCGTGACTATTATGGGCTGGATTAGCTTTTAATGGCCGGATTAGCTTTCGTGAACCACTTTGGTGACCATGTAGGCACTTACACCTTCGGCGCCATCTTCGCTACCATGGCCAGACCATTTGACCCCGCCAAATGGCGCATCGGCCGCGCTGACGCTGGCGCTGTTGATCGCAATCATGCCCGCTTCGATCCCATCGGCAAGACGGCGGCGGCGGGCAGGGTCTTGTGTCCATGCATAGGCTGCAAGGCCATAAGGCAGGCGGTTGGCCTCTTCGATCATTGCAGCCTCGTCAGCATAGGAATTGAGNAAGGCAACCGGGCCGAAGGGTTCTTCGTTCATGATTTCGGCATCGCGGGGGATGTCTGACAGGATGGTCGGGGTATAAAAGAACCCCTGATTGCCAATGCGTTCACCGCCCAGATCCAATTGNGCGCCGCGCGCCTTTGCATCCGCGACTTTTGTGTCCAACCCTTCGCGCCCGCGNGCATTGGCCATCGGGCCCATTTGGACGTTATCGGTCAGGCCGTTTCCAACTATGATCGCTTTGGCCCGCTGGACAAATCCGGCGCGGAATTTTTCATAGGCTGGTGCCTCAATGATAAAACGGGTGGGGCTGACGCAGACCTGTCCGGCATTGCGGAATTTGGCTGCGACCATTGTATCAAGCACCTGGTCGATATTGGCATCGGCAAAGACCAGCACTGGCCCATGCCCGCCCAGTTCCATTGTGGTGCGTTTCATGTCTTGCGCTGCCAGCTGGGCCAGATGTTTGCCCACGGCGGTAGATCCGGTGAAGCTTAGTTTGCGGATGNTGGGGGAGCTGAGTAAATGGCGGCTGACCATATCGGGCACGCCGAAGACCACTTGGCACACTTGGGGCGGGCATCCTGCATCCAGCAGCGCCTGCACCACCGCCAATCCTGCTGCGGGCGTTTCTTCTGATGGCTTTACAATCACCGAACAACCAGCAGCAATCGGACCGCCCACTTTGCGGGCAACATTCAGCGCAGGGAAATTCCAAGGGGCAAAGGCTGCGACCGGCCCAACAGGTTCATAGCGCACTTCGGCGCGCTGGGGCGCATTGCGCGATAAGGTGCGGCCATAATTGCGTTTGCATTCGCCTGCATAAAATTCAAACAGCATCGCGCAATAGATCGTTTCNCCCTTGGCCTCTGCCAGCGTCTTNCCCTGTTCGCGGGTCAGCCATTGGGCAATCATTCCGGCGCGTTCACGCAGCAGTTTGGCGGCCTCTTGCAGCACCTTTGCCCGTTTTTCCGGTGCAGCGGCGCGCCAGATTTTGAACCCCTTGTCCGCATTGTCCANCGCTTGGTCCAGATCCGCAGCATCGGCCAATGGCACAGCGCCCAGCACATCACCATTTGCCGGGTCGATCACATCATCAGTGGCGCGCCCGCCGCCGGCAATTTTCTCGCCGCCGATCAGCA
>JGI24724J26744_10003327_pt1 | contig 10453 bp, 10 predicted proteins | sample Cruoilmetagenom7_FD_26744 | JGI IMG/M metagenome (IMG submission 26744)
GTTCAAACTATTTTTTTGCCTTCTAAACGGCTAAAAAAAATCCTTTGAACGTCTAAATAAGAACAAAAAAAAAGGTCAACCTATTTCAGTATAATACACAATTGCTAAAGCTGAAATTGTAATACCAAATTGGAGAATTTTTACCGATTATTTTCTGTTATTAAAATATGAAGGCTCCTGGAAAATAGTTCATAAAAGCTATACTTGGAGAGCATATCCAAAGAATGATGAAAATAATTAATCAATGATAAAATCGATTGAAGTAACAGATTTTGAAGACAAAACAATCAACCTACTTTCAAAATATAAAAACACACCTTTGCTTCTACTCTTTTATAACAATAGTTGTTTAGGTTGTACAGGTAGGGCGATTCCTTTAGCATATGAATTTCAACAACAATATAATTTTGTTCAAGTAATTGGTATTCATAGCAACTTTAATTCAAACCACATTTCTGAAGATGATATTAAAAGTATTTTCACTACTAAGGAAATTCCTTTTCCTATTTATATAGATGAAAACCATAAAGAATATGATTCATTTAAAAGTGAAGGAACTCCACAATGGATTTTAGTAACAAAGACAGGTGAATTATTTAAATCTATTTTTGGATCACAATTAGGCGCTCAAAATAGGTTGTATTACGCATTAGAATCTCTTAAAAATGAATAACATATTTATGAATAAAAAATATATCTCCTTCATATTCTTTATTAGCTTTCTACTTATAGTTAGTTGCAATCAAACGAAAGAAAATTCTAAATCAGAAGAAAAATTAGAATGGAAAAAAGTAGGGCAAGTTCTTAAAACAATAGATAATATTCATTTTAATTTTCCAGATCAAGGATTTGCTTTTTCAAACAAAGAAACATTAATCAAAAATTGCTTTGAAGCTTTTGAAAACAATAAAAAATTAATTGGTTTAAAAGAATTTAACGATAGTATCTACATACGATTTTTAGCTTCTAGAAAAGATATGTTTCCNTTAACTGCAACAAAAGCTAGNGGAATNGCTTANCCTCATATTAATACGCTCTATGTGGTTGCAAATCAAAACCAAAACCCTCCTATTGCTCACGAATTAATGCATTTAATTATTATGTTAGATTGGGGTAATCCTATCGAATCTTCCACTTGGATGAATGAAGGAATAGGCACCTATGCTGAAAATAATTGCAATGGAAATAACGTTGCTGAAATTTATCGTTACTTTTTAGAGTACAATAAATTAATTTCAATAAACGAATTAAGTTCAGACTTTTACAAGCAACCTGAAATGGTTGGGTATCATCAATCTGCTTATATTGTAGAATATCTTTTATCTAATTATTCGATTGAACAATTTAAAAGGCTGTGGACTGAAGGATTTGAAAACTTTGAAGAAATTTATACTATCCCTTTTTCAGAAGTAAAAGGGAATTTTGAAAAAGAGTTAATNGAAAAATATCCAATAGCTCCAAAAATAAATTTTGAAAAATTCAGCCAAGGTTGTGATTAATCTTATTTAAATCTTCTTCAATTTCATTAAAACAAACAATAATATGATAGGAACAGCTAATAATATAACAATCCATAATTGTGTTTGTAGTAATCCTGGAGCAAATATTATCGTCAATACATAACCTGCGATTGCTCCACCAAAATGAGCATCATGACCAATGTTGCCTAAACTTTTTTTCATTCCGTAGATAGAAAACAACAAGTATAAAATTCCAAAAACCCATGCAGGTATTGCAATTGGAATAAAAAACAAATACAAGCCCATATTTGGATAAAATAGAATAGCCGAGTATAAAATTCCTGTTACGGCTCCACTTGCACCAATGGCACTGTAATGATATTCATTTTTATGAAAAGTAAAAGAAAGTAAATTTCCTACTAATAAACTCAACACATAAATTAATACAAACTTGAATACACCCAAGTTTAATATTACAATATCTGCAAAGAAATAGAGTGTAAGCATATTAAACAGTAAATGCTGATAATCTGCATGTAAAAATCCCGAACTAAACATTCTAACTTGTTCACCTCGATGGATTCCTGCAATGTTAAATTTAAATTTTTCGAAGAATGAAAAGTCACTAAAACCTTTCATTGAAAAAAGTACATTTGCTGCGATAATTACCATCGTTGCAATATTGATATCTTGCATAAAAATATATTTAATTATGCGATAAATTTAGTTAGTTTTGCTGTAAATTAAACTATGCAATTACTAATTTATATACTAGTGTATCCATTATTGTGGATTATTTCAATTCTTCCAATGAAATGGCTGTATGGATTGTCTACTATATTGTTCTATCCAATGTATTATGTAATAGGATATCGTAAAAAAGTAGTTTTTGAAAACTTACAATTGGTTTTTCCTGAAAAAACATCTGAAGAACGAAAAAGTATTGCAAAAAAATTCTATCGTCATCTTTGCGACATGTTAGTAGAGTCGATAAAATCATTAACAATTTCTGAAAAAGAAATAGTGAGACGATTTACATTTACAAACATTGAAGAAATTAAAAAAATAGAAAAAGAGAATAAAAGTATCATCTTAATGTGCGCACATTATGCAAGTTGGGAATGGATTTTTATTATGCAAAAGTATTTAAATCACAAAGGATACGCTGTTTATAAACGTTTAGCTAACAAACATTTCGATCGTCTTGTAAAAAGAATTAGGGCTAAATACGACACACATTTAATCACTACTAAGGAAACTTTTAAAATATTAACAAAATCGAATTCAGACAATGAATTAACTATTAATGGTTTTCTTTCAGATCAATCGCCTAAACTCACTAAAGCACACCATTGGAAAGAATTTATGGGAGTAAAAGTTCCTGTACATACAGGTGCAGAATTATTAGCTAAACGATTGGATATGGCGGTAGCATTTTTTCTAGTTAAAAAAGTAAAAAGAGGTCATTATGAAACTACTTTTACGACTATTACTCTAAATCCAAATGAATATAAAGACTACGAACTTACAGATATTTTTACAAAAGCTCTACAGGAACATATTTATGAAGCTCCTGAATTTTATTTATGGACGCATAAACGTTGGAAACATAGGAATAATATTCCAAAGCAGTTTCAATAAANTAAAGTTCAAACCAATTTTCTGAAATACATATCGAAGGGTTTAATTCTTCCGATTTATGAATGTATTTACCGTCTTTAGAAGTATAATCTTTCATCCATTCTTTATAATTTTCTGAAAGCGCAATGATACTATTACAAACGTAAGTAATTTCATCAGTAGACGTAGTAGGATGAATTGAAAAACGCACCCAACCAGGTTTTAGTTCACAGGTTCCATCTTCTAATCTATCTATAATTTCATTAGATTTTTGTTGATCAATCTGTAATAAATGATGTCCGTAAGTACCAGCACAACTGCATCCACCTCTCGATTGAATTCCAAAACGATCATTCAATATTTTTACAGCCAACTCATGATGTAAATCTCCAATAATTAAAGAAATCACACCCAATCGATGTTCAATATGATCTGCTAAAATTGAGATATTAGGTTTATTTTTTAAGCTTTTAAAAATATAATCTACGATTTCTTCTTCACGTTGAAGCATATTTTTAATGCCCATTTTCTCTTTCAACTTAACCGCTAGAGAAGTTTTTATTACTTGTAAAAAACCTGGTGTTCCTCCATCTTCTCGATCTTCAATATTATCTAAAAACTTATGGTCTCCCCAAGGTGTTGTCCAACTTACAGTACCTCCACCTGGATTATCTGGCACAGTATTATGATACAGTTTACTATCAAAAATAAGCACACCATTAGTTCCAGGTCCTCCTAAAAATTTATGAGGAGAAAAGAAAACAGCATCTAAATAAGCTTCATCATCTTCAGGGTGCATATCAATTTCAACATAAGGTGCTGAACAGGCAAAATCTACAAAACATAATCCGTCATGTTGATGCATTAATTTTGCAACTGCATGATAATCGGTTTTAATTCCTGTTACATTCGAACATGAAGTTACCGAAGCAATCTTAACTTCAGTATCCTTGTATTTGTTTAATAAAATTTCTAAATTTTNAAGGCACAACATCCCTTCATCATCACAAGGAATCACTTCAACANTTGCAATTGTTTCAATCCAAGATGTCTGATTACTATGATGTTCCATATGTGAAATAAACACAACAGGGCGATCTTTATCATTTATAGTAACTGAATCTTTTAACCCTTCAGGTATTTTTAACCCTAAAATACGTTGAAACTTATTTACTGCTCCAGTCATTCCTGTACCACAAGGTAAAAACACATCATCAGCACCAGCATTTACATGGTTTTTAATGATTTTACGAGCCTTATGATATGCCTTCGTCATTAGAGTACCACTATATGTTGTTTCAGTATGCGTATTTGCAACATAAGGACCAAATTCATTCATCATCTTTTCTTCAATAGGCCTATAAAGCCTACCACTTGCAGTCCAATCAACATACACAATATCTTTTGTTCCATAAGGCGAAACAAAGGTTTGGTCGATTCCTAAAATATTTTGACGAAACGTTTCAAAATACGCTTCAAGCGCTGTTTTTTTGATTTCGGTTGAAGTTGAAATAGACATGTTTTTTTTATAGATTATGTATTAGTCATTTCATTTAATTCTGAAATAAAACGATCTGCTAATTTATCTGCAGTCTCTTGTGTTTTTGCTTCAGTATATATTCTAATAATTGGTTCTGTATTCGATTTTCTTAAATGTACCCAATTTTCTGGGAAATCAATTTTCACACCATCAATTGTTGTAATTTCTTCTGAAGCATATTTCTCTTCCATAGCTTTCAGAATAGCATCAACATCTAAACTAGGTGTTAGTTGAATTTTTTTCTTACTCATAAAGTAAGAAGGATAAGTTTTACGAAGTTGACTCACTGAAGTATTTTGATCTGCTAAAAAACTTAAAAATAAAGCAATCCCAACTAAACTATCTCTTCCGTAATGCAATTCAGGATAAATAATTCCACCATTACCTTCACCTCCAATAACTGCATTAGTTGCCTTCATCATGGTTACTACATTTACTTCACCAACAGCACTTGCTTTATAGGTTCTATTGTATTTTTCTGTAACATCTCTTAATGCTCTAGAAGAAGACATATTTGAAACTGTATTTCCAGGGTTGTTTTGTAAAATATAGTCTGCGACAGCTACTAACGTATATTCTTCGCCAAACATCTCCCCTTTTTCATCTACAAACGCTAGTCGATCCACGTCGGGATCAACCACAATACCAAAGTCAGCTCTTTCAGAAACTACTTTCTCCATTAAATCGGTTAAGTGTTCTTTTAAAGGTTCTGGATTGTGAGGAAAATGACCTGTTGGTTCACAAAACAACTTTACAGGATGAACTCCTAATGCATCTAAAAGCATAGGAACCGCAATTCCTCCAGTTGAATTTACACCGTCAACCACTACTTTAAGTTTAGCATCCTTAATTGCTTGAACATTCACCAAAGGAAGGTTCATTATTTCTTCAATATGTAAATCGATATAAGCATCATTTGCAGTAATTTTTCCTAATGAATCAACATCAGAAAAGTTGATGTCATCACCTTCAGCTAAATCTAATATTTCTTGTCCTGCAGCTGCATCTAAAAACTCACCTTTTTCGTTTAGTAACTTTAAAGCATTCCATTGCTTCGGATTATGACTCGCAGTAAGAATTATACCTCCATCTGCATGTTCCATCGTCACAGCCATTTCAACTGTTGGAGTTGTTGATAAATCTAAATCTATTACATGAATTCCAAGTCCAACAAGCGTATTCATTACCAATTGTTGAATCATTTCACCAGAGATTCTAGCATCACGTCCAACCACTACTCTATAATTTTCTTTTTCTCTTCTATTACGAACCCATGCTCCATATGCAGCGGCATATTTTACAGCATCAATTGGGGTTAAGTTTTCTCCTTGCGAACCACCAATGGTTCCTCTAATTCCAGAAATGGACTTGATTAATGTCATAAATAGTAATTTTTCACAAATATACTTTTAAAATCAAAAACTTCCTGTACATTTTGTAAATTGTCAGAATGAATTTTTTAGCGCATATTTATCTTTCAGGAAACGAAGAAGGAGTTATAATTGGCAACTTTATCGCTGATGGAATTAAAGGAAAAAAATACAAAAAGTATCCTTTGAGTATTCAAAAAGGAATTCTTTTACACAGAGGCATAGACAGCTTTACAGATCAGCATCCTACGGTTCGTTTAAGTACCAAAAAACTGCATGAAAACCATGGTCATTATAGCGGTGTTATCGTAGATATTTTATACGATCATTTTTTAGCAAAAAATTGGAAGCAATACCATCAAACTCCTCTAGATGAATATGTTAAAAATTTTTACGAATTGTTGAGAAACAGTTATGACATCTTACCTGTACGCATTAAAAGAATGATGCCTTATATGATTTCTGATAATTGGTTACTTAGTTATGAATCTATTTCAGGTATAAGTACTATTCTCAACCAGATGAGTAGAAGAACCAGAATCGATTCTAATATGAATTTTGCAGTGTATGAACTTGAAAAATATTACACTGAATTTGAAGAGGAATTCACATCCTTCTTTGAAGAATTAAAAACCTTTTCAGATAATAAATTAGAAGAATTAAAACATTTAAATAAATAAATATGAGGTTATTATTTATCCTTTTCAGTATTATATGTTTATCTGCATGTAAACAAAACAATCCTACTCCTGAAATCACTATAGCTGAACCTGTTAATGGACTTATTACTGAAAATGCTATGGTAGTTTCTGCTACAAAAGAAGCATCAAAAATTGGTTCAGATATATTGGCAAAAGGAGGTAATGCTTTTGATGCGATGGTCGCTACTGAAATGGCATTAGCTGTAACTTATCCATATGCTGGTAATCTTGGCGGAGGAGGATTTATGATATATCGTACCCAATACGAAGAAATTGGAGCCTTAGATTTTAGAGAAAAAGCGCCTTTAGCGGCGACTAGAGATATGTACTTGGATGAAAATGGTGAGGCTATTTCTAAAAAAAGTTCAGTTGGTGGACTTGCTGTTGGAGTTCCTGGAACAATCGCAGGAATCTTTGCAGTCCATGAAAAGTTTGGATCATTACCAATGAATGAAATTTTAGAACCTGTAATTGAATTAGCAAGGAATGGTTATGCTGTAACTGAAAAAAAATCTGACAGATTAAAAAACTATAAGGAAATCATTGAAAAAGTAAATCAAGAAGGCTCTTTATATACAGAAAACTTTGAACTTGGAGATACCATAAAAAATATAGCTCTAGCAAATACTTTACAAAGAATTGCAGCCAATGGTAGGTCTGAATTTTACCAAGGTGAGACTGCTGAAAAGTTAGTAGATTTTATGAAATCTAAAGATGGCATTATCACATTGGAAGACCTTAATGCCTATGAAGCTGAATGGAGAGAACCGATTGAGTTTACCTACAAGGATTTAAAAGTTATTTCTATGTCGCCACCCTCAAGTGGAGGAATTTGTTTAGCTCAAATTTTAAAAATGATAGAGCCCTACTCTATTTCAGATTATAAACATAATTCTGAAAAAGCGATCCAATTAATCGCAGAAGCAGAAAGACGTGCTTATGCAGATAGAAGTTATTTCTTAGGCGATCCAGATTTCACTACAATCCCAGTGGACACTTTACTTTCAGTGAATTATTTAAATAATCGAATGAGTGATTTTTCTTTTGAAAAAGCGACACCTTCTGATAGTGTTAGTCATGGTAAAATTGTTGGTTATGAAAGCCCACAAACCACCCATTATTCTATTGTAGATCAATTAGGAAATGCTGTTGCTGTAACTACTACTTTGAATTCAGGGTTTGGTTCAAAATTATATACAAATGAACTTGGTTTCTTTTTAAATAATGAAATGGATGATTTTAGTGCTAAACCAGGAACACCAAATATATATGGTTTAATTGGTGGAGAGGCTAATGCAATTGAACCTCAAAAAAGAATGTTAAGCTCTATGACTCCAACCCTTGTTGAAAAAGACGGTAAATTGTGGATGGTAGTAGGAACTCCTGGAGGTTCAACAATTATCACTTCTGTTTTACAAACTATCTTAAATGTTTATGAGTTTGATATGACTATGCAAGAAGCTGTAAACGCGCCTCGTTTTCATCATCAATGGCTTCCAGATGCTATCCGGTATGAAAAAGATAGGTTCTCTTCAGAATTAATCCAAAATTTAGAAAAAAAGGGATATCCAATCAATACTAAAGTCGATCCAATAATCGGAAAAGTAGATGCGATTTTANTACTTCCAGATGGGAAATTAGAAGGAGGTGCTGACTTTAGAGGTGATGATACTGCAATAGGTTTCTGATAATTAACTCATTAAACGAGAAAAACACGTACTTTATCGATAAAATCTGCCAAATATCGATTTGTAGGTGTTTTACTACAATTTGTAAGAAAAATAGCTAATTTTGGTCTTGAATAAAAATAACCTATCAAGTTATAATTTTAGATTGTAAGCATAGCGAACTCCCTGTTTTATTGATAAAATAGAACTCTAAATTTATAACTTCTATTTAAATATGAGAAATAAATCTTTCTTTAAGGATTTGTATGCCCTAATACCGTTGGTATTTAGTGGACTTCTCTGCATTGCATTAATCTTTCTTCTTTGGCAAAAAAAAAATGTCAAACCAGACTTCATAGAAACATTAAAAGAATCTTCTTCAATTTTTATTAGTATTAGTGGATTTTTATCGGCTATAATCATGGCGTATTTGGCTGCTTCCATAATAGGGCTTAAGAATAACCGATTGGCGGTAGTTGATAGTTTAAGTAAGATCACCCAAAAGATGCATAATTTTAGAAATATTGTTGAAATCTTATTGAGTTCTAAAATGTGGCTTCCAGGATTAAAAGAATACATCGATGAAGAATTTGATGGACTTACCTTTTTTGAAGTAAAAGAATTTTATAAAGGCAAGTCTAAACTTGCCATCGAATTTCTACAAGAGACTCATCATTATGGAGATACAGAAAACTTATACTTAGAATTAAAATCATTTTTATACTCTAAACCAAAAGAGAAAAAGGTTCCTAAAAACGTAATTTACCCAAAAATCTATAACAAAGATTTAGTTGAAAAATGGTTAGAACATAAATCAGGTACTGGGCTTTTATATTATTTTGGTTATAAGTTTGGTATTTACAAAGAAACTCTAGATATAAATGCCGTATATGAAAGGCATCAAGATAAAATTATGGCATTAGCCATTAGTATTGACAATGAAGTATTTGAGGATTCTTCTTTTAATGAAGTATTTTTATCTAAACTAGGAGATTATATGGCAAATGAGGTGCTTCCAAAGCTATATCAATTACAAGATGATTCAGTAAGTAAATTACCTCGAGTAATGAATTACTTGTACTTTATTTTCTTATTTCTTGTGGTATTTGGAGTATTGCTTCCTGTTTGCTTCTTATTATTTAGTATGCCTATTTTGTTTTTAATAATAAGTTTTTCATTCGTAGTAAGTATTATCTTCTTTATTGCAACATCCTTCTATCAGTTTCTTTCAAGAGAAATAAACATGTAACTTGAATTCATCTATTCATGTTGATCCCAACTATTCTTTTTCCGAAGGTTTTTATATAATTTAATACCCAACATTAATAAAACGGATACTCCTACAATACCTACAACACCAAATATCCAACCTATAGAACTCTTTAAAACCACTAAAAAAGTACAAGCAAAAAGAATAATCGTTGCAACTTCGTTCCAAATTCTTAATCCAAACGAAGAATATTTTAAAAATCCCTTTTGGGCTTGGTTATACATTAACTGGCAAATACCATGATAAATAAATAGTAATAATACAAATGCTAATTTAATTTGCATCCAACCAAAATAGAGCCATTCTGGATTTATTACGAGTAGCCATATTGCAAAAAGTGATGCTAATACTGCTGAAGGCCAGGTAATAATATACCAAAGCCTTTTAATCATTAATTGATATTGTTTCTGTAAAATTTCTTTAGCTGGTGATTCTTTCTCTTCAGCCTCTTTAAAATAGATGAATAAACGAATGATATAAAACAAACCTGCAAACCAAGTAGTTATGAAAATAATATGAAGCGATTTAACATAAAGATAATCCATCCTAACTTTTATTAGACCAATTATTAATCCATTCTATATTTACATCAACCCAGTCATCATTGTCGTTCATACAAGGAATATGCTTATAGTCAATACCTCCAGCTTTAAGAAATTCCTCTTTTCCTTCCATTGCAATCTCTTCAAGGGTTTCTAAACAATCAGCAACAAATGCAGGAGTAATTACCGCCAATTTTTTCTTGCCTTCCTTCGGAAACTTTTCTAATTCGAAATCTGTATAAGGTTTCAGCCAAGGATCTTTTAATAATCTCGATTGAAATGA
>JGI24724J26744_10003329_pt1 | contig 10449 bp, 9 predicted proteins | sample Cruoilmetagenom7_FD_26744 | JGI IMG/M metagenome (IMG submission 26744)
TCCAGATCAGTGTCGTATCCGGGGGCGATAAAGCCACCATCGCGTGTCAAAAGCGGAGGCTCGGCGATCAGCGCGGCGTCGAGCAGGTCAATCAGGTTGGCGTGGCCGGTCAGGTCTGTGGCGGCATTGGCAAGGATGGACGGGGGCGAATGTGGGGCCACAAGGTTTTGGATTGCATGTGCTTGCGCCAAACCAGCGCGGATCGCGGCAAGATCGCGTGGGCCACCGCGATCCAGAGCAAGCCGAGACAGCGCGCGGTCGATATCGGGCACCTGACGCAGGGCGTCACGGGTATCGTCGCGCAGGGCTGTCTGGGCCGTGAAATAATCCACCCCATCAAGACGGCTTTGGATCAATGCCAGATCACGCGACGGGCCGGACAGGCGGCGTTCCAACAAACGCGCNCCGCCAGAGGTAACGGTGCGGTCAATGCTGGCAATCAGNGANCCATCACGCTTGCCCGACAAGTTGTGGGTCAGTTCCAGATTGCGCCGGGTTGCGGCGTCGATTTGCAGGGTCGCGCCGGAATGCTCGCGTTGGGGTGGGCGAAGCAGCGGCAGTTTGCCCTTTTGCGTGATCTCAAGATAGTCGACGATCGCGCCCATGGCGGCCAGTTCGGCGCGACCAAACTGGCCGTAAGCATCCAGAGCGCCGACCTTGAACAGGGATTTCAGGCGTTTTTCGGCGCCGGTACTGTCGAAGCTGGCGCCAGCAAGCGGCGTCACGGCGATGTCTGTATGTGACACTAATTGGGAAAATTCCGCCAGTTTTCCATCGGCAACGATTAGTTCGCGCGGGGTAAGGCGTGCCAGTTCAGGCGACAGGCGCACCTGTGGGCAGGGCATGACGTGAAACGTCCCGGTGGAAATATCGACCCATGCGAGCGCGCCCTGATCACGCACTTCGCCAAAGGCAGCCAGATAATTGTGCCGGTTTCCCTGAAGCAGAGCGGCTTCGGTGAGCGTTCCGGGTGTGACCAGCCGCACCACGCCACGTTTCACGACAGATTTGTAGCCACGCTTTTTGGCCTCAGCAGGGTTTTCAAGCTGTTCGCATACGGCGACGCGAAACCCCTTGCGGATCAGCGTCAGCAGATAGCCTTCGGCCGAATGCACCGGCACACCGCACATGGGGATATCGGCACCCAGATGTTTGCCGCGTTTGGTCAGGGCGATATCAAGGGCCTCGGCCGCGGCAATCGCATCGTCAAAAAACATCTCGTAGAAATCGCCCATACGATAGAACAACAGGGCGTCTTTATGGTCCTGCTTAATTTCCAGAAACTGCGCCATCATGGGCGTTACAGCGGCATTGGCGACAGTCACGAAAAACCCCCCGGTTTACTGGGTGAACCATACAAACCGGGGGGTCAGGGGAAAAGGCGAAAGTCGGGGTGGGGCGTTGTTAATGGTGGACGAATGGCGCCGCATCGCCCCAAAGTGCCTGAACCCGCGCGTCGCGGCCGCAGGCAGTGCGATAAAANTTGTAGGCTTCGGACTGACGTTTTGGGCCGCGCCGCGTGACCACCAGTTTTTTGCCTTTGTAATAGTCCTGATGATAGCCCTCTGCGTCAAAAAACGCAGCGGTGGGCAGAACCGGGGTCACAATTTTTCGCCCTAGATCGGCACTAGCGGCGGCAATTGCAGCCTTTGCTGCGGCCTCTTCCGCCTTGTTAGACACGAATATTGCGGTTCGATAGCTATTGCCACGATCACAGAACTGCCCGCCTGCGTCGGTGGGATCAACTGAGCGCAAAAACAGGTGCAGCAGCTTGTCATAAGACAGGGTGGCGGGATCATAGGTGATGCGCACGGCCTCAAAGTGGCCGGTGCCGCCTGCGGTGACTTGTTTGTAGGTCGGATTTTGCGTCGTGCCGCCGGTGTAACCGCTGACCACGCTGCGCACACCTTTGACGCCTTCAAAATCGGATTCGACGCACCAGAAACAGCCCCCCGCGAGGATTGTCGTTTCAGCGTGGGCAAGGCTGGATTTCACAACCAACCCCAGCACGATGGCGAACCCCAGAACGATGTATTTTGGCAAGATCAAACGCATAGCATACTCCTTTGTCACCAAAGTGCACGGTTAGCGCATGTTGGGATACAAAGGATTACATGCCTCACGCGGGCTTGAGCAGAGTTTACTGGTCGGGGTCGGTCCGCTGGTTGCGCTTTGCGATCAGTTTCAGACGCAGGGCGTTGAGCTGAATAAAGCCAGCCGCATCTTTTTGGTCATAGGCACCAGCGTCATCTTCGAAAGTGACGTGTTCTTCGGAATAAAGCGAATGATCGGACCAGCGGCCAACCGTGCGCGCGCTGCCTTTGTAGAGCTTCAGGCGAACGGTACCTGTGACGTGCTTTTGCGATTCGTCGATCATTGCCTGCAACATTTCCCGCTCGGGGCTGAACCAAAGACCGTTATAGATAACCTCGGCGTAGCGCGGCATCAGTTCGTCTTTCAGGTGTGCGGCGCCACGATCAAGGGTGATTTGTTCGATGCCACGATGTGCTTCGAGCAGCAGAGTGCCGCCGGGGGTTTCATAGATGCCGCGCGATTTCATGCCGACAAAACGACCCTCGACCAGATCAAGGCGGCCAATACCATGCTTGCCGCCAAGCTCGTTCAGGCGCGTCAGGATTGTGGCGGGGCTAAGGGGTTCGCCGTTGATCGAAACAGCGTCACCTTTTTCAAAGCCAACCTCGATATACTCGGGCGTGTCGGGGGCTTTTTCGGGATCGGTGGTGCGCTGATAGACATAGTCGGGCGCTTCAATGGCCGGGTCTTCCAGCACTTTGCCCTCGGACGAGGTGTGCAGCAGGTTTGCATCGACTGAAAACGGCGCTTCGCCGCGTTTGTCTTTGGCGATCGGGATTTGGTTTTTCTCGGCAAATTCGATCAGTTTTGTGCGGCTGGACAGATCCCATTCACGCCAGGGTGCGATCACCTTGATGTCGGGGTTAAGTGCATAGGCCGACAATTCAAAGCGCACCTGATCGTTGCCTTTACCAGTGGCCCCATGGGCGACGGCATCGGCACCGGTAAGGGCTGCGATTTCTATCAGGCGTTTGGAAATCAGTGGCCGGGCGATAGAGGTGCCAAGCAGATACAGGCCTTCGTATAGCGCGTTCGCGCGAAACATCGGGAATACAAAATCACGCACAAATTCTTCGCGCAGATCCTCGATATAGATCTGGTCGGGCGCGATNCCCATCATTTCAGCTTTTTTGCGAGCGGGCTCGAGTTCTTCGCCCTGACCCAGATCAGCGGTAAAGGTGACAACCTCGCAGCCGTATTCGGTCTGAAGCCATTTCAGAATGATGGATGTGTCNAGGCCGCCGGAATAGGCGAGAACAACTTTTTTGGGCGCAGACATGGGCGGTGCTCCGTCGAAGAGATTTCTTCGGCGGGGTCTATTGGCTTTTGAAAGGGCGGGCAAGGGTTGTCGGTATGGTGTCAGGCGGCATTTGCCGTGCCACCACCGTTATTGAACTCTGCTTTAGAGGATTCGTAGGTTACCAACACCGATGGCAGATCAATCGCGTCGAAGTTTTGCGTTGCGGCGTCTTTTTCACCCTGCTGACAAAGTTGACNGAGCGCCGCGAACCCAAGGTTCAGCGCGCTGCCTTTCAGGAAGTGCAATTCTGCTTCCAAAGTTGACGGAGCAGGTGACGCCTTTAGGCGTTCCATTACTTCATCCACCTCTTCCAGAAAGATTTCTACCACCTCAAGAAAATCATCCTGCCCGACTTCGTCACGTAACTCATTCACTCGATCCCAACTAATCATCCACGCCTCACACATCGTGTTGAAGCCCCCACATTCAGAAATTAGCGGTCGGAAGTTAACGGGGTATGAGCGCCGACGTGCCCGATAGGAAGCATTTTAGGATTAAGCGGCCATAAACCGGATGGGGCTAATTTGGGGCGATTAGTGAGGGAGAGTATGAATTTGAATTTTGCTGAACGGGAAAGGCCGGGGTCGCAAGCGGACCACCGGCGGCTAAAGATCAAGCAGGTTTTGCTTGTTGATGACAGCCGTTCGCAGCGGCGCATTTTGTCGGTATATTTGTCGCGTTGGGGCTATTCTGTTGTCGAGGCTGGGTCGGGCGTGGAGGCGCTGGAAATGCTGAACAAGCATCCGATTGATTTGATTGTAAGTGATTGGATGATGCCGGGCATGGACGGGCTAGAATTGTGCCGCCGATTCCGGAAACTGGATCGCGNNAGCAATGGGTATTTTATTCTGCTCACGTCAAAGTCCGAAAAGGTCGAAGTTGCGCATGGGCTGGATGTTGGGGCGGATGATTTCCTGACCAAGCCGGTGGCNGCGACCGAGTTTCTGGCCCGAATACGTGCCGGCGAACGGGTTCTGGAAATGGAGCGTGAGCTGAACGAAAAAAATCGGCTGGTCAGCGAAACACTGGCAGAAATCAGTACACTATATGAATCGCTGAACCGTGATCTGGTCGAGGCCCGCAATTTGCAGCAGTCGCTTTTGCGTGAACCATTTGTCGAGTTTGACAGTGCGAAGCTGTCGTTAATGTTGCGGCCCAGCGGCCATGTCGGCGGCGATCTGGTGGGACATTTTCCGATTTCCCAAACACAGGTCGGGATTTTCGCGATGGATGTATCGGGGCACGGTGTTGCATCGGCATTGATGACGGCACGTTTGGCGGGTCATCTGTCGGGGTCAGAGCCGGAACAGAATCTGGCGCTGGCGCGTAACGCTGACGGGGAAATTGTTGCCCGGCCACCCTGTGATGTGGCGCGTGATCTGAACCGTCTTATTCTGGAAAACATCGAGACCGAGCTGTATTTCACCATGCTGCTTGGGCATTTGGATTTGATCACCGGTGACGTCACCCTGACCCAATGCGGTCATCCGCATCCGGTTATCCAGCGCGCTGGCGGTTCGATTGAAATGGTCGGCGACGGTGGCATGCCCGTGGGTTTGATTGAAAACGCGGATTGGCAGGATTTTCAACTAAAGCTAATGCCCGGAGACAGGCTGTTTTTAATGTCTGACGGGATTACTGAATGCCCGGCCCCTGATGGCGGAATGTTGGATGAGGATGGTCTGGCGCAGCTGCTGCGTCGTAACGCCCGGCTGCGCGGCGCGGCATTTTTTGAAACATTGATGTGGGATTTGGTGACATTTTCAGGCGACAAGGATTTCCCTGACGACATATCTGTTGTGATGGTTGAATTTGATGGACCCAAATAGACGGGCTTAGATAAAATGTCGTCGGACGAAGGTTCGATCACCCTCGTTTGCGAGCAGGTCGATTGCTGTTTTTGCAGAGGTCCAGACAGCGGTGTGCCCGTGTTCGCTGGGCTTGGACTGGGCGCGCACCGGGCGGGCCAGAAAGACATGGGCGATCTTTTCTGCCCACATGTCGTATTCCGGCATAAACACGAACCGGCGATAAACGCCCAGCTTTCGCAGACCGGNTATCGACCAACCGGTTTCTTCAATGACTTCGCGGCGCAGGGCCTGATAGGGGGATTCGCCGGGGTCAATCCCGCCGCCGGGCAGTTGAAACTCGGATCTGGGAAAGGCCTGATGGGTTAGCAAAACAGCATCACCGCGTGCAATGACAGCATAGGCGCCGGGCCGTTTTCGATAGGGTTTGCCTGGCTGAACTGCTTCACCGTACCTTCGAATCATCCGTTTTCACCCTTTTGCCGCCGGTNGCTGCGCCTATATAGTGCGGATATGCCAACCAACGATGCGTAAGGAAACCCCATGTCGCTTGGATCACAAATTGCCTGGGACGATACCGTCCTGCCATTTCAGCTTGACCGGAGCGATATTCGCGGCCGGGTCGCCCGGCTTGACGCGGTGCTGGACGGGGTTTTGCAGCAGCATAATTACCCGCCCGTGATCGAAGCGTTGGTCGCCGAAGCTGTGCTGTTGACCGCGCTGATCGGCCAGATGGTTGATCTGCGCTGGAAGCTGTCGTTGCAAATTCGTGGCGACGGACCGGCGCGCCTGATCGCAACGGATTACTATGGCCCCGGAAAAAATGGCGAACCGGCGCAAATTCGCGCCTATGCCAGCTATGACGAAGATCGGCTTGATCCGGCGGGTGACCCGTTTGCGCAGATCGGCAAGGGCTTTTTTGCGGTGTTAATAGATCAGGGCCGAGGAATGGAACCTTATCAGGGGATCACGCCGATTGCCGGTGGTTCGCTGTGCACCTGCGCTGAAACATATTTCGCCCAGTCCGAACAATTGCCGACACGGTTTGCTGTGTCGTTTGCGAACATGCGCACCCAAGCTGGTCGGCTAAGCTGGCGCGGTGGCGGTGTGATGCTGCAACATATGCCCAAAGCGTCGCCGTTTGTCGCCAGTGACGCCGCATCGGGTGAGGGAAAATTGCTGCACGCGGGCGATTTTCTTGAGGGCGAAGAAGAGGAAAACTGGAACCGCGCGACGATCCTTTTGGCAAGCGTTGAGCCGGGCGAGCTGCTGGGGCCAGAGGTGCAGCCATCGGACCTGTTGGTGCGGCTGTTTCACGAGGAATCGCCACGTGTTTATGATGCACAGCCGGTGGTGTTCGGCTGCCCCTGCAACGCAGATCGGGTGCGCGCGAGCCTGTCGATGTATTCGGCAAAGGACATCGGTCATATGACGACGCCGGACGGGCGTGTGACTGCAGATTGTCAGTTTTGCGGTGCGCATTATGATTTTGACCCCACCACACTGGGGTTTGAGGCAGAGGATGCATCCGGTGCCACAGACTGAGTTATGGCGGCGGTTTTGCGCCGCACCGGACAAGGCGACGCAGCCGACGTCCGATTTTGAGCTGAACAAAGGTGTCCAATTGCCGCCAGATCGGGTGTTGCGCCCGGCTGGTGTGCTGGTCGCGGTGCAGGAAACTGACACCGGATTGCAGATGATCCTGACGAAAAGATCTTCGGCGTTGAAACATCATCCGGGGCAGGTTGCTTTTCCGGGTGGCAAGGTGGATGCGGATGACGCTGATGTGGTGGCAGCAGCCTTGCGCGAAGCCGACGAAGAGATTGGGCTGAAGCCGGAAAACGTCGAGGTTGTCGGCACTTTGCCCGAACATGAGACCATCACGCAGTTTGCGGTGACGCCAGTGCTGGCACGGGTGAAACANGCGTTTGTNCCGCGCGGNGAGCCNGGCGAAGTCGAAGAANTTTTCAATGTGCCTTTGGCCCATCTGGCCGATATTTCGCGTTATGGTATTCAGTCGCGCCACTGGCGCGGGGTTGAGCGGCATTATTATACCGTTCCCTATGGGCCCTATTATATCTGGGGCGCGACGGCCCGGATGTTGCACGGGCTGGCGTTAAGGATGGGATCGTGACGCTGATTAGTGGCGATTGGCTGACGGCGGGCGCGACGCAAGCCGTGATGGATATGCTGGAAAGTGCAGGCCATCAGGCGTATTTTGTCGGCGGTTGTGTGCGCAATGCATTGCTGGAAACACCGGTCAACGACATTGATATTGCCACAGACGCATTGCCCCAGCAGGTCATGGATCTGGCGGCCAAAGCCGGGCTAAAGGCGATTGGAACCGGGATCGAGCATGGCACGGTGACGGTTGTTTCGGATGGTATACCCTATGAGATCACCACCTATCGGCGCGATCTGAAAACCGACGGACGGCGCGCAGTTGTGGCGTTTTCCGGTGACATCGCCGAGGACGCAGCGCGCCGGGATTTCACCATGAACGCGCTTTATGCGGATCGTCATGGGGTGGTGCTTGATCCGCTGGGCGGGCTGGATGATTTGCAGAACCGGCGGGTTCGGTTCATCGACGATGCTAATGCGCGCATCCGCGAAGACTATCTGCGCATTCTGCGATTTTTCCGGTTTCACGCCTGGTATGGCGATCCGGGCGAGGGTTTGGATAGTGCTGCACTGGCTGCGATTGGCGAAAACCTGGACGGGCTTGCCGGGTTGTCGCGCGAACGTGTGGGCGCTGAGATCAGGAAATTGCTGGCGGCATCTGATCCGGCACCTGCGGTTGGCGCGATGGTGCAATCTGGTGTGCTTGGATGTGTGCTGCCGGGTGCAGACGCGAGCTTTCTGGCGNTACTTGTGCATTTTGAGGGGCCGCGCCGGGCCGACCCGATCCGCCGGCTTGCTGTGCTTGGTGGGCCTGACCCGTCTGAAAAGCTGCGCCTTAGCCGGGCCGATGGGCGGCAGTGGACTATGCTACGTGCAGAAATGGCTGGCACCGCGCCGGTCGCTGCATTGGGTTATCGCCATGGTGCGACATTGGCGGTGGATATTGCGCTGTTGCGGGCGGCGATTTTTGAACAACCCCCGGCGGATGATATCGACGAACAGGCCGCGCGCGGTCAGGCGCAGGTTTTNCCGGTATCGGCGGCGGATTTGATGCCGGGCTTGCAAGGCGCAGCGCTGGGTGAGCGCCTGAAAGAGTTGGAATTGCAATGGGTCGCGTCGGACTTTAGTCTGACCAAGGCACATCTGCTGGATTGAATTAGAACGGACAGACTGAACAATGCGGCTGGGCGATCTTATCAATCCATTTAAGCAGGTCGAGCGACCACCACCGCGCCATTTACGTGGATTCATGTACTGGGCCTTGAGCGGGTCAATTCCTGTTCTGATCGCTGCCTCGGCCATATCCGCAATGGCCGGGTCGCTAGAGGTTTTGACCGCGCTGTTGCTGGGCATTGTAATCGACACTGCATTGGCATCTGGCCCGCAATCGTTTTTCGCAGATAATCTGTGGTTGCTGGTCGCGTTTGTCAGCTTTTTTCTGGTTTTAAGGCCGATCGTTTTTGGTCTTGTGGCGGTGTCCAACAGTATTGTGCTGGGCCCGAATGTTACGCCGATGGTGTTGTCGCGCATGCACCGCTGGACGCTGGGGCAATCGGTGACATTTTTTGATGATGATTTTGCGGGCCGCATTGCACAAAAACAGATGCAGACCGCGCGCGCATTGACGGATGTCGTGGTTGAGGCTGTGCATGTGGTGGCTTTTGCGCTGGCTGCTGTGGTCGGCTCTGCCCTTATGCTGGGCACAATTGACTGGCGGATCGGCCTGGTTTTAGCGATCTGGATGTGTGGATACCTAAGCCTGATTTTCTGGTTCATGCCGCGTATTCGGCACCGGGCTGGCAAGCGTGCGAATGCGCGCACGATTGTGTCGGGTCAGATCGTCGATACGATTACCAACATCAAGACAGTCAAACTGTTTGCACTGGCAGATCACGAAGACCGCGCAGCATTATCGGCAATCGGGGGGTTTCGTGAACGCTCGCTGGAATTTGGCAAGCTGTCGGCTTGGTTTCGATTTGCGCTGATGGCGGTTGGCGGGTTGCTGCCGGTTTTGCTGATCGGTGCGGCGCTGGTGCTATGGTCGCAGGGTGTAGCGACTGCCGGTGATATTGCCGCTGCCGGTGCGATTTCTATTCGTATTGCACAGATGACCGGCTGGGTCAGTTTTGGGCTGCTGGGCATCTATTCCAACATTGGCGAAGTCGAGGATGGTATGCACACGCTGACGCCGCCCCACACGTTAACCGATAGGGCGGATGCTGTTGAACTGGTCGAGGCTGACAATGTTCGGTTTGAAAATGTCAGCTTTGCCTACGGGCGCGACAGCGGTGGGGTAGACAATGTATCGCTGGATATCCGGCCGGGCGAAAAGCTGGGGATTGTTGGGGCGTCGGGTGCGGGAAAGTCGACTTTGGTTGCTTTGTTGTTGCGGCTTTACGATCCCGAGGCCGGGCAGGTGACGATCAACGGGCAGGATTTGCGCAGCGTTTCGCAGGAAAGCTTGCGGCGCAAGATAGGCATGGTCACGCAGGAAACGGCGATGTTCAACCGTTCCGCGCGCGAGAATATTCTGTACGGTCGCCCGGACGCCAGTGATGCGGAAATGATCGACGCGGCCAAGCGCGCCGAGGCGCATACATTCATTCTGGAGCTGGAAGACCATCATGGTCGCAAGGGCTATGAGGCGCGGCTGGGTGAACGGGGCGTAAAGCTGTCGGGCGGGCAGCGGCAACGGGTAGCGCTGGCACGGGCGATTTTGAAAGACGCGCCGATCCTTGTGTTGGACGAGGCGACAAGCGCGCTGGACAGCGAAGTTGAGGCCGAAATTCAGACGGCGCTGGCGGCGGTGATGGAAGGTAAGACAGTGCTGGCAATCGCGCACCGGCTGTCCACGATTTCGCAGATGGATCGGATCATAGTGATGGACGAAGGGCGAATTGTAGAGGCGGGCAATCACAGTGATTTGCTGGCACTTGGCGGGGTCTATGCGCGCTACTGGAACCGCCAATCGGGTGGTTTCATTGGTATCAGCGAGGTTGCAGAATGACGGTGACGGTGGAACGGCTTGGCCATTTGGGCGACGGTGTTGCTGCCGGTTCGGTTTTTGTGCCGATGGCGCTGCCGGGTGAAGTTGTGGCGGGCGAGGTGGTCGACGGGCGGATCGCA
>JGI24724J26744_10003331_pt1 | contig 10445 bp, 9 predicted proteins | sample Cruoilmetagenom7_FD_26744 | JGI IMG/M metagenome (IMG submission 26744)
AAATTTACCGCCTCGCGCAGGGACGACGGCAAAAGGCCGTGTGGAGGCCTGAAAACCCGGTTCTCGACCTGACCGTCCGCAAAGACCAACACCACGAGGGCGCGGTCGGCGGCAATCGGAACGAATTCGATGTGTTTGATCGGCGCTTCGTGTTTCGGCGTCAGAACAAGGCTGGCGCCCTTGGTAATCAATGAAAGTGCATTTCCAACGTTGTCGAGCATCGAGGTCACATCGCGCTCGTTCCGGTGGCGTGTTTCTTCGAGTTTTTGACGGTCGGCGGCAGTAACCGGATCGATTTCCAACAAGCCATCGACAAAAAGACGCAGGCCGTTTTGGGTGGGCACTCGACCCGCTGAGACATGTGGGCTTTCCAGCAGACCCAGGTTTTCGAGGTCCTGCATCACGTTGCGAATCGTCGCCGCCGAGACAGATTCGCTCAGGTTCCGGGTCAATGTGCGTGACCCCACGGGGGCGCCGTTTTGCAGGTACGATTCGACCACACAGCGAAACACATCGCGCGTGCGATCATTGAGATCAATCAAAGTCGGGTTGGAGGCAGCGGTGGACATTTGTGGCCGTCTGTGATTCGGGGTTTTGACCCGGTTGCAACAAAGCGTAGAGCGCGTGTATCTGGAAGCATAAACAAAAAGGATCAGGACATGCGCCCTTCGGGAAGAAAATTAGACGAAATGCGGTCAGTTTCAATCGAAACCGGCGTGATGCGGCACGCAGAAGGCTCGTGCTTGATCAAAGTTGGCAATACGCACGTGCTTTGCTCGGCTTCTGTCGAAGATCGTACGCCGCCGTTCTTGCGGAACACCGGGCTTGGGTGGGTCACCGCTGAATACGGAATGTTGCCCCGCGCGACCAATACTCGCAACCGACGTGAAGCGGCTGTTGGCAAGCAAGGCGGAAGAACTGTTGAGATTCAAAGGCTTATCGGGCGATCATTGCGCGCGGGTATTGATCGGTCAGCCCTGGGTGAGCGTCAAATCACTGTCGATTGCGATGTCATTCAAGCCGATGGCGGGACCCGTTGCGCGGCAATCACCGGTGGTTGGGTTGCGCTGCGTTTGGCTGTTAATACGCTGATGAAGGCGGGGTTGGTTACGACAGATCCAATTATAGGTAACGTTGCTGCGATTTCCTGTGGGATCTACGCTGGGCAGCCGGTTCTGGATCTGGACTATAGCGAAGACAGTTCGGCTGGTGTTGACGGAAACTTTGTGATGCTTGGTGAGAGCAAGATGATCGAGGTTCAGATGTCCGGCGAAGGCTCCGTGTTTGGAAGAGGTGAATTGAATTCTATGTTGGATTTGGCCGAAAAGGGCGCTGCAGAATTGATGGCTATTCAAACGGCTGCTTTGTGACCCGTCGGCTTTCTTGTCAGACGCTGCTGTTTGCGACCCACAACCAAGGGAAGCTGGAGGAAATGCGAGAGCTGTTGATGCCTCGTGGCATCAAAGTTGTGTCGGCAAAAGACTATAACCTGCCAGAGCCTGAAGAGACTGAAGACAGCTTCATAGGCAACGCCCGCATTAAGGCACATGCGGCCGCGCAAGCGACTGGAATTATTGCCCTTTCCGATGACAGTGGGCTGTGCGTCGATGCTTTGAATGGTGCTCCCGGTGTGTATACTGCTGACTGGGCTGAAGGGCCGGATGGCCGAAACTTTCAGCGTGCGATGAAGAAAACACATGATGCGCTTAAATCATTGAATGCAGTCGAGCCTTGGTCAGCCCAGTTTCGCTGTGTGCTGGTCCTCGCGTGGCCAGATGGACATGAAGAGGTTTTCGAGGGTTCAGTGGAGGGCTGTCTGGTTTGGCCGTTGAGGGGCGTTGATGGTCATGGATACGATCCCATGTTTGTTCCAGGTGGCGAACACCGGACCTTTGCAGAAATGCCGCCTGCGGAAAAGAACTCGATGAGCCATCGTGCGCNAGCCCTGAGCGCCTTGATCTCGGCTTGTTTCACGTGAAACAAGTGCAACCCNTGGATGCTGANGATTGGCGAAACGGTGGATTCGGGCTGTANGTACATTGGCCGTTTTGCGCATCCAAGTGCCCCTACTGTGACTTCAATAGCCATGTATCGGCCAATATTGATCACTCAAAGTGGGTAAAGGCATATGTGCGAGAGATTGAACGCGTTGCGCTGCTAACTCCGGATCGAACGTTAGACACAATATTCTTTGGTGGCGGGACGCCATCGACAATGGATCCGGATACAGTCGGGGCCATNNTNGACGCNGCACGAAAGGCTTGGCCAACCAGAAACACGCTCGAGATAACACTTGAGGCAAACCCCGCCTCGGTGGATTTCGAGAAATTCAGTGATTTCTCTGGTGCGGGCGTAAACCGTGTGTCTCTCGGGCTACAGGCGTTAAACGACGAATCTCTAAGGCTGCTAGGCAGGCTTCATTCTGTAAATGAAGCATTGCAAGCTTGGGATGTCGCGAACAAGGTTTTCGAACGCACGAGCTTTGATCTAATCTATGCACGGCAACACCAAGAGTTGCCTGACTGGAAGCGGGAGCTTCAGAACGCGTTGGCGCTTGGCCCAAAACACCTGTCGCTTTACCAGCTAACAATCGAAGACGGGACAGCTTTCGGAGATAGATATAGGCTTGGTCGGCTTCCTGGTTTGCCAGATGACGATACCGGTGCGGATTTGTACGACGCAACGCAAGACATCTGTGAAGCTGCCGGATTGCCAGCTTACGAAGTCTCTAATCATGCGGAATGCGGGGACGAGTCGCGCCACAACCTAATCTATTGGCGGTACGGAGACTACGTCGGTGTGGGGCCTGGGGCACATGGCCGCTTAACGATCGACGGTAGAAAAATCGCTACTGATGCCGAAAGGATGCCGCAAAAGTGGCTTGCTTCGGTTCTGTCTGGTTCAGGAACCCACGAAGTAACTGAAACCGTCGGAAATCTCGACCAAGCCACCGAGTACCTCTTGATGAGTCTCCGACTAACCGAAGGGGCAAATATGGATCGTTGGCTCCGGCTTGCTAGACTCAGCGCGCCGCCTGATAGCTTGCAGCCGCTGCTGGATGACGGCTTTTTGTGGAAAAATGAGTCGCGATTTGGAACAACACTGAGAGGCCGAAAGGTCCTCAACTCAGTCCTGCGCACCCTTCTCTAACGTCTGTCAACGAACCGAAGAAAGTAGCTGACAGAGAGCGTCAAGCTGGTCGAGTGAGTGGTAGCGGATCGTAACTTGACCTTCGCCGCCAGCGCGGTGATCGATAACAACACCCATTCCGAGATTGGCCGACAAATCCTCTTCAAGCGCCCGCGTGTCAGCGTCTTTCTGCCGATTTTGCCCCGTGGGAGAATGAGGCTTGGCGGATATCTGTCTCGCAAGTCTTCAGTCTCTCGCACAGAGAGGCCCTTCCCGACGACTTTTTGTGCAAGCGCCAATGGATCTTCCGCGGTGATGACCGCTCGTGCGTGCCCCGCAGTTAGCTTTCCTGCGACAACCATGTTCTGAACTTCCTGCGGCAGATTAAGCAAACGCAGCATGTTCGCGATATGGCTTCGGCTTTTTCCGAGGGCTTCAGCGATTCGCTCTTGGGTGTGACCAAACCTATCAACCAGTTGTCGATACCCGGCCGCCTCATCGATCGCATTGAGGCCTTCGCGTTGAATATTCTCAACAATTGCGACCTCGAGCATCTCTTGGTCCGAAAAGCTACGAACAATTGTTGGTACGATCGATAGCTGCGCAAGTTGAGCAGCCCGCCAGCGTCGCTCGCCCGCCACAATTTCGAACTGTCCGGTCTGGTCGGGTGACGGCCGGACAACAATAGGCTGCAAAATTCCCTTCTCACGGATGGACACAGATAATTCGTTGAGAGACGTCTCGTCAAAATTTCTCCGCGGTTGGGTCGGGTTTGGTATGATCGCCTCGACAGCCAAGAGTTGAAGATCTTGTCTGTTTTGCTGCGGTCGATCCACAGCATCGTTGTTTGGCGCATCAATCCCGATGTCGGCCATAAGCGCAGACAACCCTCTTCCCAGTCCGCGGCGCTCGTTCTTTTTGTCAACCATGTTCTGCTACCTTCGGAGTGTCGCGATTATTGACCAGAAATTCACGAGCAAATGAGCGATAGGCTAGCGAGCCTTTTGATGTTGGGTCATAGGTGAGTGCTGGCACGGCGAATGACGGCGCCTCACTTAAGCGCACGTTTCTGGGAATCACAGTCTTGTAAACCAGGCCACCAAGTGTGTCCCGAGCGTCTTTTTCAACTTGTTGAGACAAATTGTTCCTTTGATCGTGCATTGTAAGCAACACGCCCTCAACGCGAAGGTTGGGATTCGCGGTCTGCCGGATCTCCCGAATGGTGAGCATCAACTGCGAAAGGCCTTCGAGAGCGAAAAACTCGCTCTGGAGCGGAATTAGCACAGAATCTGCTGCAACGAGCGCATTAACGGTGAGCAGGTTTAGTGACGGCGGACAATCAATCAGCACATAGTCAAAAGCGAAATCTTGAAGATCCGCACCAGACAACGAGTCTTTCAACAAGAAGCTGCGCTTGTTGACNTTGTATAGCTGAACATCAGACGATGAAAGTTCTGTCGTGGAGGGAATGACATGAACATTCTTTGTCGCCGTTTCGACCACAACCGAAGCCGCNCTGGAGTCACCCAACAANAGATCATAGACAGTCAAAGATCGNTGCTCGAGGCCGATACCAAACCCAGTTGAAGCATTGCCCTGGGGNTCCATGTCGATAACAAGGACTNTGCGNCCCTCTTCGGCGAGACTGGCCGCAAGATTGATTGCCGTCGTTGTCTTCGCGACGCCGCCTTTTTGGTTCGCAATTGCAACGATTTTCATTTCGGCCCAACCTTTGGCTCTATGTCAGAAACCATCAAAATACGCGATTCTATGTCAATCGCGCTTTGTTCAATCTGAAGCCTGAAATGCCATGATCGACGTGCCTGTTCAACCTCCTGTTGGAAGTTTCTCCCTTTCGGGAGCAGTGCAGTGCCGCCGGGTTCCATATGTCTTACAACGTATCCGAGCAACGTATTCATTGGCGCTAATGCTCGTGCTGATACAACATCTGCCAGTTCCCGCGGAGCTTCTTCGATACGCGCGCATACGACCTTGGCGTTCAATCGATAGGTCTTTATCGAAAGCCTCAGGAATGCTGCCTTGCGTGTGTCAGATTCAATAAGTGAAATCGTTGTTTGCGGGGAGGAGTCCCTCAGCATCAACGCAACGACAATCCCTGGCAGCCCGCCACCTGAGCCAATATCACACCAATGTTTGGGGCTCTTGGGTGCTAAGCGCTTCAACTGAACGCTATCGAGGATGTGCCGACGCCAAAGATCTGGCAAAGTGCTTGGGGATACCAAGTTGATTGCTTTTGACCACTTTTGCAAATCGGAGTTAAACGCCGCCAGATCGCCCATTGTTTCACGTGAAACACTGTTCTGCGCAACTATCTGATCCTCATTTTTCGGCAACATGTGCGATCCTGTTCACTGCACAAACCTTAGCAAGAAGAAGCATTATCGCCGTTGGCGTCATGCCTTCGATGCGCCCTGCTTGCTCAATTGTTTCGGGCCTTATTCTGCTCAACTTTTCACGTAGCTCGTTCGAAAGTGATGGAAGTCCGGCATAATCAAACGCTGTTGGAATTGTCGTGCTTCGCTCTTTGGAAAATGAAGCAGCCTCCTTCAAATGTCGGTTAACATATGGCGCATAAAACGACTCAATCCGCAACTGCTCCATATCAGGCCAATCAATAGTGGTGGTGCTCGGAAGCAGTTTAGCCGCTTTTGAGAGTTCGGTCTCAGCACAGCCAATGACTTTGTACAACGTTCTCTTCATTCCGTCCTTTGGCGGAATAAGGCCAATGGCTTGGGATTGGCGGGACGAGACATCACACTGTTCGAGTGAGTTTCGCAATTTCGCCAATCTAGCTTGCTTAGCTTCAAAAACCCTCCGCCGTCGCTTCGAAAGGAATCCACTCGCTGCAGCAATTGGTGTGAGTCTACTATCAGCATTGTCACAACGGAGCGACAAGCGATATTCGGCGCGTGACGTAAACATCCTGTAAGGCTCTGAAACGCCTTTTGAGGTAAGATCGTCAATCATTACGCCAATATAGCTCTGAGATCGATCAAACCTAATAGCCGGCTGACCAGTTGCAGCTCCAGCCGCATTCAGACCAGCGACCAGGCCTTGCGCTGCAGCTTCCTCGTAGCCTGTTGTACCATTGATCTGTCCAGCCAGAAAAAGACCGTTAACAGCTTTAACGCCCAATTCAGAATTCAATGAACGCGGGTCCACATAGTCATATTCAATCGCGTAGCCAAATTGAAGGACCTCAACGTCCGCTAACCCAGGGATTGTCTTCAAAAACCTAAGCTGCACATCTCGTGGGAGCGACGTTGAGATACCGTTGGGGTAGACGGTATCGCTGTCTAAACCTTCGGGCTCCAGAAAGATGTTGTGGGTGTTCTTGTCGGAAAAGCGAGTGATTTTGTCTTCAATAGACGGGCAATAGCGAGGTCCTACACCGCTAATATTGCCCGATCGCATGGCAGATAGATGTAGGTTTTCACGAATGATATCATGGGTTTCTGATGTCGTTTTAGTTACTCCGCAAAAGGTTTGAGGAGCAATCGCGCCAGTGTTCAAAAATGAGAGCATCGTCGGTTTTGGATCAGCCTCTTGGCGATCAATTGAATGCCAGTCTATCGTCTTTCCGTTCAACCGTGCGGGTGTGCCTGTCTTTAGCCGGCCTAAATCCAGGCTATACTCACCCAACCGCGCCGCCAACCGGTTTGACGCACGCGCACCTTGCCGACCTGCCTCTGTCCGCTCGTCACCGACGTGAATCATTCCGTGCAAGAAAGTACCGGTTGTTAAGATCACAGCATGTGATTGTATCTTCTCACCGCTCTTAAGAATAACCCCACGAACAGTACCACGATCCTCGATAAGATCGATGACCTCATCTTCGACAACCGTTAACCCTTCTTGCCGAACAACATATTCCTGAGAGAATTGCGCATATCTTTTCCGGTCGGCTTGGGTTCTTGGGCCTTGGACCGCAGCACCTCGGGATCGGTTCAGCAATCGAAACTGGATACCTGCGTAGTCCGCAGCAAGTCCCATCATTCCGTCCAGGGCGTCAATCTCACGAACCAAGTGACCCTTGCCGATCCCCCCGATTGCCGGGTTACAAGACAACGTGCCAATATCGGAGGCGCTGAAGGTTATCAAAGCTGTGCTCGCACCGCGGCGCGCAGAGGCAAGTCCAGCCTCAACACCTGCATGCCCCGCCCCCACAACAATGACGTCAAAGTGTTTCACGTGAAACATCCCTATTTTCCGATACAAAACGAAGAAAAAATCCGACCCAGAACATCTTCAACATCAACACGCCCAACAATCCCGTCAAGACACCGCAGCGCCCCGTGGATTTCCTCGCTCACCAACTCCCACGCGGAAGACGCCCCATTCAGCACAATGCGGCCCTCAGTCAAAAAGTCCGCCGCACTTTGCAATTTATCGAAATGCCGCTCGCGCGCAAAAACCGAAGAAAACTTGACCCTGTGACTAAGGCGCAACTGGATCTCAGCAATCAGCTCAGAAACCCCCTCCCCAGTCAGCGCCGAAATGCCTTCTTTCTCCCACACATCAGCTTTCGATAACAAAACAATATCACCGGCCTGAACCCCCTCAGCCCAATCATCCGGCGAAGACTTGAGAAACACCCTAAGATCCGCATCTCTCGCCCGCGACATCCCCCGTTCGATACCGACACGCTCGATCTCGTCACTGGTTTTACGCAAGCCAGCCGTATCAATCAACGTGACCGCCATTCCTGCAATATCCATCCGGACTTCAATCACATCGCGCGTTGTTCCCGCACGCTCAGATGTAATGGCGGCATCCCGACCAGCGAGAACATTCAACAAAGTAGACTTACCAGTATTCACTCGGCCAATAATCGCAACTTCATATCCGTCCCGAATGGTTTCTGACGCTCGACGCCCTTGAAGCTGTTCCATAAGCCCAGACAACACGCGGTCCATCGGCGCATCAACATACGACATCAAATCGTCAGGCAATTCTTCATCCGCAAAATCCATGGACGCTTCAATCATCGTCAATGACAGGAGCAGATCCTCGCGCCAAGCCTCAACAATTCGGCCCGCCGTACCATCGAGAACTCTCATCGCCTGGCGTCGCTGACCCTCGGTCTCGGAATCAATCAGATCTGCCAAAGCTTCAACCTCGGTCAGATCGAGATTTCCGTTGATAAACGCCCGCCTGGTGAATTCGCCCGGATCTGCTGTGCGAACACCGCTAATTGCCAGACACGCCTGCAGAACCGATACAACAACGGCAACACTGCCATGAATTTGAAACTCGCAAACTTTTTCACCAGTAAAGCTGCGACCCTCTTCAAAAACCAAAACAAGCGCTTGATCGAGAATATCATCAGAACTATCCCGCAGAACCAATAGCTTGGCGTGCCTGGGTTCAGGAACACTGCCAGCTAGAGCCTGACAAACCTGCCAAGCCAACGTCCCCGAGACACGAACTATGGCAACGCCCGCGCGACCACGCGCCGTCGCAAGTGCAACAATCGTATCCATGCGACCACCCTTCGGTTTACGAATTCATGGAATCGAAGAACTCGCCGTTGGTTTTCGTCTGTTTCAACTTTGATATCAGGAACTCGATCGCATCCGTCGTTCCCATCGGGTTCAAGATCCGACGCAACACAAATGTCTTTTGCAGGTTGTTTTTATCAACCAACAGCTCTTCTTTACGCGTGCCCGATTTCAGAATGTCCATCGCCGGGAAGACGCGCTTGTCCGCAACTTTGCGATCCAGAACAATCTCGCTGTTGCCGGTGCCTTTGAATTCCTCAAAGATGACTTCGTCCATACGGCTGCCCGTGTCGATCAACGCCGTAGCAATGATCGTCAACGAGCCACCCTCTTCAATGTTGCGCGCAGCGCCAAAGAACCGCTTTGGCCGTTGCAGGGCGTTCGCATCTACACCACCCGTCAACACCTTGCCCGAAGACGGAACCACCGTGTTAAACGCACGACCCAGACGCGTAATCGAGTCCAGCAAGATCACCACATCCCGCTTATGCTCGACCAACCGCTTGGCTTTTTCAATGACCATTTCGGCAACAGCAACGTGCCGCGACGCCGGCTCGTCAAAAGTCGAGGACACAACCTCACCGTTCACCGAACGCTTCATATCGGTGACTTCTTCCGGCCGTTCATCAATCAGCAACACGATCAGGTAACAATCAGGATGATTGCGGGCGATCGAATGCGCGATGTTTTGCATCAACACGGTTTTACCCGTGCGTGGCGGCGCTACGATCAATGCCCGCTGCCCTTTACCCAACGGCGCAACAATATCGATAATCCTGGAAGAGCGGTCCTTAACCGTCGGATCCTCGATTTCCATGTTGAAACGCTCATCAGGATACAACGGCGTCAGATTGTCGAAATGTACTTTGTGCCGCGCCCGTTCGGGACTATCAAAATTGATCAACGTCACTTTTGTCAGTGCAAAATACTTTTCGTTGTCGCCTGGCGCCTGAATGACACCCTCGATGGTATCACCTGTACGCAGCGAAAACTGACGGATCATATCTGGCGAGACATAGATATCGTCCGGTCCGGACAAGTAGTTCGCCTCAGTTGAACGCAAGAACCCGAAACCGTCCTGCAAGACCTCCAGGACACCGTCACCACCAATTACCCAGCCTTCTTCCGCGCGTTCTTTCAAGATCGAGAACATCATCTCGCCTTTGCGCATCGACGGTGCATTTTCGATCTCAAGCTCTTCAGCCATCGTCAGCAAAGCGGCAGGGGTCTGTGCCTTGAGCTCGGACAGATTCAATTGGGTCTCGGACATGTTAAGCCCTCCTCTACGCACAGCGGCGTACGGTAACAAATATGCTTCATCGGAAAATACGAGCACCGGACGGTCCCGCTTTGCGCAGTCTCTAAGTGGAACACGCTCCTGAGTCAATCACCCGGAAATCCGGACCAACCCAGCTCCACGGATCAGTCTTCTATTATAATAAAGAAAGAAAATAAAAAGATGATGATGAAGTAGGGGCTATGGATAACTAGAATTACCAAATTATCCATAACTTTGCTCACAGCCACACCACCGACGGATTTCCTCCGGAATAATGGCCTAAACGTTTGATTCAATTACATAAAGACAGATAAGCGTAGGCAGAAAAATTGAAAAAACAGCTTTATCCCCAACAGCGGATTTCATGATATCCTCTGTGGACAACCCGCCTTGCCTGCACGGCCATCCTGTGTACACAAACGTCATCTCACGGATTGCGTGGTTATCCCCTTTGGCCACCCCCTATTGACGCACAGGTTTATCCACATGGCACGTCTCATTCTTGCTTCGGCTTC
>JGI24724J26744_10003333_pt1 | contig 10443 bp, 12 predicted proteins | sample Cruoilmetagenom7_FD_26744 | JGI IMG/M metagenome (IMG submission 26744)
CCCGGGCGTATTGTTTAACACATGGGAAACAGCAGTTAATGAAACACTGGCTAATTCAGCAACATCTTTTCCGGTCGATACTCTCATTATCACCTCTCCGCTTGAACATGCTAAAGCGCTTTAGCAACCAAACCAATTTTACCACTCAGTCCATCCGGGTGTCAAGTTTTTTCCGAAAATCCTTTTGGGCGTGGTCTTAAGTGTAGTTAAACCAGTGAGTTGTGTTGGGCTGTTCCTTCTTCGTACACAGCCGCTGTCCGTTTTGCCGTTTCAGTCCATGAAAACAGCTTTGCACGTTTTCTGCCTTCAGTGATAAGCTGTTCTCTCATTGAATCATCCGTCAACAAACCGTATATCCCGTTTGCAAAAGCTTCGGGACTTCGCGGGTTACACATGACAGCCGCCTCACCCACCACTTCCGGCAGGGAAGCTGCATTTGAGCAAACCACAGGAACCCCGCTTGCCATAGCCTCAAGCGGCGGCAGACCAAAACCTTCATAAAGGGAAGGGAAAACAAAAAGTCTTGCGCAGTTGTAGAGAAGCGGCAGTTCTTTGTCCGGAATAAAGGGAAGAAACTTCACCTGTTGTTCTATCCCCTCGTCAGAAACTATGCGGATAAGCTCTCCCGGAGAATTACCACCTGTTGTCAGCACCAGTCTTTCCTCAATACCCTTTTCCGTTTTCAAAAGTTTGAACGCTTTGAGCAAAACCGCAATGTTCTTATGGGATTTGAGATTGCCAACATACAGGATAAACTTATCCGGGAGGCCGTGTCTCTTTTTGAATGAAGATAATAATTCTTCGTCTTCAACAGGGTGGAATTTCTCATCAACTCCGAAAGGTATCACCCTTATTTTCTCATGTGAAACATTAAAATACTCAATAAGGTCGGATTTAGTATGTTCAGATGCAGTTACGATTCTTGCAGCTCTTGCCGTTACCTGCCTGAGCATATAACCGGCATACAGTTTAGCTTTTCGGGACGGCGGATATTTTACATGAATAATGTCGTGCACCGTAACTACAAGATTGCCTTTGTAGAACAAAGGGGCATTATAATGAGGGGAATGAAAAACAGGAAGCCGCCCCGCTTTGAACGGTAACAGTATCTGCTCACTTATACTATAGACCGGAGCGCCAAACTTTCTCACTTCAAACCGGTCGTATCCGGAAAGTTTTGCAGGACATCCGAATATACAGATACCGCCGGAAACCGGCATTTTCGAGTACTCACCGAGCAGGGAGCGAATATACCTCCCTATCCCGGAATAATTTATCATTCTTACATCAATCCCAATCTTCAATTGCCCACCTATCAAAACAAGAAAGCCTCATAACCCTGTTCCTGACATCCCCTGATTAAATCAGGGGCAAGGGGGATCAGGCAACTACATCGTAACTATTCCACCAACAGCCCGACGAATCGGGCAACTAAAAAAGATTTTTCTAAACTGCTTCCTCGTACAACTTCAGAGTTTCTTCGGCACACCTGTCCCAGGAAAATCTTCCCGCCTGCTCAAGCCCTCTGCTTTTCATCTCTTCACGCTTTTTACCGTCTGCGAGAACACTGTGAATACACTCCACCCATTCTTCAGGTTCCCACCCTTCAATGATTCGCCCGGCATTTCCGACGATCTCAGGGATAGAAGAAGTAGAAGAAGCAACCACAGGAACACCGCTTGCCATTGCCTCAACAAGAGGCAGTCCGAAACCTTCATAAAGCGAGGGGAAGACAAAAAGTTCTGCCGCATTGTAGAGGCGAGGCAAGTCATCGGCAGGGACGTATCCCGGGAAAATAACCTTATCCTCGAGCCCCAGTTCAGAAACCTTCCTGAAAAGACCTGCGTAGTTCCATCCCTTACCCCCGGCAAGAACCAAACGCAGCGGTTCCCTGAACTGTTTTGTAAGAGCATTATAAACATCAACCAGAAAATCCAGATTTTTTCTGGGTTCAAGTGTCCCCACGTGCAGTATGAACCTTTCCCCTCCGGCATACTTCCTGCGGATTTCACTGTCATCATCTGAATTCTCCGGGTGGAAACAGGCATCAACTCCCGGATAAATAACAGTGATTTTATCGTCTTTTATCCTGAGACATTTCACAATGTCCCGGCGCGTACTCTCAGAGATTGCAATTATTTTTTTAGCCCGCTTAGCTGACGCCTCCATTGTATACCGCAGACTCATCCGCACTTTCCAGTTATGTAAATGCGGAAAGAGTAAAGGTGTAGGTCGAAAATCGTGATAATGCCGGGACAGGGCAAACTCCGCGGAAGCGTAAAAAGAGGGGAGTGAAAGAGGTCCGCTTTCTCCTTCGCTAAAACACGCGGCAATACAATCTGCTGCCACAACATTCCAAGCGGGAACCTGTTTATCCTGACGCTAACATTTTCGGCGCTAATGTCAGACATCAACGGCTTATGAGCACATACGAGATACCGGTTATCCGAATCCTTAAAATTTTCAAGAAGGTGATGAGTATAATACCCTCCTCCTGTCTTGACCACAGTCAAAGCCCTGCCGTCAATTGCAACTTTCACCTGCTCAACCCTTTATACAACTTCAACGTATCTTCAGCACATTTTTTCCAGGAAAAGAGCTTCACTCTTTTCAAGCCCTTTTTCACCATATTCTTTCTCAATGCCTCATCTTCAAGAACATCTATAATTGCCTCTTTGATTTCCTCCACATTCTCAGGATTAATAAGGACCCCGGCATCACCTACAATCTCCGGAAGCGAAGATTTGTTAGAAGTAACAACAGGCACCCCGCATGCCATCGCTTCAAGAGGAGGAAAACCAAATCCTTCGTAAAGAGACGGATACACGAAAACTGACGCGGAATTATAGATGAGCGGCAAATCCGTTTCCGGAACATAATCAAGAAAAATTATCCTGTCCCCGAGATTCAACTTCTCGATTTCCCTGAAGACTTCTTCATAAAGCCACCCTCTCCTGCCTGCAATTACAAGACTGATATCATTTCTATTCATCCTGTGAAAAGCATGCACGAGACTCACGATATTCTTCCTGGGCTCAATTGTTCCCACAAACAGAATAAACCTTTCCGGCAGGTGATACTTCTCACGCACGCGAACAAGTTTTTCATGCTTCACNGGACGAAANCCTTCTTCCAGACCAAATCTGATCACCTCAACTTTTTCAGCATTTACTTTAAGAAANTTCACAATATCTGCTTTCGTGGATTCAGAACCTGTGATTATCCTGTCAGCTCTTTCAGTAGCAGCCGCTACCTTATACCTGATATCACAAAGCATTTCCCTCGTGAAACAATGCGAGAAAAGCACATAGGACAAATCATATATATTCACTATTGAGGGAAATGACAAACCAGGCACATAGTAGTTTGTCCCGTGAAACACGTCATAACCCCGGAGAAAAGTGCCGACAGGAAGGATATGGACATTCTCTGTCAAAAACCGGAATATCCTGCCGGGAAACTTTATAAGTTTGCTGTGNAAATTCGGTTTNTTAAAACTGGGAAGCCTTGCCCTGCGCTGTCTTAGAGAAGCTCCGTAATAAAGGTAATAGTCATTTCCATCGTCTATCTCCGCAAGGGATTTTAGCAGACTGCCGACACACCGCCCGATTCCGGCTAACGGTTCAAGGAGAGGCTGAGCATCTATGACAATGCGCATCAATCATTCCTCAACAGGTGGGAGACCTCAAAATTGACTTNTAAAAACTTCTCCTTCCCGCAGCTGATACGGAGATTATTAATATNAAGCGGAGATTTTTCGACATGATACAGATAGTCTATCAGCTGACTCATGTCTATTCCGTTCAGTTCAACCGCTACACGGGTCTCTACATACCCGTCATCAAGCTTTCGCGGGTCTCTGTATGCAAGGCTGCATCTTACTCCCGTCTCCCGGGAAAGCTTTTCCAGAAAGGCAAGCGGAGTGAATCTTTCCCCGCTACGGACATCTTTCCTAACCACACCCCCTGTCTTCAACAAAAGGTACTCAGCCTGAAGAACGCTTATCTCTTGGAGAGCTTCTTCCCGCTTTGTAATTCTCCTGTCGAGCCTTCCCAGGTTTCTCCCCACCGGCACAGCACCAAACTTCCAGATGAGAATAATGAGGAAAATCCCCCCGAGCCAATACAGATGAGTTTTCTCAACTTTCATTTGTATGAATCCTGCTCCCGCGTACAGGGGCAGAGTGAATATCCAACCGAAACTTCACCTTCCCATGTACACTATCTGCCCTGCCTATCCTGACGTCCATGAAATAATCCGAAGAAGAGATATCCTTCACCAGCTTCTCAAGTTCCTCAAAAGAACTTGTTTCCCCTTCAAGTTGTGTAAAATCTCCTTCCAGCCTCATATCGGTAATTTCGACCCCGGTAGAAGACGGGATGCTCAAACTGAGAGCCCTCAAAATCCCAAGCGGCGAGAACATGACTGAGGGAGATGTCCCCTCTCTGCTTTCCTTTATCCTCCTGCGAAAGACGGAAACAATCTCAAGACTGCTTCTCCCTCCGAGCGACTCACCGGGGAAAGCCTCTTCAACAACGCTTTCAATCTGTTTTTCCAGGTTTGCAAGATAAACGCGTCTCCTGTAGAACCGCAGGAAAACAAGAGAAAAAGACAGAAGGACTATCATGGAAGCAAGCACGATTAACCCGGGGGAAGACTTCCTCCCGCCAGAGGTTTCAACCAAACTCTTTTTGAAATTGACAGTCGTTCCTGTCTCCCTGCGTTTCAACCCTCTCAACGCGAGACCGATAGCCACATCTCCGGAACCACGGACATCTTCCTCATCAAGGTTATGACTTATATCACGCAGTGAATCAATCCGCACTATATCCAACCCGGATTTTTCCTGAAGAAAACCGGACAAATCCTTTGATTTTGCGCCACCGCCGCTTAACACAATCTTCTCAACCTGAAAATCCGTTTTTTGAAGTGAAAAAGCGCTTATTGTATAAGTATCCCATCCGATATTGACGCTAAAGCTTCTCCGGAAACTTCCGGGCATGTCTCCGTAAGATTATTCCCTCCCTTCGGTATGCTTCGCAAAAGCCGAGGGATACCTCCCGATATAACACTAATTGAAGTTGTATCGCTCCCGATATCCACAAGAGCAAAATTTCCCTTCTCGCCGCTCAGCAAATTCAGAAGAGCCATTGAATCCAAATCAATAGTCTCAGGTTCAACCCCAAACCCTTTCAGAAAGGATAGATGCTTCTCAACAACCTCCCTGCGGACACTCACGAGCATGATACGTTTGCCCTTTCCTACAGGTTCAATAATATAGGAATCCACCACCGCTTCCTCAACAGGGAAGGGAAGATAACGTTCTGCCTCAAACCTCACGACCTGGTTTATCTTTTTTTTATCCCTGAAAGGAACCACGGTACTTCGTAGAATTGCAACCTTGGCCGGAACGGAAGAGACAACCTTTGTCCCCTCAGCTATCTTCTTACGCAAAACCGCAGCAAGTTCTTCGGAGAATTTACCTTCCTCCAACCGTTCGCTATGAAACGAGACAATTTCAATCCCTTTACCGGAATATACAAGTTCAGCTGTCTTCACGGAAGTCCCGCTGATGTCAATTCCTATTGCCTTTTTTCTCATCTTAATCCTCTTGCGGCATTTATCCCCGCCCCGTATCCCCAGGTACGGGGTAAACTACAGCGGGGATGCCGGAATCATGGATTCCGCATCAAGTGCGGAATGACATTTCTGCAGTGTAGAATAACATTTCCCTTATATAACAATTGCTTTCCACCACCGTGCGCTCATTTTACCATACCCATCCCGCTGTTCCAGTAAATTATCTCCAGTCCTTTTTTCTCCTGCCTTTCAACAACAGCAACCACTGCTTTTCGCACATCGCCTACCGTAGCAACAGATTTTATGGTAAAGAAACTACTCCTTACTGTTCCCACCTTGTTCACATCTCCTGCTATGACATCCGTTACACCAGGCACTTTCCCCAGCTGAGCTATGTTACCAAACGGCTTATCAGCGCGGTAATCAATTATTTNCTGTGCAAGTTCTTCATTTATCTTATCCGAGAGAGACTGAATAACAGATAGGGGAGCAGTGTTTATATTTATCCGCCCCGAAGAATAGACAGTCAGAAACTCAACAACGTCATCAAGTCCGGGGAAATCCGAGAGCTCGGTCTTTGTATAAAAAATATCGTTTTTGCACCCGTCTTCCGACCCTCCCGGACGCGCCACTGTATCTTCATCAATATAATCCAGGAGGCAGGGGAACACCTGTGCCCCAACAGCAGAAAGCTCAAACAATCTCAGAGCTGCCTTACCGAGATGTGAATTCAATTTATTCTTCTCAGTCAATTTATTGACACTTATTTTCCCGTCTTCATCCCCGATTTCAAGCTGGACAACCCCGTCGTCCAAAGGGAAAGGAGGAATTTCTCTTGCCCACTCCTCAGCCAGGGTATCAATCCCCGGATTGTCCATTTTCAACAGGTACAACCCTAAGTTGACCCCGCCCCTTGCAAGAAAATAAGCCCTGCGTTCATTTTCCCAATTCGCGAGAATATTCGTATCCACCCTTGAAATATAACTGAACTCTATAACGAAAACAGCCAGTAACCCGATAACCACGATAGTGAAAATAAGAGCTATTCCCCTATTCAACGGACAAGCTCCCTCTAACAGGAATCGCAATACTTATGGAGAAGGGTTCTCCTCCAAGCTCGAGGTCTATTTCCACCAGTTCCGGAAGTTTATGTTTCACTCTTGAATCCCAGCTATCTACCCAGTTCAGTCCGTCAAAATAGCACAGGCTAAGATTATCCACACCCTCAACGATAGGATAAATTTTGCCGTCAACTGACTTGAAAAGAGTCCTCCGATTGAGATAATACCCTCTTCTGCTGATACCTCCCTGCCCGGGACTCAGACCTTTAACCGTTGAGCTGAAAGATATACCGCAACCATCATAGTCGCCAAACTCCGCATCGCTGCCCTTAAAGACATTCTCCTCACTCATGAAAGAACTGCTTATTTCTTCACTCATACTCCAGAGCGTAAACCTTGCAGACTGATACAATTCCATTCTCTCCCGTGCTTCTTTGGTTGTCTGCATTACCCCGATCAGGGAGCCGTAGACTACAGCCGCAATGAGTCCCGTAATCGTAACTGCCACAACTACTTCTATAAGAGTGAACCCTCTCGACTGCTGCCGGCAACCAGTAATTTGCAACTCGTAATTCATCTACTTAACCAGGTAAGTAACAAGACTAACCTTCTCATCCCGTTTCCCATCTTTCCACGAAACAACAACTTCCACTCTCGAAACACCGCTCAAGAGTTTGTTGCCTATTCTGACAGGGGTTATAACCTTCTCACAGTAGAATCGAGGAGACTTTTCAGAATTTTCTTCTCTCCCGCTGACACCTCCCGCTTCAATCTCGGCAATCTTCTTCTCAGCCAGAAGAATTGCTTTTGTCCTCATCCTGGAATACTCTATCATCCTCAGATTGGTTATATGCGCCTGAAGAAGAACTGTAAATCCCACTGCAAGTATACCTGCTGCAATCATAACTTCGAGTAATGTAAACCCTCTGCAAACATGGGATTTATACTTTGGTTTCGCTCTTCGCATTTCGCGCTCCTACCTGCTTGCGCAGGAATGACAAAAATTTATGCAACAGTGCGCTATAATTCACTGCGTAAGCAGGAACTATAGCTGCAGTTCTTAATTCTCAACACTCAAGTCCTTTTGTTCAATATACCCACAGAGAATTTCTGCTTTTCCCGTAAAACAGTTAATCATCACGGAGAGTTCTTCCCCTTCAGAATTAACAAGATGAATAACAGCAGGTTCAATCAACCCGTACGGTGAAAAATCGATATGCGCTTCTCCTTCCTCTACCTTCTCAGTTCCCGTGACTACATCCCGAAAACTTACCCCCGGCAGAAGTTTTTTCATTGCAGGCATGTCTACCGCGGACATCTTCATTTCATCCCCCAAAACTTCCCTGACAGCCCAATACCCGTGCTCATCCAGATNAATGTTGAGCCTGTATCTCCTCCCGCTGAATCCCGCCTCGTGATGAAGCCAGCTTATTTCCCCTGCTATACGGCGTGCAGAGCTCGAAAGATAGGTTCCGGGAAAAACGTTTTTGAAATTCGGGAGAGCAATAAGCAACATAAGGCTCAAAATGAAAACTACGACAACAAGCTCAATGAAAGTGAAACCCGTTAGAAAATTTCGCCATGCTCCACCAGGCAAACCCAATCTAACGGGATGACCTTCCTTCGTTGACCCCGGCCGCTTAATCCATCTCCCGGCTTTCAATATCGGCGTTATTCCCCTCCCCGCCTTCTTCTCCATCCTGACCGAACGATATAATATCATAATCCCTGTCTTCCATCCCGGGGCACAGGTACACATAATCATTCCCCCACGGATCCTTCGGTATTCTCGGAAGATACTGCTTCCAATTTTGCGGAACTCTCCCCGTAGCCGGCTTTTCTACAAGAGCTATAAGACCCTGTTCGGTAGCCAAATAGAAACCGTTGTCAAGTTTGAACATAGCAAGAGCAGATTCGAAATTCCTTATCTGAATCTTTGCGGCAGTCCTTCTTGCTTCTTCCTCGCGCCCGAGATAACTCGGCACGACAATGGATGCAAGTATCCCAAGAATCACAACAACAATCATCAACTCAATCAGGGTAAATCCTCTTTTCATTTTATCACCTGGTTCATTTCAAATATCGGCAGGAGAATCGCAAGAACAACAAATCCCACGACTATCCCCATAAGAATAATCATTATCGGCTCAACAAGCGAGCTAAGAACACTAACCGTAGCAGATACTTCATCATCATAAATGTCAGATACTTTGAATAACATTTCCTCCAAACGTCCGCGTCTCGCCGGAAGAAATCAACCTGAGAGCAAACGGAGGGAAAATGCCTTCTTTCCTCAGCGGATTGGTAATCCCTTCACCTTCTTTTACATCCTGCCTAGCATGCCTGATTGAATCAGAGATAATCTTATTTCCGGCAACATTCCTTGCTATATCAAGTGACTGGAGAATCGGAACCCCGCCCGCAATCAAAGTCCCGAATGTCCTGCAGAACCTGGAGATAGACGATTTCAGCAAGAGCGTCCCAACAACCGGCAGCCTTAACTTTAGACGGTCAAAATACCTTCTGCCCGAATCTGTCCCGACCGCACGATAGAGTCCCCAGCATATGGCAGCAAGACTTACAAAAATCAACCACCAGAATTTCCCCAAAAAACCACCTGCCGAAATAAGAAGTCTTGTCGGAAGCGGAAGAGCATGCGACATCTCAACGAAAATCCGTGTCAATACAGGTAAGACAATAGCGAGCAGGAAAATGACAATCCCCGTACCTACAACAGACACCAGAACGGGATAAGCAAGAACCGCCTGGACCCGGTTTCTGAAAGCAATCTCCTTATCGGTAAGTTCAGAGAGTTCACGGAGGACTTTTTCAAGTGTCCCGCTTGACTCGCCTGCTTTTACCATCCCTATAAAGACAGGAGAAAAAATCTTAGGATATGAAGAAATCGCTTCGGATAAATCTTCCCCCTCAATTACCTTCTCCCTGATATCCTTAACCACACCCATAAAAACCCTGTTTTCCGCCGCCTGTTCGCTGAGTCCGGAAAGTGCCTCGACAAGCGGCAGACCGGCTTCAAGAAGTGCCGCGAGCTGCTTCGAAAAAGTTGCCACATCCTTTTTTCTTACGCGGCTCCACAAATCCATCCTGAAACTCACAGGACTTCCCGCCTGCAGTTCTACCGGATATATCCCGTCTTTACGGAGACTGAAACGTGCATTTCTGGCAGTGGCAGCTTCAACAATCCCCTGCCTTTTTCTCCCGGAACCATCAAGAGCTATATACCGGAAAGTCGCCACCCGTCAATCCTCCTGAGTAACCCGCAGGATTTCATCAACAGTTGTAAGTCCTTTGAGCACTTTTTCCGCACCATCACTTCTCAAACTTTCCACTCCTTTCTCAAAAGCTTTTTTTCTTATGGAGTTCGCATCAGCCCTCTTCAGGACCAGTTCCCTAATTTCCTCATTGATTACAACTACCTCGTAGATCCCTGTCCTTCCGCGATAACCGGTTTCAAGACAATGTTGACATCCCCTCCCCCGAAAGAGTGTATTAACATTCCGCCCCTGCAACCCGATTTCAGCCAGAACTTCTTCCCCGGGCGAATACTCCTCCCGGCATTTTTCACATATAAGGCGAACAAGCCTTTGAGCGATAACAGCAATTACCGACGATGAGATGAGATACGGTTCAATCCCCATATCAAGCAGCCTTGTCATAGCTCCCGCAGCATCATTTGTGTGAAGTGTACTAAAGACAAGGTGTCCTGTCAAAGATGCATGAGTTGCAATTTCGGCTGTCTCTACATCCCTGACTTCTCCAACCATTATTATATCGGGATCCT
>JGI24724J26744_10003336_pt1 | contig 10433 bp, 8 predicted proteins | sample Cruoilmetagenom7_FD_26744 | JGI IMG/M metagenome (IMG submission 26744)
ACTGCCAAATGATCTTTGGGAAAAATTCAGGGATTTTGCCAAACGGATGCTGCCGTAGGGCTTATTTATTATTTTATTAGAACAGGTATTGTAAAAACATAACGGAGGAGAAAATGGAAAACAACAAACAACCACAAGCAGAAACATTTGCCCGAATTAAAGTAGTTGGGGTCGGCGGTGGCGGCTGCAATGCCGTTAACCGCATGATCACCGAGGGCATCCAGGGCATCGAGTTCATCGCTGTTAATACGGATGCTCAGGCACTTACTCAATCTTTAGCACAAACCCGTGTCCGTATTGGTGATAAGACCACTCGCGGACTGGGTGCAGGCGGTGTGCCTGAGATGGGGAAAAAAGCTGCTGAGGAATCCGCGGATGATTTATACAATGTCCTCAAAGGCAGTGATATGGTTTTCATCACTGCAGGTATGGGCGGTGGCACAGGTACTGGCGCTTCTCCGATCATTTCTCAGATCGCTCGAGAGATTGACGCCCTCACCATCGGTGTTGTTACACGCCCGTTCACATTTGAAGGATCTCGTCGTATGCAATCCGCAGAGCTCGGCATCCAGAACTTAAAGAATCAGACAGATACACTCATCGTTATCCCCAATGACCGCCTGCTTCAAATCGTTGATAAGCGCGCATCATTACAGGACGCTTTTAAGATTGCCGATGATGTTCTTCTGCAGGGCATCCAGGGTATATCTGAACTAATTACCGTGCCCGGGCTTATCAACCTCGACTTCGCTGATGTGCGTACAATCATGTCCGAAGGTGGTGCTGCTCTTATGGCTGTAGGACGTGCCTCAGGTGAGGACCGTGCGCGGAAAGCTGCTGAGATGGCTATCTCCAGCGAACTGCTTGANATCACCATCGATGGAGCACACGGTATTCTATTCAACGTTTCCGGTGGTGACGATCTCACACTCATGGAAGTCAATGAGGCTGCAGCCATTATCAAGGAAACTGCCCACCCGGATGTCAACCTAATCTTTGGCGCAGTTATCAATCCAGACCTCAATGATGAAATCTGCCTGACAGTCATTGCGACTGGTTTTGATTCAACCAGTATGCGCACGCGCATTCAGCGTACACGCTTTACCGAAACCATGGATAAAGCAGCTGGTACACCTAAAAAAGAGGACAAGGAGAACCCATTACAGCGTGATTCTATAGATTTCGGTTCGCAAGTCTACAATACAGATGAGGTCGAAATACCCGCATATTTGCGCAATAGAAGCTAAAAAATAAATTTCTGACCCACCTGTTTTCTCCTTAAACGCGGGGTATGGGTATCTCTGCCTGCTCATACCCCGCCACATTCCCCCCTTAATATTAAATTTTCCCTTTCTTTAAGGATTCTTTTCTAAAATTGCTTGTGAAGAAAAACCCATTATGCTATACTGATGCACACATAAAGGGACCAAAAATGTTCACCCCCCATATATGGGGGTTTTTATTCAAAATCCTGAACGACACAGCAGCCATTTTAGGGAAGGGATTTTGATTACCAATTTGGAGGAAAAAATGCGCTGTCCACACTGTGAAAGTGAGAATACAAAAGTAATTGATACCACACATGACTCCAAAGGTGGCATCCGCCGCAGACGGGAATGCGAAGACTGCAACAAACGCTTTTCCACTTATGAACGGGCGATTCTCTCCACACCTCTTATTATTAAAAAGGACAACATGCGCGAAGAATTTAATCGGAACAAGTTGATGCGAGGAATACGCATCGCCTGTACCAAACGCCCAGTTCCTGCCGCTGAAATGGAACGGTTAGCCGGGGAAGTGGAATCTCAATTGCAGAAGATGAGCAAATTGGAAATTCCTTCCAGAGTAATTGGAGATCTTGTAATTAATGGTCTTCATGATTTAGACAAGATCGCATACATTCGCTACGCGACCGTATACTTACCGTTGAACAGTTTAAATGATATCCTGGATGAGATCAACCGATTGCTAATCGCTGAAGGACAGTAATCATGGCTCACTCAAATCCAAACACCCACAACAAGTTTCTTAATACTCCACCTCTGCCTGAAAGGCTTCCTTTGGCCGAGTTAAGTGAAAATTCATATCAAGTACTCACCCGCCGCTATATCCGTAAAGGGGATAATGGCGAACTCGTTGAAACCCCTGAAGAGATGTTCTGGCGGGTAGCTTATCACGTTGCGAAAGTTGAAGAAATCTGGGGTGAGGATATCGAAGAGCGCGCTTCCGATTTTTACAGACTGCTTGTAAGTAAGCGTTTCTTCCCCAATTCTCCCACATTCACTGGCGCAGGCACCCCTCTTGGGCAGTTAGCAGCATGCTTTGTGCTGCCTATCTCTGATGATATGGGCCGTCGTTCAGATGGCATCTTCCAAACTCTACGGGATGCAGCTCTAATCCAGCAAACCGGCGGCGGGAACGGGTTCTCGTTTTCCTCCCTGCGCCCCAGTGGTGCGATCGTAAAAGCATCTTCTGGTAAAGCTACCGGCCCAATCGGATTCCTGCATGTGTATGACAACGCCTTTGGTGAGATTGCCCAGGGTGGTACTCGCCGCGGCGCTAACATGGCTGTCCTTCGTGTGGACCATCCAGATATCGAAAATTTTATCCAATGCAAGACAAACGAGAACGCAATCACTAACTTCAATATTTCTGTCGGCATCACCGACGCATTCATGCGCGCTGTCGAGAACGATACACCCTGGGATCTGCGCTTTCCTGATGTACACCATCCCACTTACCGAGAATTCTCCGGCACTTTGGAAGAAGCGGAAACAGCTGGCATTCCTATAATCACATACCGCAGCGTAAACGCGCGTGAGCTCTTCAACCTGATCGTGCACCAAGCACACCACAATGGGGAGCCAGGGCTGCTCTTCCTTGATGCCGCTAACCGTGCAAACCCGCTTCCTCATCTCTATCACCTTCAATCCACCAACCCCTGCGGCGAACAATGGCTTGGTCCATACGAAAACTGCTGTCTTGGATCGATTAATCTCTCCCAATACGGTGCGGAAGGCGGGAAGATTAACTGGAAGTCATTGGCCAAGGATATCCATCTTTCAACCCGTTTCCTTGATGATGTTGTTGATGCAAATGCGTATGTGCCTGCGGTACCCAAATTAAAAGAGAATGCCCTGCGTGCTCGCCGCCTCGGATTAGGCATCATGGGTTTAGCTGACCTTATGTTCCATGCTGGTATCCGATATGGATCCCCTGACGGTCAAACGTTTGCCGCTCAGATCATGGAATTTGTTCGTTTCCATGCCATGCAGGAAAGCATCGCGCTCGCAAAAACACGCGGATCATTCCCCGCTATCAGAGGCAGTATTTACGATTCAGAAGATCAAAAATGGCAGCCCCCACAAGCAGTTGAAACATACGAGAAACAGTTTGGGAGGCCTGTGCTGGATTGGAATACTATTATTAACGGCATCAAGCAGCACGGTCTGCGAAATGCCGCTCAAACCACCATCGCGCCCACTGGTACCACCGGTACAGTTGCTGGTTGCGAGGGCTACGGGTGCGAACCCGTTTTCGCTTTGGCTTACACACGCCATGTTAATGACAATGGGCAAGATCTCGAACTAACCTATGCCTCACCTCTTTTTGAGGAAGCGCTCATCAACGCTAATCTCAGTGAAACAGAACGCCAATCAATTATTGAACGCGTTATGCATGCTGGCTCATGTCAGAATATCTCTAACATTCCAGAGGAGATCAAGCGTGTATTTGTCGTCTCTATGGACATCACTGCTGAAGAGCATGTCCATATGCAGGCTGCCATGCAGGCTTTTATAGACAATTCCATCTCCAAGACAATCAACTTCCCTCGTACTGCGTGCACAGAGGACATTGCCTCTGCGTACCTGCAGGCATGGAAACAAGGATGTAAGGGCATCACAGTATATGTTTCTGGCTCCCGTGAGCAAGAGGTCCTTCAAACACACGAAAAAACCGTTGATGACGTGCGTGAAATGGTTACGCCCTCAGCACCAGAAAAACACATTCCCATCTGGATCAATGAATCTGACACCTTGGAACCAATATACCTTAACCGCACTAAAAAACCGCGCCCGCGCTACCTGCCGGGTTACACATTTGGTGTAGAAACCCCGGTCGGAAAAACCTTTGTCACAGTCAATGAGAACGGCAGCTCACAGCCTTTCGAGGTTTTCATAAATACAGCCAAAGCCGGCTCCGATGTAGCTGCGGATGGGGAGGCCATCGGCCGGTTAATATCCTACATCCTGCGCCTCTCCTCTCCCATAGAGCCTTCCGAACGCCTTCAAGAAGTCTGGCGCCAGATGTCTGGATTGGGCGGTGGGCGCCCGATGGGGTTCGGCCCCAACCGTGTGCGCTCCCTGCCTGATGGATTGGCGCAGGTGCTGGCAGAATATATCGAAAGCCGCGGTGAACGCCTTTCGCAGGGCGGCACACCCTCAGTAGACCAGCTCATGGAAGGCGAAAAACCCATCCCGACGAATATCGGTGAGAAGGTTGATTGGCTAAAAAACAGCGAAATGTCCCCCATGCGGATCGGCGACCTGTGCCCCGAATGCGGGCAGGCCGCTCTGGTAAACGAGGAGGGCTGCCGCAAATGCTATGCCTGCGGGTATAGTGAATGCTAGATGAAGTGTTGAAAGCATCACTTTATTATTTATTAACATTAAAGGACCCAAACAGACCCGCTGTGATTTCTGCCGTCAGGCAAACATTTAGAGGATAGTTCCTCATCAGCTCGGATCAATATCAAATTCCTCAACTTCGCCTGTCCTATAATTAAGAAAATAAATCTTATGAGGGATTGAACATGCCTAAACATCTCATTTTAGTCGCCGGAAACATCGGCTCTGGAAAAACTTCACTTACAGAACGCATTGGAGAACGCCTTGGTTGGAGAACCGCCTATGAATCCGTGGCTGATAATCCATACCTGCCCGATTTCTACAAGGACATGAAAACCTGGTCCTTTCATCTGCAGGTGTTCTTTCTCGGCCACCGCGCCAAACAGCATCAGGAAATGGCCGCTGATCCGCGATCTGCGATCATTGACCGCAGCATCTACGAAGACGCGTATATCTTCTGCCGGGCGCTGAATCATTTAGGAAACCTGTCAGAATTGGATTATCACACGTATCAAAGTGTATTCAATTTACTTATTCCCACCCTGTCTCAACCCTCGATGCTCATTTACTTACGCTGCCCCGTGGATGCACTCATGGCGCGCATTCACAAACGTGGTCGTGACATTGAATCCAGTATTACGGCTGATTACCTTTCGCTGCTCGAATCCTATTATGATGATTGGATGGAATCTTTTGATATCTGCCCGGTTCTGACTATTCGTACTGATGACCTTGACTTTGTCCATAAAGCAAAACATCTCGACATAGTCATCCAGCGTATTAAAAACAAACTATCCGGTAAAGAAGAAGTGGTTTTTTAATAAACATTGAAACCTTTTATTTGGTTTTCCGTATATAAGCGTAGAAAACAATGACAGAGCAACTCACGGGATTAATTGAAGCCGAATGCATCAAGCTCGCCCGGGAAGGTGATCAAGACGCGTTCACACAGATCGTAAAGACATATCAGAAACCGGTACATAACTTATGCTACCGAATGCTTGGTACACCTCAGGCAGCAGAGGATGCGGCACAGGAATCATTCTGGCGTGCCTATAAAAACCTGCACCGCTATGACATGAAACGTTCTTTCGCCACCTGGCTGCTTTCTATTACAGCACACTACTGCATCGATCAGCAGCGGCGCAAACGGCTGCCAACAATGGATCTGGATGAGATTATCGAATTTGCCGCAAAAGACCCGGCTCCAAGCCCAGAATCCACTATCGTACATGTGGAATTCTCTGATAAGGTTCAAGATCAGCTGGCTCAGTTGAGTGAAAATGACCGGGCGGTATTGATCCTCCGCTATTGGCATGAGTACTCTGAAGATGAAATTTGCCAGGCGCTTTCAATATCAAAAAGCGCTGTCAAAAGTCGGCTTCACCGGGCCAGGAAACACATGGCAAAGCAGTGGACAGAAACACAAAGCAATTTAAAGATGGAAGGAAGGCGCCATGAAACACAAACAATATGAAATTTGGATCCTCGATGATGCACCCCTCTCAAGTGCTCAGCAGCATGAATTAGACACACATCTCAAAGTCTGTAAAAGCTGCCAATTACTACTCAGAGGTTGGGTTGCAAGTAAGCAATTAATTACACAGTCCACTATGCAAATACCGACACAGGGGTTCACAGACCGCTGGCAGAAAACTCGCATCAGAAAATGCCAAATAGAAAAAGTACGGCGNCATCGCTTGACTTTATTCGGATTGGTATTGCTTGCTTTCGTCAGTTCGATCATTTATATGCTTGTCAGTGGATCTTTTATGCAAATGTTTGCTAATGGATTTACGATGATTTTTGAAATAGTTATGGGGATAACGAACGGTTTATCAACTATTGGCTATTGGCTCAGCCGCCTTCCAATTGCTGTGCCAATAACCGCCGGTTTCATCTACTTTGGCCTGCTCAATTCTTTTGTAATAGTCGGAATATTTTTCTTATGGAATCTGAAGCAAAGGAAACTACAAACAAATGAAATCTCAGAAAACTAAACTCCTTCCTCTCTTACTCGCAGTCCTTCTCCTGAGTGCTTGCACGGGAAGCGGATTCAACGCAGAAGAGGACGTTCTTCTCACAACATACCCGAGCCAGTTCTTAATGGGCGATATCTATGTACTTAAAAAACACGAGAAGATTGATGGCAATATAGTTGGGATAGGAACAACCCTCGTCATTGAAGACGACGCAGCTGTCATGGGTGATATTAGCCTCATTGGCGGGCAGATGGATATCTCTGGGAGTGTTGCTGGAGATATCAATGTGTTTGCAGGAACCACCCATATTTATGAAACTGCGATTATCCGCGGCGGCATCAACCAGATCGCTCATCAAATAAACGTTGACCCTGGCGCGCATATTACTGGCGAGGTCAACACCTTCACTCTCCCCATGCAATTGAGCAGCGAAAATGTTGGGGGATTAGAAGAAACATTAAGTTGGGTGCGTCCCGCCGTATGGATCGCCTTCCAATTTATTAAGAATTTAATTCTTATTTTTACAACTGTTCTAATCATCTTTCTGTTCAAAAAACCAACCTTGCGTGTTGCACGCTGTATCAAGAAACAAATCGCTGTCTCATGGGGCACCGGATTGCTGGTCATGATTGCCGCACCCATCGTCTCCCTTGTCCTGTTAATCACAATATGTTTGAGCCCTATTGGCATCATCCTCATTCTCGGGTTCTTATTAGCAAATATCTGGGGTTGGGCTGGAATTAGTTTTGTTATTGGTGATAATATCGCCCGTTGGCTAAAATTAGATTGGCCTGAAGAAGCCGATGCCGCTGCTGGTGCTGTTCTACTTGGGCTGGGATCCACCCTTCTTGCTTTTCTACCATACATCGGTTTCATGATCAGCATGATGCTCTCTGCTGTTGGATTAGGCGGGATTGTCCTTAGCAAATTTGGAACAATCAAAAAAGATAATTAATCCATCAAAAAAACATGTGAACAAATCACATGTTTTTTATTTTAATCTTATATAAAGTATAGGTATAATCTTAATAACAAACCCAACTACAGCCATGCATATGAGGATTGGATGAAACAAATAGTTCAAAACATGAAAAGCGGTGAAACACAGATTGTAGATACACCTGTACCAATTATTCAACCTGGGTTTCTCCTGATCCGCACAGCCGCATCACTGGTATCTGCTGGTACTGAGCGTATGCTTGTTTCTTTTGCGGAAAAAAACCTTTATGGAAAAGCTCAATCTCGTCCAGATCTCATGAAACAGGTCGTTGAAAAGGCCAAACGCGAGGGTATCCTAACCACATTAAATGCTGCGCTCAACCGTTTGGATCAACCTATTACCCTGGGTTATTCATCCGCAGGGACCGTGATGCAGGTCGGAGAAGGTGTGGATGGTTTTAAACCAGGGGATCGAGTTGTATGTGCAGGTGGTAGTTATGCTGTGCATGCTGAGTACGCATTGGTCCCAAAAAACCTGGCCGCGCACTTACCGAAAGAAGTTAAATTCGAAAGCGGTGCTTTCGCCACCATCGGGGCAATAGCTCTTAATGGCGTAAGACTTGCGAACCCGCAGGTTGGAGAAATGTCTGCGGTTATTGGAATGGGGCTTCTGGGACTGCTGACCGCCCAAATACTAACAGCTTCTGGCTGTGAGGTAATCGGAATGGACATCAGCCCTGAACGGTTGGCATTCGCACAGAAAGTTGGTATTAGAGCAGAATTAAACAAAAATATTGAGGAAAAATTCATTCAAATGACACATGGTCGCGGATTTGACCATATATTCATTTGCGCGGATACCACTTCCAATGATCCAGTCGAATTAGCTGGAGAGATCGCGCGTGACCGAGCCAATATTGTCGCCATTGGTGCCGTTGGAATGGATATCCCTCGTAAGCAGTATTATGAGAAAGAATTAACTTTTAAAATTGCCCGCTCATATGGACCTGGACGGTATGATAAGACCTACGAGGAGATTGGCGGCGATTATCCAATCGGTTATATTCGTTGGACCGAAGGCAGAAATTTAGAAGCGATTGTGGAACTCTTAAATCAAAACAAGCTGGATGTTGCATCTCTTATCACTCACCGCTTCCCAATCGAACATGCTAAAGAGGCGTATGCGCTAATCACAGGTACACAAAATCAAAATTACCTCGGTGTCATCATCACATACCCGGAGGAAGAAAAACAACAAACCGGGAAAAACCTCATCACATTCTCTTCTGAACACATACCTTCAAAAAGCAAGAAACTGAATATTGGTGTCATAGGTGCAGGAAATTATGCTAATGCAGTCTTCCTGCCAACAATAAAGAAAAATCACCATATCAATTTTCTTGGGATTATCTCAGCAAAAGGTTTAAACGCTCAGCAGAGCGCCAAAAAGTTCGGTTTTTCTTATGCTGATTCTCACACAGATACTATATTAAAAGATAAAAAAATCGATCTCATAACCATCCTTACTCAACACGCAGATCATGCCGATCTTATTAAAAAAGGTCTTCAAGCAGGAAAACATATCTATTGCGAAAAGCCACTTGCAATAACGAAGAAACAACTGGAAAGCATTATTTCTTTATTTCGGAAAAAAAGTCACCCCTATCTTACAGTCGGGTTTAATCGCCGCTTTGCTCCATATTCTGTACAATTAAAATCTTTTTTTACAGACCGAGCAGAGCCGATCTACGCCCACTATCGCGTGAATGCCGGTTTCATTCCGTCTTCTCATTGGCTGCATGATCCAACCAAAGGCGGCGGACGCTTGATTGGCGAAGGATGCCATTTTATTGATTACATGGTCTTTCTCATTGGTCAAATTCCAGAAAGTGTTCATACTAAAGCACTGCCGGATAACGGGAAATATACACACGATAATTTTGTAATCACAATGAATTTTCCAGACGGATCGATCGGTACAATCTCCTATTTGGCAAATGGAAATAAGTCAGTAGGTAAGGAATACCTGGAAGTATTTTCTGGAGGAAGAGTAGGTATCCTTGATGATTTCCGAAAATTACAATTATTTGGAAAAACTACCATAAAGAAACGCGAATATTTCAAACAGGATAAAGGACACGCATCTGCCTGGGATAAATTCGTGAATGCTGTGATAAAAAACACCGAAGCACCTATTCCTTATGCGGAGCTGATCGGTACCACTTATGTCATCCTCGCCTGTGATCAATCCATGCGAACCGGCAAACCAATAAACATCAAAGATTTTATGCACATAAAGTAAATCACTGATGGCTTCCCGATTCATTAGAACTCTCAAAACTGTTATCCAAATAGATCCTTTTGAGAATTTAAATTATTTAATATATCAGTGCTTATTAAAGTTTGGGCTGTTTCGCTTATTAACACCTGCTGTGAGTCGAAATCAACCCTTATCTACTTCTTTATTTAATCCCGCTTGGTTTGATTTTTGGCCAACCAAAGAAACATCCTTTTTAGAAAGTACAATAACCACAGAAACTATTAATCAAGCTGAAAAAATATTAACCGGAAAATTTCTGCGATTCGGAATTGATTATTCAGAAATAGATCTATCTCCAAAATACGAACTGCATCATTGGAGCCAACCAATATCACCTCTTTCAGGAACTGAAAATCAGGATATTAAGTATATTTGGGAATCAGCCCGTTTCTCATGGGCAATAAAACTTGCTCAAGCATTTCATCTAACGGGAGAAGAAAAGTATGCAAAATTCTTCTGGAAGAAATATGCGGAATTTTCAAAAGCCAATCCGCTCAATCTGGGACCCAACTGGGAATCCGCGCAGGAAGTTGCTCTCCGGATGATTGCATTGATTATTTCAGT
>JGI24724J26744_10003337_pt1 | contig 10433 bp, 8 predicted proteins | sample Cruoilmetagenom7_FD_26744 | JGI IMG/M metagenome (IMG submission 26744)
TAAGACCAGTTTATCAGCCTTCGCCCTGCGCCTGAGCGCGTGATTTTCCGGATACATCCATCGCCAGCGTCGCCCCCATCAGCCCATCCAGATCCCCGTCCAACACGCCTTGGGTATCGGATGTTTCAAAACTGGTGCGCAGGTCTTTGACCATCTGGTAGGGCTGCAACACATATGACCGTATCTGATTGCCCCAGCCAGCATCGCCCTTGTTTTCATGGGCTTCCTGAATAGAGGCGTTCCGGCGTTCCAGTTCCATCTGATATAGCCGCGATTTCAGCGCGGCCATCGCATTGGCCCGGTTCTGGTGCTGGGATTTTTCCGACGACGTCACCACAATCCCGGTCGGGATATGGGTGATGCGAACGGCGGAATCGGTGGTGTTCACATGCTGCCCGCCTGCCCCGGACGACCGATAGGTATCAACCCGTATATCGGATGGGTTCACATCCACCTCGATGTTGTCGTCAACCACCGGATAGACCCAGACCGAAGAAAACGATGTGTGCCGCCGGGCGGCAGAATCATAGGGTGAAATCCGCACCAACCGGTGCACGCCGCTTTCAGATTTCAGCCAACCATAAGCGTTATGCCCGCTGATCTTATAGGCGGCCGATTTGATCCCCGCCTCTTCGCCGGCACTTTCCGACATCAGTTCAACCTTTATAGCCGTGCTGTTCAGCCCAACGCACATACATCCGCGCCAGCATCGAGGCCCAGTCACAGCTTTCGGTGCCCCCGGCACCTGAATTGATCTCAAGAAACGTGTCATTTCCATCCGCTTCGCCGTTCAGAAGCGCCTCAATTTCCTTTTGGGCCGCGCGTTGGACCAGCGCCAGAATGGCTGCCTCTGCTTCGGAAACGACCTCTTGGTCGTTCTCCATTTCGCCCAGTTCGATCATCTCGATATTGTCGCTCAGTTCCTGTTCGATCCCGCTGCAAACGGCGGTTGCATCGATCAGCGCTTGGCGGTCACGCATCAGTTTTTGGGCGCGCGCCTGATCGTTCCACAGGTCCGGGTCCTCGATCATCGCATCGAATTCTTCCAGCCGATGGCTGGCGGTTTCCCAATCCATCCGCTGCTTTAGCAACGCCAAAGATTTGCCGATTGCTTCGGCTGCATTCGATATTTCTGCGCGCAATGTTCTGTCCGTCCGGTTTAATATGGCTTTGGGTGATAACAACGGGCCGGGGCGCAGGCAAGGCGCGCTAGTATTGGCCACCCGATGAAATCGTGCCGTAATCGGCTTTTTCGGGGATTATAACGATCTGGCCCGATGATGTGCGCACCGTGACACCGGTGGTTCCGGCGTTNTCGGCCGGGGCGAACAGCGGCAGGTTCGCCGACATCGCAAAGCCGCCGTCATACATTAGCCCGAAAACCGGTTCTTCGCCGTCGCGGAAATATTCAGCGACGACATCTTCGCCGGATGCATCATCGGCCAGTCGCGCGCCNGTATAGCGGTCAATTTTGATGAAATGCCCNCCCTCGGGCACCGCAAAATCGCCGCCGCCGTATTTCGCCGTTGCTTTTTGCATAAAGCGGTCAAACACGGGCCCGCAAAACGCCCCGCCCGAGGCCCCGCGCCCAAGCGATTTCGGCCGATCAAAACCGATGTAACACCCGGCCACTATGTTTGACGTAAAACCAATGAACCAGACGTCCTTGGCATCATTCGTTGTGCCGGTCTTTCCGGCCACCGGCACCGGCAGATGCACGCGCCCGGCTGCCGTGCCCCGTTGCACAACCCCCTGCATCATCGAGGTCAGCTGATAGGCGGTGACGGCATTCATCACCCGTTCACGGTTATTGGCAATAGCTGGCAGAGCACCCGGCGCCAGTGACGCCAGTTGGCAATCTTCGCAGACCCGTTGATCGTGGCGATAAACCGTTTTGCCCCAGCGGTCCTGCACCCGGTCAACCAGCGTTGGTTCCACCCGCTCGCCGCCATTGGCAAACATCGCATAGGCCGCAACCATGCGAAACAGCGACGTTTCCTCTGATCCAAGTGCGTTGGCCAGAAACCGGCCCATGTTGTTGTAAACACCAAACCGTTCGGCGTAACGCGCGACCACATCCATGCCGACCTCTTCTGCCAGCCGGATCGTCATCAGATTACGCGAGCGTTCAATCCCGGTGCGCAGCGGTGTCGGCCCATAAAATTCATGGCTGGCGTTTTTGGGTCGCCAGACACCCTGCGGTGTGTCGATTTCTATCGGTGCATCGACAATGATTGTCGCCGGGGTGAACCCGCTGTCCAGCGCAGACGCATAGACAAATGGCTTAAAGCTGGATCCCGGCTGGCGCGTTGCCTGTGTGGCGCGGTTAAACACCGAATGCTGATAGGAAAATCCGCCCTGCATCGCCAGCACCCGCCCGGTGTTCACGTCCATTGCCATAAAGCCGCCCTGCACCTCGGGGATCTGGCGCAGGGTCCAGCGAATAAATGTGCCATCAGCGTCGCGCGTCATACGGCGCACATGCACCACGTCGCCAACCGCGACCAGATCACCGGGCGTTTTTGCTTTGCGCCCCAGTTTGTTATCCGCCAGACGCTTGCGCGCCCATGTCACATCCTTGGCCGGTATCCAGTGCCCGTCGGCGTCCTCGTCAACACCTTCAATCCCAATCCGGGCCGAGCTTTCGCCCAGTTCCAGCACCACAGCCGGATGCCAACCGGCCACATCACGCGACACCGCAACATCGCTTAAGGCGGCGCGCCATGTTGCCTCTTCCAGCAGAAGTTGGGCGGCNATGCTTTGCCCAGTGCCNCGCCACACGCCTTGNGCGCGGTCAAAATCTTCNAACTGCTTTCGCAGGGATTTCGCCGCTTCCAGCTGCAATTCGGGGTCTTGAGTTGAGCGGATCGACAGGCCACCGGCAAAAAATTCATCCTCGCCAAAGTTGCGGCTTAACTGGCGGCGGATTTCATCGGTGAAATAATCACGTGGCGGCAATTTCAGGCGAAACGATTCAATTTCGCCGCCCTGAACAGTTTCCAGAGGCGCATCTTTGGAGGCCACATAAGTTGCCTGATCGATATAGCCGTTCTCGCGCATTTCGCGCAGCGCAAAGTTGCGCCATTTCAGCGCCTCATCCAGATTGCGCACAGGGTGCCGGTTAGAGGGCGATTTTGGCAGCGCGGCGAGATAGGCTGCTTCCTGGGGGTTTAACTGGCCCAAGGTCTTGTTGAAATAGGTTTGCGCCGCCGCCGCGACACCAAAACTGTTCTGACCAAGGAAAATTTCGTTCAGATACAGCTCAAGTATATCGTCCTTGCTCAGCGTATCTTCCAGCCGGGACGCAAGGATCAGTTCCTTGATTTTCCGTTCAGCCGAGCGATCCGAAGACAGCAGAAAGTTCTTCATCACCTGCTGGGTAATGGTCGAGGCACCGCGCAAACGCCCGCCCCGGGCTGCATCAAAAGCCGCTGCAACCATGCCGCGCAGATCATAGCCTTTGTGTTGATAAAAATTCTTATCCTCAGCCGAAATAAACGCCTGCTTGACCAGTTCAGGAATTTCTTCGGCCTGCACATAAAGGCGCCGTTCGCGGGCGAATTCATCGACGATATGGCCCTCGCCGGAATAAATCCGGCTGATCGTGGCCGGGGTATATTGCGCCAGTTGCTCGTGGTTGGGCAGATCGCGGCCATACATATAGAACACCGCGCCGATGGTCAGCGCAGCCATGAAGGCCCCGATGGTCACCAGACTGAAAATTCCGCCTAGAAATGAAAAGATGAACCTGAACACGCCGCTGCCCCGAAGTTTATTTGTTACCAGTATACATAAGAGTTCGGGCGCGCGAAATGAACCCTGTGTGAAAACCGCGCCACATTCCGCCGCTCGCCTGTTGGCCCGTATGGCACGGGCCGGTCACTTGCGCAGCAACAAAGCTTGGGCGGCATCCTCGCGCGCCCAGTTGATCAATGCGTTCTTGATCCCCTCGGCGGCGCGCAATCGCCATTTTGGATCACTTAGGTTCTTACGGTCGCGCGGGGATGACAGGAACCCAAGTTCAACCAGAACCGACGGGATGTCCGGCGCCTTGAGCACCGAAAACCCGGCCGTCAACCGCGGCCGTTTGTGGGTGGTGACGGTTTGGGTCAGCCCATCCACCAGCGCGTCGGCCAGCATGTCAGAACGATGCGCGGTTTCGGTGCGCGCCATATCCATCAAAACGCTCACCACCACATCGTCCTGCTTACTTAGATCGACCCCGGCCAGCAGATCGGCACGTTTGTGACGCTCGGCCAGTTTCTGGCTTGCCAGATCGGACGCCTGCTCGGACAGCGTATAGATCGTCGCGCCCGAAGCACGGCCCGCAACCAGCGCATCCGCATGCAGAGACAAGAACACATCCGCCCCGGCATGCCGGGCAATAGAAACGCGCGCCTCAAGGGGCACAAAAACATCCGCCGCCCGCGTCAGAACAACCTTCATTGTGCCGGTGCGGATCAGGACTTCCTGCAATTCCAGCGCAAACGCCAGGATCAGATCGGCCTCAACGACGCCCCCGGCCTCGGCCCCCGGATCAATGCCACCATGCCCCGGATCAAGCACCACAATCAGCGGCCCCTCACCTGTTTGCCTGTGTTTGGGGCTCGCGGTCGCGATGCTGGTCGATGGCGTGCCATATGTCGCCCCCTCGGGCGCACCTGCCGTTTGGGAAAATTTTTCCGCACTGGTGGGCTGCAAATGCATGTTTACAACCGCGCTTTGGTCGGCTTGGGTGCGCAACTGGGCGCGGGCCAGACGCATTGGCTGGTTTAGTTCCAGCACCATCCGGGTCCAACCGGGCCCAAACACACCGGCGCGCAGACTTAGCACGCTGTCTGCCTGATCAAAGGTCTCGGTCACCAAACCGGACCAGTTCAGCTCATTAAAATCTACGATCACCCTATAGGGATCGCTCAGTGTGAAAATGCGATAGGGAACGCCCTGCGTCATTGCAAGTTGCAGATCGACACCATCGGCATCCTCGCGCAGGTATGAGCCGTCGGGAATAAAGCGGGCCAGCGCGCTTAGGTCTTGGGCGCGGGCGGGCGCTGCTGACCACATCAGCCCGGCCATCAGGATCACAATTATTCTGCTCATAACCGCCATTTGGTTTGTTTTTTGCCAGTATAGCTGTTGTGGAATTGGCTTGAAATGCAAATCCGCCCCCGAAACGACAAAGGGCGCGCAAACCGCCCCCCAATGCGATCACATTCCAGAGAACACGACAACAGGGGCCTGTTGCATCCCCCGACTGTTTCGTAAACTCTTTTGCACGGTCAAAGCCGCGTGCGCGACGTCCAAGACTGTGCTATGGGCAGAAAAACCCGTAAAGGCCGGGTGCGAAACGAAGGATTAAGATGAAACGTTTTCTAGTAACCACCGCAGCAATGCTGTGTTTGTCCACACCGGTCGCCGCACTGGACATTACGGCGATGACCGACACCGAACGCCAGCAGTTCCGGCAGGAAATTCGCGCCTACCTGCTGGAAAACCCCGAAGTTCTGATGGAAGCCATCGCAGTTCTGGAACAACGCCAGCAACAGGCACAGACGGCCGATGACTCGACGCTGATCGCAACCAATGCTCAGGCTCTGTTTGAAGATCAGAATTCGTACCTTGGGGGCAACCCGGACGGTGATGTAACGGTCGTCGAGTTTTTGGATTACAAGTGCGGGTTTTGCAAACGCGCCCACCCGGAAGTCACCGAGCTGGTAAATTCCGACGGCAATATCCGCTATATCGTGAAAGAGTTACCAATTCTGGGCGAGCAATCGGTTCTGGCGTCTCGTTTTGCTATTTCTACGTTGCAGAATGTCGGCCCCGAAGCATACGCCAAGGTGCATGACGCACTGATGGCCTTTCGCGGTGAATTTTCACAATCATCGCTGAAACGTCTGGCAAAATCGCTTGATCTGGACGCCGGGCTGATAATCAAGGCGATGGATAGCGATGATGTTTCCGCAGTCATCAGCGAAAACCGCGCCCTTGCGCAACGGATGCAAATATCTGGCACGCCAAGTTTTGTCATGGGGGCGCAGTTGGTGCGGGGCTATGTGCCGCTGGACGGGATGAAGGAAATCGTGGCCAGTTCACGCCAGAAATAGCGGGCACCGCGCACGAATTTTCGCAGAAAATTCACATCCGCCACAGACATGGTGCCGGTTTCAGGCCAGATCAGGCGTGGTCTTGTCTATTTCTGTAGCGCGGCGTTCGACTTGCTCGACGATATGATCAATCATCGCGTCATTCTCTAGCTTATGGCTTTGTTTGCCCGCCAGATAGACCATGCCCGCACCCGCCCCGCCGCCGGTAAAACCGATGTCGGTCATCAGCGCCTCGCCCGGCCCGTTTACCACACAGCCGATAATCGACAGACTCATCGGCGTTTTAATATGGGCCAGACGATCCTCGAGTTTTTCTACAGTCTTGATCACGTCAAACCCCTGACGTGCGCAAGACGGGCAGGAAATGATGTTCACGCCGCGATGGCGCAGCCCGAGTGATTTCAGAATTTCATAGGCGACTTTCACCTCTTCCACCGGATCGGCGGACAGGCTGACGCGGATTGTGTCGCCGATCCCCGCCCACAGCAGATTGCCAAGGCCAACGGCGATTTCACCGTGCCCGTGGTCAGGCCGCCCGCTTCGGTGATGCCCAGATGGATCGGCGCGTCGGTGGCCTCGGCGATACCCTGATAAGCGGCCGTCGCAAGAAACACATCTGACGCCTTCACCGAAATTTTGTATTCGTGAAAATCATTGTCCTCAAGAATGCGGATGTGTCCAGGCCACTTTCAACCATCGCCGCCGGGCAAGGCTCGCCGTATTTTTCCAACAGGTGCTTTTCCAGACTGCCCGCGTTGACGCCAATGCGGATCGAACAGCCGTGGTCCTTGGCGGCCTGAATAACCTCGTGCACGCGTTCTTTTGAACCAATATTGCCGGGGTTGATCCGCAGGCAGGCAGCGCCCGCCTGTGCCGCTTCGATGGCGCGGCGATAATGGAAATGAATGTCGGCAATGATCGGCACCGGGCTGTGCGCGACGATTTCCTTAAGCGCCACGGTCGAAGCCTGATCGGGTGTGGATATGCGTACGATATCAGCGCCTGCCTCGGCGGCGGCATTCACCTGCGCCAGTGTCGCTGCAACATCCGAGCTGTCGGTATTGGTCATTGTCTGAACGGCAATTGGCGCATCGCCACCGATTGGCACCGGGCCAACAAATATCTGGCGAGACTTGCGCCGCTCGATGTTGCGCCATGGTCGGATTGGGTTGTGTGTCATTGGGTGGTTGTCCGATTTCTGGGCATGTTGCATTCAGATAAACATCTGAACCCACGCTGACAACCAGAACCCGGTGTCAGCGCGACCCGACCGGGTGCAAAACGCCGTTACTGCGACGCCTGAGCCACCGCCACAAAGCGCGCCAGATCATTGTCCTTTGACAGATCGGCCACCGAATACCCGGAAACCACGGCGTCATGGCTAAGCACCACGTTCTTGATCACGCTTGGCCCCGCACCGACCGGCCCATAGGTTTCCCCGTTGACGGAAAAATACAACGATCCGGCGTTGCCCGCGCGCAGCATCGGCGGTTCGGCGGAATTGGGCAGAATATAATGTTCGCCAGCATCAAGGATTTTTTCAAACAGCACCGTGCCATCGCCTGACCGCACCCGCACCCAAGATGGGCGCACGGCAAACAACTTTACCTCACGCGCACTGGCCGCCACAACCTGAACCGGGTTTACCGGAGCAATCAGTTGTTCGGGGCCATCATTTGGNGCCACTGCGAGCGGTTCAGGTATCTCGAAAGTCCCTGCCAATGCGCCGCCGTTGGCCGGATCCAGCGTGGCGATTGGCCCGTCGCGCGCNACCATAACCGGGATGTCCAGCGCTTCNGGGCGATAAAGCCGGTCCAAGGCATCCGCCGTGGGTATCTGAAACCCGGAATTTCCGCCCGCCGTGGCATCCGAGGCATCTGCCTGCAAAACATCCACCTGCGAGGTGACACCGGGGGATTGATCCACCGGCGCGAACTGAACCTTCTGAACTTCCTGAAACAATGACCAGCCACCATAGCCAACCACACTGATCAGCAANGCCACAACCAGCGTCGAGCCAACTGCCGTCGGTTCAACCCGTGAAAACAGCCCTTCACCGGCCGGAATAAATGCCGCTGCCGGTTCCTTGAAAGGATCGCGCACAGCGCTGGTCGGAGATGGCGCAACCACGTTTTGGCGATCCGATGCCTCGGGTGCCATGCCGTGCGAGGTGGCAAAAGCGCCTTCTTCGCAGAACCGTGAATAGGCCCATTCCGGGTCCAGCCCCAGATAGCGCGCATAAGAGCGCACGTAACCGGCAATAAANCCCTGCGTATCAAACGCCGAGGGGTCGGTATTTTCGATGGCGGCAATATAGGTGGCTTTGATTTTCAGGTCGCGCTGAATGTCGAGCAGTGATTTGCCCATTGTGGCACGCTCGCCGCGCATCACGTCACCAAGGCGCAATTCAAAATCGTCAAAGCCCTTCGGCTTTGCCTTTTCTTCAACAGGTGGAGGTTGCCTCCGACCTATCATGCACCTTTCCTCATATCTGTACTGCGCCCCCACGCACTGACGAATCGTTCTATCGCCAGCGTATTGGTAAAAAGGTTACCACACTGCAAGCAAGATAACACAATTTACCGGTTCAGGCAGAAAGCTCAGCGCGATTTAGCGCACAATGGGACCAAAGCTTGTCCAAGGCACTGACCAATGCATCAATTTCACCAGGCCCGTGAACCGGCGACGGGGTAAAGCGCAACCGCTCTGTGCCGCGGGGAACTGTCGGGAAATTGATCGGCTGAACATAGATGCCGTAATCTTCCAGCAACATGTCAGACAATTTTTTGCAATGCACCGGATCGCCCACATGCAGCGGAACAATATGGCTGCCATGATCAATGAACGGCAAACCCAGCCCTTTCAGGCGCATTTTCAGGGTCCGCGCCTGTGACTGATGCACATCGCGCAGATCCTGATGGGTTTTCAGATACCGCACCGACGCCGCCGCACCGGCCGCAACTGCCGGCGGCAGCGAGGTGGTGAAAATGAACCCCGGAGCATAAGACCGGATCGCATCGCAAATTCGCGCCGAGCTGGCGATATAGCCGCCCATTACGCCGTAAGCCTTGCCAAGCGTTCCGTTGATAATATCAAGCCGCCCCATCAGACCATCACGTTCAGCCACGCCGCCACCGCGGGGGCCATACATGCCAACGGCGTGCACCTCATCCAGATAGGTCATCGCGTTGAATTCATCGGCCAGATCGCAGATCGCTTCGATGGGGCCGAAATCGCCATCCATCGAGTAAATCGATTCAAATGCAATCAGCTTGGGAGCCGCCGGATCATCGGCGATCAACAGCTCGCGCAGATGGTCCAGATCATTATGGCGGAAAATACGTTTTTGCCCGCCGTTGCGCCGAATTCCTTCGATCATCGAGGCGTGGTTCAGCCCGTCACTGTAAATAATCAACCCCGGCAACAGCTTGTGCAGGGTCGAAAGGGTGGCGTCATTGGCAATATAGGCCGAGGTAAAAATCAGCGCCTCTTCTTTGCCGTGCAGATCCGCCAGCTCGCCTTCCAGTTCGCGGTGAAACACCGTTGTCCCAGAGATATTTCGCGTGCCACCTGAACCGGCCCCGGTGGCATCCAGCGCGTTGTGCATTGCCTCTAGCACCACAGGGTTCTGCCCCATGCCCAGATAGTCATTGCCACACCAAACCGTTACCGGGCGCGCGCTGCCATCAGGGTGGCGCCAGATCGCATGAGGAAAAGCACCTTTGCGCCGTTCAATATCAATGAAAGTGCGATAGTTGCCGTCTTCATGCAGCCGGTTCAGAGCACCGTCAAATATATCCGAATAATTCAAAACGCCCCTCCTGAGGGTGTCGCCCGTTCTAAAGGCCTGTCTACATCCGTCCGGCCGCGAATGCGACTCACTAACGAAAAGCAATACATTCTGCGCTTTGCCATCTAAATGACTTGGATCAAGTCGCAAAAACCTGCCAAATTGTCAATTAATTTGGCTGTCAATTCGCCTGATAATGCGGGTAAACCAACCGACGTCAGCGGAACATGCGGTAATATGCATCACCCCCTCTGGACAGTGAAATTGGCGCTGTTACCGTGTCGCCAACAACCTACGCATCTTCCAGACAGGAGACGATAATGACGCTGAGCAAAGTGCTGGATCAAATTGATCACGACCTTCCGGGTGCTACGGACCGATTGCTGGAATTATTGCGAATCGAATCGATTTCCACCGATCCGGCCTATGCCAGCCAATGCGACGCGGCGGCCGACTGGCTGGTTGCCGATCTTCAAAATCTGGGCGTTGATGCCAGCAAACGCGCAACACCGGGCCATCCGATGGTTGTCGGCCAT
>JGI24724J26744_10003339_pt1 | contig 10428 bp, 11 predicted proteins | sample Cruoilmetagenom7_FD_26744 | JGI IMG/M metagenome (IMG submission 26744)
GAAGCTGGATAATGTGGATAAAGAACTGCAGGAGCTTCCAAAGGAGGAAGCAATGTTTATACAGTCGATAGCACCGGCTCTTTCCCGTACACAAAGGAAGGAAACTGAACTCGATGCTCAACTCGGGAATGCAGAGATTGCTCTTGCATGCCATATTTATAAGGGTAAGCACGGGGTTTATCCCTCTTCCCTTAAAGAACTCACTCCGGAGATTCTATCCTCTTTACCTTTAGACCCGTTCACCGGCAAAGATTATGTATATAGAAAGACAGATGAAGGGTTCATTGTCTATAGTCTGGGAGACAACATGAGAGATGATGGGGGAAAACACAGAAAGAAACAGGAGCCTGCCGGGGATTTTGACATTGTCTGGGGTGAATAGGACAGTTGCAACCTTGCGTGAAACTCATCACAGCAGAAATGTCATCCCGTACTGCAAAAGTGTCATCCTACACTTGATGCGGGAATGACAGGCATAAAACCGAGATTTTCAAAAGGAGGTGTTAAAAAATGACAATTAATTTGATTATGATACGTGAGGTGTTACTGTGGTGTTCCATAATCAATATGGGATTATTACTGTGGTGGTGGTTGTTCTTCATCTTTGCGCATGATTGGATGTATCGCTATCATGGGAAATGGTTCAAGCTCTCGGCAGATAAGTTCGATGCGATTCACTATGCCGGCATGGCGTTCTTCAAGATATGTATATTCATATTCAATATTGTCCCGTATTTTGCATTGCGTATTGTCGGATGAACTTATGACATCTAAGAAGCTGGCAAATAGGCAAAAACTCTAAATATTCCCTATTATAGTAACGAAAAGTTTGACGAAACAGGGAAAATTCGTTACTATAACGAAAGAATAAATGTGATTTTGCCGGAGTGGTGAAATTGGTAGACGCACTGGACTCAAAATCCAGCGAGCCTTAAAGCTCATGCCGGTTCGAGCCCGGCCTCCGGCACCATGTCTACTTCTTTGCTCTTTTTCGGAGAGTGAGTCTCTCGCGCCAGGAGAGGCTTTTAATCCCGTTTTTTGATATCTTGTCCAGAATCCTGTCAACTTCTTCTTCCGAAACGTTTGCGTTTTTCTGTTTCCATTTTTCCAAAGCTTCTCCGAGCCGTGAGAAAAAAGATTCTTTGTAGCCGTAGTCATAGGAACTGGACCTTTTCCAGATTTTCAGGTATACGTAACCGATGACAGCCCCGCCGATGTGAGCAAAATGTCCTATGCCGTCGGCTGTTCCCGCAATACAGAAGAGAAATTCCATCCCGATGAGTATTGTCACAAGGTGTTTTGCTTTCAGTGTGACCGGAATGATAAAGAATATGAGCAGGGTTATCGGTCGTTCGGGGTATATGACCGCATAGGCTATGAGTATACCGAAGACCGCTCCCGATGCTCCTATCGTGATAATAGGGCTTCCCAGAGTAAACAGGCAAGTTACGATTCCTGCTCCGATTCCGCATGTCAGGTAGTAACGGAGAAATCCTTTTTCTCCCCACATCTCTTCAAGTTCTCTGCCGAACATCCACAGGATGAACATGTTAAATACAAGGTGCAATACGCCTCCGTGCAGGAACATGTATGTGAAAAGCTGCCATATCATGAGGTTCCCGAACACGTGTTGGGAAGATAACCCGAAGATAGGACTTACTTTCCATCCGGAAGCTATCTGGAGAAGAAAAACACCGATATTTATGAGTATCAGGGTCTTGATTACTTTCGGCATACTCCCGCCGAATGTTGATCCTCCTGAATAATATTCGTATCCCGGCACTATTCTTCCTCCGTAACAGGCGCTGAATACCACCACCGCGGGTTCCAGTACTTGAAGAAATGCAGGCGGGGCAGTCCTACAAACGGTGGTTGCAGTCCTTTCATAGCTTCCTGAAGATTTATCCTGCCGTAACCCGTATATTCATCCCATCCTGCATCCATCAGGTTATCACAGCTTTCCCTGATAATTTCTCTTACTCCGGAATTACTGAGGTTCAGGTTGGCGGAAAGTATCATTGCTGCTGTTCCGCTGACACAGGCTGTTGACATGGAAGTTCCCGAAGCAGTGGCGAAGATTCCCCCGGGGTATGTGCTGATGATGTTGTTACCCGGAGCAACAACATCAATCTCTGACCCGTAATTGCTGGAGAGTCCGTTGCCCCAGATTTGTTCATCACACAGGTTGTCCAGTTCATCAGTAGCACCGACAGCTATACAATGCGGCAGTCTGGCGGGATACATAATCGCTCCGCCGTCATTACCTGTCCCCGCAACCAATATACATCCCTGGTTGTATGCATAGTCAATTGCATCTTCCAGTGTCCTGGATGACTGCTCGCCTCCGAAACTCAGGTTAATAACTCTTGCTCCGTTAATTGCTGCATAGACCAGTCCCAGCGCGACGGTGTCGTGAGTTCCCTGTCCTTCTTCATTGAGCACTTTCACAGGCATGAGTTCTGTATCCCAGTTTATTCCCGCAATCCCTTCACCATTATTAGTCTCGGCAGCTATTATCCCTGCGATAAGAGTACCGTGTCCTTCATCATCGTCAGGCACGTTATCGTCATTGATAAAATCGTAGCCGCTTACGATTTGTCCATCAAGATCCGGATGGTCCAGGTCAATTCCCGTATCTACTACGGCAATCCTGACTTTTTTGCTTCCCCTGTTGTCCCGCCATGCTTCGTCCGCCTTGATTTTCGGGAGATACCACTGGATTCCGTAGTAAGGGTCATCCGGAGTTATGGACAATGTGCGGACAAAATAGTTTGGTTCGGCATATTCCACGTCCTGCCTTGCCATATATGCGGAAATCATGTCGTTGACCGTTGCTGTATGCGGGATCCGGATTCTCATAACGTTGATTTGGGGGATACTGCAGACCAGTTTGCAGCCAAAAGCTGTATTCAGAGCTTTTATCCTTGCATTGTTGACGTCAGCGAATTTGACCAGGATTTCGTCAGCTATGTAGTTTTCCGTTGCCTTGCCAGTACCGGAAAGAAAAAAAACACAGGTTAGCAAAAGCAAAGTCCGTTTCATTCACCTTCCCCTTTCCCTGTTAAGGGAGTATTTTAGAGTATAAGAAAGTATAAAACTTTTAGCTCGATGAATCGAGCAACTACAGCAGGTTCCTAAGATGTAGTTGCCTCATTTATGAGGCTTTTCTTACGCAATATTTTTAAAAACCCCGCCAGGGATTATTCCAGCGGGGTTTGAGTTACCGAATTCTGTTAAACCCTGACAACATTTTCGGCATGAGGCCCTTTTTCTCCATCCGCGATGTCAAATTCAACTTTTTGACCCTGGTCAAGAGTCTTGAATCCTTCTCCCTGTATAACGGAGTAGTGAACGAACACGTCTTCGCCATCTTCGTGTTCCAGGAACCCATAGCCTTTTTGATCAGAAAACCATTTTACGACACCCTCGACAACCACTGTACAAATCCTCCTTTTCTGCATGACAACAAAAAAACGCAATAGCCGGAAAGAAGCTTTTGCGGTTGACCGCATCCTTCTTACCAACTTCATGTTCACTTTACGGTTATCAATGCCTTGTGTCAAGAAAATTCTCCTGCATCTTATCTGGAAAAATTATTGCATTTGTGCACAGGAATATTTACATAGGGAATATTTTTTCTTGCTTTTTGCAGGCAAGTTGACGATAATACATGTGTTGCTTTCCAGGACTGTGCCTGATACAATTGAAGGCTCGTAGAGGTGCTGGATTTTGTGCACGCGGGGTGTGGGGTTGAGTTCAGGTATAATGGTAAATCCGCATTCCGCAATTGTTATGAACTGGTCGTGCTAAGCGGGGAGGTAGCGGTGCCCTGGGGTCACGAAAGTGAACTTTACCTGCAATCCGCTAAAGCAGGGCTTAATTCCCGCGCTTAGTTCCTTCCCCTTGCCGGGGAAGTTGTCTCTGCAAGTGGTGATGAAAGCCAGGTCCTTTGCAACAGCAAGCTATGAACTCCGTCAGGTCCGGAAGGAAGCAGCGGTAAATAGATGAGCTGTGTGCCGGAGGTAATTCTGGCTGGAGCTAACTGCAGGGGTGACCTCCGGATCAAGGAGGAGCAAGGCCGGGTGCACGGCCATTATGAACGCTGAGCGTGGAATGCAGATGAAAAGACAGCAATCAATCAATAATCTGCGATTCTGAGGGGGATGTAAATGTCTTATGTAGTACTCGCCAGGAAGTGGAGACCCGGAGTTTTTGATGAAGTTGTGGGGCAGGGGCATGTGACTACAACTCTGACAAAGGCAATTGATGCTGACCGCATTGCGCATGCGTATCTTTTTGCGGGTCCGCGCGGGGTTGGAAAGACTACTACTGCCCGGATACTCGCAAAAGCTCTGAACTGCCATAAAGGGTTATCTCCCGTCCCGTGTAATAAATGCGATTCGTGCAAGGAAATTTCGGGAGGGAGATCCATTGATGTTCTTGAGATAGACGGAGCATCCAACAGAGGGATTGATGAGATAAGACAGCTTCGTGCGAACGTGAAATTTGCTACGGCGCGGGACAGGTTCAAGATATACATAATAGACGAAGTTCATATGCTTACGACGGAAGCTTTCAATGCTCTTCTTAAAACTTTGGAGGAACCTCCGGAACATGTAAAATTCATATTTGCCACGACTGTTTCTCATAAGATACCTCCTACGATCATATCGAGGTGCCAGAAATTCGATTTCAGGAGAATTTCGATTGAAGATATAACCGGACGGCTCGGGCAGGTTATAGATGCCGAGGGAGTGAAAGCTGCGGAAGATGCTGTGTTTGCCATAGCGAGAGAGGCTGGCGGAAGCATGAGAGATGCTGAGAGTGTCCTTGACCAGTTGATTTCGTTTTCCGAAGGAGAAATAAGACTTGAAGATGTCAATGCTCTTCTCGGACTGATTGAACAGGAAGTTTTCTTCTCTCTTTCCGGGGCGGTGGCTGCCGGTGATGCGGTTTCGGCTCTCAAGGTGGTGGAGAATATCGTAAATGAAGGGAAAGATATTGAGCAGTTCGTAAAGTCATGGCAGGGGTACTGGCGTGATATCCTGATGGTAAAGATGGGAGCAGCTGAACTGGTTGAGTTTCCGGAAGATGTGATAAAGAAGATGGAGGAAGAAGCCGGGCATTTTTCAGAAGAAGAAATATTCAAAATAATCGGAGTCCTTACTGAGACTTTGCANCTTGTGAGGGGTTCGACTACTGCGAAAATTCCTCTTGAGATTGCAGCAGTTGAGTTGACGGGAATAAAGGGCAGCAGCGAACCGGAGACCGGAAAGGCGGGAAGGGAAGAAAAGAAAGCTGAACCGGGAAACCCTGCCGGCGGCGTTTCCTCCGGCGGAAGCGTGAGAGTAAAGAAAGAGACGTATGGAAGTCCGGGAGGAAATCCGGGAAATCCCGGGAAGAAAAGTTCTGTGCAAAAAAAGCCTGTTGCAGAAAAGGCTTTTAATCCTTCTCCTTCTCAAGCTGCCGGGACATCTACACTTACCGCTGTCGGGAGGGGGTTAACTCTTGATGAAGTCCGTGAGAAATGGCATCTTATCCTTGAGAATGTCAAAAAGGAAAANCTTGTTACTTCCGCTTTTCTGATGGAAGGGGTGCCGGTCAGTGTGAACGAAGGTGAAATTGCGGTTGGTTTTAACGAAGATGTTTCTTTCCACATGGATAGTTGCAATATGTCCGGGAATAAGAAGCTTATTGAGAAGGTTATTGAAAAAGTCTTCCGCAGCAAATTGAAACTTAGCTGTGTTGATGACCCTTCACCCCGCAAAAAAGAAGAAAAACCTGCGGAGCCCGGGGATGAAAGGAAAAAAAAGGACAAGAAAGAGGAAAAAGACCCTGTAGCAAAAAAAACGATGGAGATATTCGGGGTGAATGTTATTGATGTTAAAGGGGAGGGCAACTGAGAATGAAGGGGTTAGGAAACCTGTTAAAGCAGGCTCAGAAAGTCCAGGAAGATATGCAGAGGATTCAGGAGGAGCTTGCTTCCAAGAAGATTGAGGCGAGTTCCGGCGGCGGGATGGTTACTGTTGAAGTGAACGGAAAACAGGAAGTGCTGTCAATCAAAATAGATCCTGAAGTGGTAAATCCGGATGACAAAGAAATGCTGGAAGATCTTGTTCTTGCTGCTGTAAACGAAGCCATGCACAAATCAAGAGACATGCTGAAAGATGAAATGGCAAAGGTGAGCGGCGGTCTAAACATCCCGGGACTCATGTAGTGTACTACTTCTCTAATTCGGTGAAGAAGCTGGTTGAAGAGTTTGCCAAACTCCCCGGAGTAGGTCCGAGAACGGCAGAACGGTTTGCTTTCCATATCCTGAATGTCAGCAAAGAAGAAGCAGTGAAGCTGGCAGAAGCAATATCAGAAGTTAAGGAGAAAATCAGGAACTGTTCAGTTTGTCATAACCTCACCGATACCGACCCGTGCAAGATATGCAGTGACCCCGGACGTGATAGGGCTACTGTATGTGTTGTTGAACAACCTCAGGATGTGGCAGCTCTTGAAAAAACAAGAAGGTTCAGGGGCGTGTACCATGTCCTGCTCGGAGCGCTTTCGCCGCTTAGAGGAATCGGTCCGGATGAACTCAAAATGTCCGGTCTTGTTGACCGCGTTAAAAAGGGAAAAATAACTGAGGTGGTTATCGCTACGGATTCTGATGCTGAGGGTGAGACCACTGCCCTTTACATAACGAAACTGCTCAAGCCTCTCGGAATTAAGATTACTCGTCTTGCAAGGGGGATACCTGTTGGCGGGACGCTCGAACTTGCAGGTTCGGAAACTCTTGCAAAAGCAGTAGAGGCGAGGATTGAGGTGTGAAGGATGGAGACAGTGCGGGAGATTTTCTGATGTCGAGAACTGAGGAGAAAGGTAAATGAGTGATTTAGTTGAGGTGCGCTGGCATGGTAGAGGAGGACAGGGCGCAAAGACCGCTTCACAACTTCTTGCAGATGCTGCTCTTGACGAGGGTATGTACATTCAGGCTTTCTCTGAATATGGCCCTGAGAGAATGGGAGCGCCGATACAGTCTTTTACGAGAATAAGCAGTGAGCCGATAAAGATTCACTGTCATGTGGCGAATCCTGAAATTGTCGTGGTGCTTGATCCCACTCTGCTTGGAACAGTTGATGTAGCGGCAGGGATGGATGGTGAGGGAAAGATTATTGTCAATACGGACAAGTCTCCTGCTGAGGTGAGAGAGGAAATCGGCCTAAAGGGAGGTAAAGTCTATACTGTGGATGCAACGCGGATTGCGACAGACTGTCTGGGCAGACCGATTCCGAATACGCCGATGATAGGCGCTCTGCTAAAAGCGACTGCACTCATAAAAGTCGATGACCTTAAACACGGGCTCAAAAAGAAGTTCAGTAAGAAGTTCAAAGATGAGATTGTCCGGGGGAATATTAGAGCAGTTGAGAGGGCATATGAGGAGGTTAAAGGAGAATGAAGGAGAAAGGATGGAAGGATATTCCCGATGCAGGACTGATTGTTGAAGCCGGAAATGCAGAGAAATATAATACCGGAAGCTGGCGTGCTTTCCGTCCGGTCAGGGATGAGAAAAAATGCACTGACTGTCTCATGTGCTGGATTTACTGCCCAGATTCTGCAATACTTGTTGAAGATAAAAAGGTGAAAGGGATAGATCTTGAGCACTGCAAGGGCTGCGGTATATGTGCCGAGGAGTGTCCTGTTAAGGCAATAAAAATGGTTCCAGAAGGAGAAGCCAGGTGATCGTATGTTACTTTGCAGCGGTCGCGTTCATGCGACGAGACGATGTCATTCTGAGCGGAGCGAAGAATCTCAGGGAAAATGGGGACTGTCCTGCTTTTTCCCTTCCTGTCGTTTCCCCTGCTTTGTCATTCCCGCGAAAGCGGGAATCCAGAACAAACGGAACCAACTAACCAAACGGGAGAAATTTTATGAGCAATATCCAAGCATTAACAGGCGACAGTTCTGTTGCCCAGGCAATGCGCCAGATAAATCCTGATGTTGTAGCTGCCTATCCTATTACTCCGCAGACGGAGATTGTTCAGGATTTTGCGTCTTTTGTAAGTGATGGGATGGTGGATACGGAAATGATTACTGTTGAAAGCGAACATAGTGCAATGAGCGCTTGCGTGGGAGCGTGTGCATCAGGTGCAAGAGTAATGACAGCAACTTCAGCGAACGGACTCGCGCTTATGTGGGAGATTGTCTATATCGCCGCTTCAACAAGACTTCCGATAGTCATGCCTCTTGTGAACCGTGCATTGAGTGCTCCGATAAATATTCATTGCGATCACAGCGACAGTATGGGAGCAAGGGATTCGGGATGGATACAAATTCATTCCGAAAATGCGCAGGAGGCGTATGATAATACGATTCAGGCTGTCCGTATCGGTGAGCATGCGGATATCCGCCTGCCTGTAATGGTCAACCTTGACGGGTTCATTATCAGTCACGGGATGGAACGGGTAGAAATGCTTGATGATGCCGCAGTAACGAAATTCATCGGCGAGTTTTCTCAGCCTCATCCGCTTCTTGATGTTGATAACCCTGTTACATACGGTCCGCTTGACCTCTACGATTACTACTTTGAGCATAAACGTCAGCAGGTAGAAGCAATGAGCAGAGTGTCAAAAGTGGTGCTTGCGGTTGCCGAAGAGTTCGGCAAATTGACTGGAAGAAAATACGGGCTCTTTGAGAAATATAAGCTTGACGATGCGGAACTGGCAATGGTTGCGCTCGGTTCGACCAACGGGACGGCAGAGGTGGCTATTGACGAACTGCGGAACGAAGGAGTGAAAGCAGGTCTCCTGAAACTCAGAATGTTCCGTCCGTTCCCTGTTATGGAAATTGTTGAAGCGCTCTCAGCGGTGAAAACACTTGCTGTTTTTGACAGGGCAATTTCTTTTGGAAGTTTCGGCGGACCGCTTTTTACTGAGATACGCTCCGGTTATTTCGGAGAGGAAAAAGCTCCCGATATAATAAACTATATTTACGGACTCGGGGGTAGGGACATAAATGTTTCGGATATAAAAAATGTGTTTCATAACCTGGCAGATGGAAAACGTAAACCCGTGAATTATTTAGGCGTAAGAGAATGAGGAGAGAAAATGGCAAGTTTGAAAGAGCTTTCTAAGAAGGAAGAATGTCTCTCAAGCGGGCACCGGCTTTGTGCAGGTTGTGGTGCATCGATTGTTGCGAGGCAGATTCTGATGGCTTCCGACAACCCTGTTGTCGTGGGCGCTTCCACCGGCTGTTTTGAGGTTGCGACCACAATCTACCCGTTTACGGCGTGGAAGGTGCCTTATATCCATAACGCGTTTGAAAATGTAGCGGCTACGATAAGCGGTGCAGAAACGGCGTATCGTGCTCTCAAGAAAAAAGGGAAGATTACAAAAGATATCAATTTTATTGCTTTTGGCGGTGATGGAGGAACTTATGATATAGGTATCCAGTCGCTCTCGGGTGTGCTTGAACGGGGACACAAGATGGTCTATGTATGCTATGACAACCAGGCATACATGAATACGGGTATTCAGCGATCCGGTGCAACTCCCTGCGGTGCAACCACTACGACTGCGCCTGCAGGCAAGAAAATTACACTGGGCAAGACACAGTCTCGTAAAGACCTTACGGCAATAGTCGCTGCGCACCATATTCCGTACGTAGCCCAGGCATCTCCCAGCTACTGGAATGACCTTATTAAGAAAGCTAAGAAGGCGTTTGCTGTTGACGGTCCTGCGTTTCTGAACGTTCTTGCTCCGTGTCCCCGTGGATGGAGATATAGTCCGGAAGACACGATTGGAATCGGTAAACTTGCAGTCCAGACCTGTGTTTGGCCTCTGTATGAGATTGTTGACGGGAAAATGGAGGTTACTTACAAACCCAGGGAGAAAAAACCCGTAACGGATTGGTTCAAATCCCAGGGAAGATTCAAACACCTCTTCAGCGAAGAAAATAAGGAACATCTGGGAAAACTGCAAGAGGAGATTGACAAAAACTGGGAGAACCTGCTAAAATCATCCGAATGAGAAACGTCATTCCAGCGTAAGCGGGAATCCATATGAACCGTGTCATTCTGAGCAAAGCGAAGAATCTCAGAATCATTGGTTACTGTTCACTAACAACTAATCATTATTTTATGTTCTCTGCCGTAGATGGGTAGCAGGTTCCGCCGGAAAGAATGGCGGACTCGTCAGTGTTTTTTGGCGAGGGCTGTGCTGAGAGTCATGTACACAGTTTATGTACTGAGAAGCAGGAAGAATGGTAAACATTATGTTGGGTATTCCTCTAAGAGAGCAGAAGAGCGTTTTAAGGAACATAATAGTGGTAGAAATGGTGGGTGGACAGCTCAAAATAGACCATTTGACCTTGTACACTTTGAGGAATTTTCTGATAGAAACCAGGCGTTGAAGCGTGAACGGTTTTTGAAAACCGGTAAAGGAC
>JGI24724J26744_10003341_pt1 | contig 10426 bp, 9 predicted proteins | sample Cruoilmetagenom7_FD_26744 | JGI IMG/M metagenome (IMG submission 26744)
ATCATTAACCTGCCGTATTTTGATTATAGATAATGCATAAAAAATAATTGTGCCACAAAAGTAACATAACCTTGTGACAAAACAACACTATATTAGCAGGGTATAGAGAAAAAAGAGAAAAACCATCCAAGATTATTTGATATTAACTTGATTCTGTGAGTTTAGGAAGCCACTTCCAGAGGATGTTGACCACTTCTGAAGGTTTTTTTGTATTTCGGATGCCGTTCATAAATTCCGGGTATCGGATTAATTCATTCAGCTGAAATAATGCTGATAAGTGGGAATTATCATCTGTTGCGCCAAGAACGAAGATAATGTCGGTATCTGTCGGGGTGTCATTATCAAATTTGAAGGGTTGCTCGAGTTTCAGCATACTCATGCATAATTGATTAACCCCATCGGTTGGTTTGGCATGCAGGAGCAGCACCCCGGATCCCATATACATATAGAAACCGTGATTTTGAATCACATCGATCATCGCTGAAAGGTAGCGATCCTGAATAGCGTCGCTGTTGATCAAGGGTTGGCTGGCCAGGGCAACTACCTCCTGCAAGGAATTTACACCGTTTGAAAATGTGATATGCGCAAGTTGTAGCAGGTCAACCAGGGAGTTCTGCTGATCCAAAGACCTGAGGTTTTGCTTGCGTTTGCTCTGGTTCTTCTCGGCAATCCAGCGCTGAATAGATTTTATATCATCGATTTCCAAGAATGGCTGCACCTCGATAACCGGTAGTTTTGAATCCTCGATCGGAAGAGTGCTGATAATTAGATCCCTTTCTAGATCAGTAGAAGAAGAGGTTTCATATGTATTGATGGTTTTAATCACCCTCAGGTTTGGGAATTCATATTCAAGCCGCGATTGAAGGAGTGAGCTTTTTGCGCGGACCCCATCGTTGGCGATAATCACGTTCAAGTGTGAATCTTCAACTGTTCGCAGCCTTTCTAGAGCGGAAAGCAGATACATTGCGATGAACCCCACCTCTTCTTCCGGAATCCGGGTGGATACCTCATTTTCAAGGATGAAGATGCTGCTTTCGGCAACGCGGTAAATTTTAGGAAACTTTTCTTTAATCACATTGAGATGCGAATTTCTAATAGGAATATGGTAATTTAAACGGAATAGGCTGTAATCAAGGTGGTTCTTGAGCTCTTGGAATAGAATTTGATCTATTTTAAGCATTGGATGCAGCCGCATGGAGCAAACATTGATCATCTTCTGGGTGATCTGTTCGCTTTTATAAGAAGAAGGGATATTATTTGAATCAGTAATATCCCGGGAGAGGTTATTTTCCCAGCGACTGCCAATTATCAGCGCAGTAAGAAGTTCTATTTCCTTCGGATTGAGAGTAATTTGAAATTCCTTTTCGATCTTGTACCCAAGCACCTGAGCGACCGCATATTCGTCTGTTGCTGTTATGTTTTTATCCACTTTGCCATGGATGGATTTTTCACCCTTTATTGCCTGGATTGTGATACCAAGATAGATCATGATCTCGACCTGAGATTTCAGTGACATACAGCGGTTGATATTCTCTTCTATATATAAAATGAGCTGGTGGGTGAAATCCAATCTAAGCTGGTTGATAAAATTGGCAATACGGTGAGAGACCACGTCGCTGGTGAAGTGCTGGTTGTTTTGAAAATATCTAAATATCTGATGCCACCTCTTNTCCCCCAGCTCCTCACGGATCAGGCGCACCAGGGCAAACCTGCGGGATTCTTCCCGCCCCTCAATCCACAATCCCTTAGCAGATCTTTTTAATAATTTAATATCAAATCTGCACAACCACTTTTCAACCCCCTGAATATCCTTGAAGATGGTTGAACGGGAAAAGTTCTCCATCTCAGCTACTTTTTTTGCCGCAACCGGTTCGTTGGATGTCAGCAGATACAGGAGCATGATGCGGATGCGTTGCTTGCGGGATAACACGAGGTCGCAGTCATCCAGAGAATTGATGGCTTCAAGAAGGTCGTTTTTCTTCTGCTGGGACGCGACAACTTCGACGCCATATCCGGGTTTGTTTATGAACTCAATGTCTGAAGTTTGCAGCCATGTGCGTACAACGTTCATGTTGTAGCGGATGATGCGTGCGTTCAGCCCAGTTTTTTTCGCTAATTCGGCAAATGTGATCTTACCGTGTGCTTCAAGAAGTTCACGGATAATATTCTGCTGACGGACATTGATATCTGGTTTTCGATCGATCACAATATGATTGTATCATTATTGGTTTATGTTTGGCACAATTAATTGCGCCAATTATTGTACATGTTGATCGGGGTGGACGCTTGTATAATTCTTAAGAATAAAACAGAAACACTTTAGTTTATTCAATAGAAATCATTTTTTCAGAAAAGACTGCAAGCTAATTTTTTTTAAAATGCGGTCAAAAATACAGAGGTGCTATTCACTGTGCCCACAGCAATTTTAGAAAACGTTCAAGTATTTAAATTAAATAAGAAGAATAAAGAAGAGGTGCTAGAAGACCTCTCCAATGCTGCGATCAATGCGGGTCANGCGAAACCCGGATATCTAGAGGCCATCCTTGAGCGCGAGGAAAAATATCCCACGGGTCTGCATACTCCCGAGATCGAAGTGGCTATTCCCCACGCGGATGCTGAGTGGGCAAATACGCCTTCTTTAACAATCGGGCTGTTGGAACACCCGGTTACCTTCAAACCAATGGGGGGAGAAGGTGGGGATGTCGCAGTGGAAATCGTTTTTATGCTCACAATTAAAGAGCCGAAACAGCAGATCAAATTCTTACAGGCTTTTTCCACACTGATGGCGGAACCACAATTATTAATAGACTTCAAGAATACTGGTGACCATAGGCCATTTATAGACCGGATAAAAATGAAGATGGGATGATCTCCGTATCCCTCTTGAAATAAAAAGGTTAATAACAGAGTGAGGAGCAAATTCTCAAAATGAGCTTGAAAGAAATCATCAACCCAAGAATATTTGAGATTCCCGATTACGATCAGGGACATGTAACCAAATGCTGGCAGGATCCATCGATCCGCAGACAAATGTCCAATGAATCCAATTACGCGCCGATTGAGGCGGTTCAGAAAGCGATCTGCGAAGCTGGCAAAGTGGCGAATTATTATGCTGAAGACCCAACTTATGCGTTATCTCTTCGAGAGAAACTGGCGGCTTATTCCTTAGTAAAAGCAGAAAATGTGGCTCTGGGAAACGGCTCGATCGAAGTGCTTGATCTGATATTCCAGATCTTTATGTCAGAACCCGGGGTTGATGAAGCGATCCTGCTCCAACCGGATTACTCCGCATACGTGCCGAGGATGACATATTTTGGATGGAATATAAAATACGCCAAGCTTTCAGNGGGATTGGATAAAGCGGCTGATCAAGTACTGGCAGNGATNTCAGACAAGACTAAGTTTGTTTTGCTCTCGCGNCCGAACAACCCGATGGGTNCGGTTATGCCGGAAGATGAGATCCTCCGAATGCTGAAAACCAATAAGATCATCATTGTTGATGAAGCATATATTGAAATTGCAGATGAGGGTACATCCGTATCCGAATGGGTCAATGAACATGATAATCTGATCGTCCTGCGCACTTTCAGTAAGGGATTCTGCCTGGCGGGTATTCGCCTGGGTTATATGCTTGCCAATCCTGAGATTGTACGGTATGTCAACCGATCCAAACATATTTTTAATGTGAATATAGCAGCAATGGCGGCTGGCGAAGCGGCTATGGATCATCTTGATGAATATAAATTGGTCTTCAGGAAGCTAGCTGACACGCGTGATTGGCTGATTGATGAGTTGAAAAAAATTATTGGATTAAAGCCGATTCCATCCCAGGCAAATTTTGTAATGATCGATGTAGAAAAAAGCGGCAGGAGCGCCACGGAGTTTGTTGATTTCCTGCTGGAGAAAGGTTTCTTTGTGCGCAGCTTTGCCAATAAGGCGGGCTTTAAACCAGATACACATTTCCGAATTTCGGTGGGACTGCCTGAAGATATGAAGGAACTGATTGAATATTTGAATGCTTTCATATAAAATTAAAGAAAAGGTGCTTGAGTAAGCATACTTATACAGGCATCCATAAAATATTATTCAAAGAAGAGGAGTAACAAAAATGGGAAGACCTGCAGTAATTTTAGTAATGTGTGGCTCATCGGTAGCTACAACCAACCTGGCAGCGGTCAAATTGGAAAATGAAGCCAAACGCCGCAAGATTAAAATTGTAACCAAGAAAGGAAAAATCGCTGATTTCGATATGCTGGTCAATATGCATAAACCTGACCTGGTAGTGGCTACATCCCAGACCCATGAAAGGGATAATGTCAAGGTTTACAGCGGCGTCCCGCTGGTGACAACTATGGGCCAGGATGAACTCTACGATGAAATTTTTGCATATATTCAGGAACAAGGTTTAGGCTAAATAGAGAACATATCTGTATTTCAATCAAATTCATAAAAATCATAAGGAAAGGTGGTGGTTGATAGGATAATCTTTAGTAAGGCAATGTAGGATTATATTAATTCAAAAAAGGAGTAAATAATGGATAGTGGAATTCTTAGTTTGATATTGGATCCAATTGTCAGTTCAGGACCTTTGTTCATGATTCTGTTTGTCTTTACGATAATCGGATTGCTTCTGCGTATGGGTTTCTTGAACGCATGGAAAAATGGTATGCTGATTGCAGCGGGATTCGGTGGTGTGTACATTGTTGTTGATTACTTCCTCGGCAATGTTGCCCCCGCAGCGTTGGCATTGGCCGAACGGTTTGGTGGAGTATTCTCATACACAGATGTCGGTTGGGCAGCTTCCGCTGCTTATGCATTCGCGTCTCCTTGGGCTTATGTGATCATTGTGATCATGCTCGGCGTTAACCTGCTAATGATCTTCTCCAAGATGACCGATACACTCAACCTTAACATTTGGGACTTCTGGGAGCCAATTTTCGCTTGCTTGGTTTTGTTCGCGCTCACAGAAAATATTGCTCTAAGCCTTATATTCGCAGCCGCACTGCAGTGGTTCATTCTCATGGCGACTGACTTCAATGCCCAGCGCGGATACTGCAAGGACCTTGGTTTTGAAGGTCTGGCATTCTATCAAGGCGGTACTGCAGTCTGGGGTCCTGTAGGACACTACATAGCCAAAGTCTTAGACAAGATTGGTTTGAAGGAAGCCAAGTTCACACCTGAATATATTCAGGAACGATACGGTGTTATTGGTGAACCCGCAATACTTGGCAGCATCATCGGATTGCTGATGGGCGTTGGTGCAGGTTTCGCCTGGACAGATATTGTCTTGCTCATGATCGCTTTGGCGACATCTCTTGTTCTGATCCCCATGATGTCCGGTGTTGTTATGCAAGCGCTTGTTCCAGTTGCTGAAGCCGCAGCAAAATTCATGAAGAAATCGGCTGGCAAAAGACAACTGTTCATCGGTGTGGACCCTGCCATTGCGGTTGGCAACACCACCGTTCTCGCAACGACTGTTCTGATGGTGCCGATTATGCTTCTCTTGGCATTCGTCATCCCAGGTACTGTGATGATTCCATTAGCAGACCTTCCTTCCCTGCTGTTCATCTGGGTATACCTGGTTGCCCCGAATAAATTTGACATGGTCCGCACTGTCATCACCGCGACCGTTGTAGGTGCCCTGGGTATAATTTTGGGCAGCCATAGTGCGCCATTTGCAACAATGGTTGCGCAAGCACAGGGCCTGGAAGTTGCGGAAGGAACTGGTGTTTCATCAATGCTGGTAGCATTATCACCGGAAATAAACCTTGCTGCTGTTCTTGGTAAGAACTTTGGCACGATCGGATTTGCTGGTTTTATTGCAGTGCTAGTTGTGGGTATAATTGTCACTGGCGCTTTCCGAATGAAATATCTGAAAGATAATAAAGCTAAAGCATAAACGTAATCAAGAAATAATTGAGCCTGTTCACAAGAGCAGGCTCAAAAATAATATTAACCCCCAGCACTTATTATTTCCCAAATACCATTCATATTATTCGAGGTGCATTATGAAACTGATCGAAAAAGTAAGCCAGGCTGTACACAACAGCAAATTATACAATCTAGGCCATTTTCACGAGGCTTGGGAGAATCCCGGGTCGAGGCGCCTGATGGGTAATGAACTTTTATATCCCCCTTCTCCTCAGGTGGTTGAAGCGGTCCAAGCGATGATCCCGTATATCAATTACTATCCTGAAGATGCACCCACAAATAAACGTTTATTGAACGCGCTGGCNGATTATGTGGGAATTGACGGCGGAGANGAGTGGATCACTCTTGGAAATGGTTCGATGGAAATTATTGACATGCTCCCGCATGCATTCATCAATCCAGGTGATGAAATATTGCTCCCCGCGCCTGATTACTCACCCTATTCAAGGCGTCCCTTGATTTTCGGCGCTAAAATTGTAGATATTATTCCTGATGAAAATTACTCTTATGCACTTGAAGATTTTACAAAGAAATTAACCCCAAAAACAAAGATGATCATCATGAGTCGCCCAAATGCACCGATCGGGAACATGATTGACAGAGACATCATAGAGAAATTATGCGAAACGGAAAACATAGTGGTTGTTGATGAGGCATATACTGAGTTTTCTGAAGAAAATGTTTGCGATCTAATTCTAAAATATGAAAATCTTATCGTCAGCCGCACGTTTTCCAAGGCAATGGGATTGGGTGGAATCCGTTTGGGATTTGTAATTGCCCATCCGGAGGTGATAGGTTATATTAATCGCATTCGTGTCCCTGAAAATATTAGCGTTTTAACCCAGGCAGCCGCGCTTGCCGCGCTCGAAGATGCTGCTTATATTAAGACAAATACTCAACTTGTGATCAAATCTCGCGATTGGTTCCAGAATGAAATCAGCCAGGTTGCCGGGATTAGAGTTTTCCTCTCCAAGGGGAATTCCGTCCTTTTGAATGTTGATAAAACCGGAAAAACCGCCAAGGAATTTNTTCAAAACCTGTTAGAGAGGGGTTACTTTGTGCGCAATCTTTCCGGAGGCCGAAATCTTCCGGGAAAAGGATTTTTCAGAGTAACTGTTGGGACTCAGGAAGATATGGAAAATGTTGCTGAAATTATTAAGGATTTTGCCTGAAAAACTTATGGTGAATAGATTTCTTTCCTGTTGCCTTAATAAAAAGCGTTCATGTTGTATTTCCAACAAGGTAATAAGAAACTTGTTTCAATCCAACAGCATCAAAGGAGTGTGTAATGGCAGATAAAAATAAACCAATCATCATTGGTGCAGATCATTTTGGTTTACCCCTGAAAAATGCTCTTCGCGATTATTTGAAAGATAAAGGGTATCAAGTTAAAGATATTGGAGTTGATTCAGAAGACCCTGTGAAATATCCAGAAATCGCTATTGAACTTAGTAAAGAAGTCAGCCAAGGCAATTATGACAGGGGTATCCTGGTTTGCGGTACTGGAATAGGAATGGCGATGACTGCCAACAAGGTGCGAGGTGTGCGCGCAGCTGTTATTCATGATCCATACTCCGCCGAGAGAGCACGGGCAAGCAATGATGCCCAGATTGCAGCTTTCGGGAGCCTGGTGATTGGCGTTAATGCCGCGAAGAAAATGTTGGACATTTGGCTCGAAAGTGAATTTGGGGGTGGGCGGTCTCAACCCAAGGTGGACTTGATCAATGCCTTAGACAATAAACGATAATACTAGAACACAAAACGTTTTTCATTAACCATACAAAAAAGAAAAATAATCTAAAGAGAGATGGAGTGATGCTTAAAGCCGACATAGATGCATTTTATGCTGAACAGAAAGATCTTGATCCACAAAAATATCTGGTATTGGAATACTATCTTGAAACTCTTGTGGAACCACGTGAAAGTGTTGCGCATCTTTGCCAGGAAATGTCCACGGCACAGTGGAGCCGAGTGGGGGTGGAAGAGGATTTTCGCCCTGAATTTGGTGCTAAGGTTGTCAATCTGGAGATTCTAAACGCGAATGCGCAGCCCAGCAGCCCATTCCTGGCAAATTTGATTGGTAAGCCATATGACAAAGTATATGCTTTGCGAGCAACCATCTGCTATCCTTTTGGAAACTTTGGCACCAAGATTCCCAACCTGTTTACAGCGGTATGCGGAGAAGGTGCTTTTCATGCTCCCGATATTTGTGCTATCCGACTGTTAGACATTGAATTTCCTGAGAGTTTCTTGGCTGATTTTCAAGGACCTCAATTTGGTGTTAAGGGGTTAAGAGATATTCTGGGTGTATACGATCGCCCATTGATGTTTGGTGTCATAAAACCGAATGTGGGTTTATCTCCGGAACCCTTCGCTGAGCTGGGATACCAAGCCTGGCTGGGAGGATTGGATATCGCAAAAGATGACGAACAACTTGGGGATGTGAGTTGGTCCAGTTTGGATGAACGATCCAAACGGTTGGGTGCACTTAGGAAAAAAGCGGAAGAGATTACAGGAGAGAAGAAGATCTATTTAGCCAATATAACCGATGAAGTGGATCGGTTAATTGAATTACATGACATCGCTGTTGCGAATGGTGCGAATGCTGTGATGATCAACGGTATGTCAACAGGTTTCAGCGCGGTGCGTATGCTGCGTAAGCATGCCAAAGTGCCATTAGTCTCGCACTTTGACTTCATGGCACCTTATATCCAGCTGCCGTGGTTTGGTGTGAAAGATAGAGTATTCACAAAATTGCAGCGTATGGCAGGATATGATGTATTGATCTATCCCGGATTGGATTCGAGGTTGAAAGCCACGCGAGAAGATGTGCTGGATAATGCAGAAGCGTGCCTGGGTGAATTGGGAAACCTGAAAACCACACTACCGGTACCCGCTGGCAGCCAGTGGGCAGGTTCACTGGAAAAGTTGTTTGAGATGCTACGGACAACAGACTTTGGCATCGTACCTGGCCGGGCTGTCTTTGGGCATCCAATGGGTCCGACAGGCGGTGCAGCGAGCTTGCGTCAGGGATGGGAAGCAGTGAGTAAAAAAGTGCCGCTTGAAGAATATGCAAAAGAACATAAAGAACTGCAGCTAGCAATAGACATGCGGCTAAATAAATAGATGTTTATCTGCTAAGCGTCTAGATTATCACATATCATTTGAATGGTAAGATGATCTAGCCAAGGCGAAATATATATATTATTATTTGGCGATAACTGTATTAAAGGAGATTGACATGCGTTTCATAAGAAATGAGATCCAGACTCCAAAACTTCTTTTAAAATCTGAAGCGAGAAAGAGCGTTCCTTTTTATTCTCTTTTAGTTGGAGTAATAATCTTTTCTATTGGTGTAGCGGGTTTTTTCCTTGCTTTTCTTTTTCGAAACATAATAAGTGAATATTTGGATACTGCGTACAGAGATATTCAAACTTATGGTATTTATTGTGCAGCTGTTGGCATTTTTATATATTCGGTTTCAGCAATTATTCTTAAAATTCCTTTAAGAAAGACCACTTTCTATAAAATAGAAACAATTCTTAAAGGTGAACCTTTTGACCCACCAAAAAAGGGTGATTTCACAAAACCCATATATGCAAGATTAATGGAGCTTGATGATAAATGGGTTTTGTTAACGCAGGTAAACCCACCAGACACCGGCTTTATAATCCCGCAAACAATTATTGGACCCGGTGGTGTTTTCATCACTTATCCAGTAACTGAACACCCAGATCGAAAATATTTTAAAGACCCCGGACCACCGCTTATCAAAGCCGGCAAGATCCTGGGTGATGCTATTGGGCAAACAGTCACCCCAATCATTTTATTTTCAACTAAAAAACTAATCCAAATTTATCGCAAAAAACGAGATCCAAAAACTCGAACGATGCATATTCTGGAACTTGAAGATTATTTCGGGAAAAGGAAGAAAAAATTTACGGATAGCCAACGGGTTAAAATTGAAAAAATGGTCTTTAATATGATCAAAGGGACTGAACCCGGCAAATAAAAACATGAAAATCCTCCGCAAGGAGGTTTTTTTATTGACAAGGTTTAAATATAAGCGAATTTCCTGATACACTAGAAGGTAATACTTTCAGGATGAGTTGATCACTATTTTTTTACAAAGCCCACTCAACACTGGCGTATGAACACTGCTCCTGTGCTTCCATGCGGTACCTCCGGTTGGGTCTGTGCGGTTGACCAGGGCGGCAGCAAGTCAGGTAATTAACCACAAAATGAGCGCGAAGAGGATCGAACTCTTAACCAATGGCTTAAAAGGCCACTGCTCTACCATTGAGCTACGCGCCCACACAGAAACCTATTTTAACATGCCCTTATACCGCGTCAACTAGTGTAAAAACAGTGGTTTTTAGAGGGAAGTTATTTCTTGTATCGTCAATAAAACATGAAGGAAATCAAAAGTAAGCAGTGGATTATTGCAGATTTAGATACTGTACTTTCTTGGATTGATACGTTCATTCTAGAAATG
>JGI24724J26744_10003344_pt1 | contig 10419 bp, 10 predicted proteins | sample Cruoilmetagenom7_FD_26744 | JGI IMG/M metagenome (IMG submission 26744)
CTAAAAGGGCGTGCCGCGCGTCTACGTGGCCCCGTAATTGACAGCACCACCCGCGCCCGTATGCGGGCCGCCATAACCCGTCACAGATAACACCACCTGCCGCGTTGCGCCGCCGCCCGTTTGGCGATAGAGAACCCGCAACTTGCTTAACACCGGAGAGCGCAAAATGACCGAACCTTTACGCCTTGGAATTGCTGGTCTGGGGACCGTTGGGGCGGGCGTTATCAAAATCGTGCGCCAAAAAGCCAACCTGTTGGCCGCCCGCTCGGGCCGCCCTGTGGTGATCACCGCTGTTTCAGCGCGCTCCCGCGACAAGGACCGTGGCGTCAACCTGTCGGATTACGCATGGGAAGATGACCCCGTTAAACTGGCACAGCGCGACGACGTAGATGTGTTCGTTGAATTGATGGGCGGCTCGGACGGGCCCGCCAAGGCCGCAACCGAGGCCGCGATTGCGGCGGGCAAAGACGTTGTNACCGCCAACAAGGCAATGCTGGCGCTGCACGGTCAGGAATTGGCAATTTCAGCCGAGGCCGCTGGCCGTGTGATCCGTTTCGAGGCTGCCGTTGCGGGCGGCATTCCGGTGGTAAAGGCCCTGACAGAGGGCTTGGCTGGCAATCAGATCGAGCGTGTCATGGGGGTGATGAACGGCACTTGCAACTACATCCTGACGCGTATGGAAAGCGCTGGCCTGCCCTACGCTGAGGTGTTCGAGGAGGCCAACCAGCTGGGTTANCTCGAAGCTGATCCGACGCTGGATGTTGGCGGCATCGATGCCGGGCACAAGCTGGCTTTGCTGGCCTCGATCGCTTTTGGCACAAAGGTTGCCTTTGACGATGTCGAGCTGGAGGGCATCGAGCGCATCACNATTGATGACATCGAGCAAGCCGCCGACATGGGCTACAAGATCAAACTGCTCGGCGTGGCCCAAATGACNGGCCGCGGGTTAGAACAACGCATGTCNCCCTGTCTGGTGCCCGCCAGCAGCCCGCTTGGCCAACTTGAAGGTGGNACCAATATGGTGGTGCTTGAGGGCGACCACGTCGGCCAGATCGTGCTGCGCGGCGCTGGCGCTGGCGAAGGGCCAACCGCTTCGGCTGTGATGTCCGATGTGCTAGATATCGCGCGCGGCATTCGGGTGTCGACCTTCGGGCAGCCCGCAGACACGCTGGAGGCGGTAAAACCCGCCAAATCCGCAGCGCCTGCGCCCTATTACCTGCGCATGACGCTGCATGACAAACCCGGTGCCTTGGCCAAAATCGCCACCGCCCTTGGCGAGTGCGGTGTGTCGGTTGATCGGATGCGCCAATACAGCCACGAGGACACCCCCGCCCCCGTGCTGATTGTCACCCACAAAACAACCCGCGCCGCGTTGGACGACGCTATTATGGAATTTGAGGCAACCGGTGTTGTTGCCTCGGATCCCGTCGCAATTAGAATTGAAACTGTTTAGACATAGGACCAACCAAAATGAGCAATGAAACCGAATTTCACGACCGTATGTTATCTCTGGGCCTTGCCCGCGTTTCCGAAGCCGCTGCATTGGCTTCTGCCAAACTGGTTGGCCGTGGTGATGAAAAAGCTGCCGATCAAGCCGCTGTTGACGCCATGCGCACCCAGTTGAACATGCTCGATATCAATGGTGTGATCGTGATTGGCGAAGGCGAACGGGACGAAGCCCCGATGTTGTTTATCGGCGAAGAAGTCGGCACCGGTAACGGACCGGGTGTTGATATAGCACTGGACCCACTTGAGGGCACAACCCTGACCGCCAAAGACATGCCAAACGCCCTGACGGTGATCGCCATGGGGCCACGCGGCTCGATGCTGCACGCACCNGATGTTTATATGGATAAACTGGCCATCGGGCCAGGCTTTGCCACTGATGTTGTGACAATGGACATGTCCCCCGCCGAGCGCATCAAAGCGCTGGCCAACGCCAAGGGTTGCGCCATGTCCGACATCACCGTTTGCGTGCTGGAACGCCCGCGCCACGAAGATATGATTGAAGAGCTGCGCACAACGGGTGCTGCCATCCGGCTGATTACGGATGGCGATGTGGCGGGCGTGATGCACTGTGCTGAAGCCGAGACCACTGGCATCGACATCTACATGGGCTCTGGTGGTGCACCCGAAGGCGTGCTGGCAGCCGCTGCACTGAAATGCATGGGGGGGCAGATGTATGGCCGCCTGATGTTCCGCAACGATGACGAACGTGGCCGCGCAGCCAAAGCCGGCATCACCAATCTGGACCGGATCTATTCACGGGACGAGTTGGTTACCGATGACGTGATCTTTGCGGCCACGGGCGTGACTGATGGTTCTATCGTGCATGGCATTAAACGCGAGCCCGGATTTTTGACCACCGAAACCATTCTGATGCGCTCCAAGACCGGGTCGGTCCGGCGCATGTCTTACCGCATTAAAACCAGCTAGAATGGGGACTTGCGCGCTGATCCTGATCGACATCCAGACGGGCTTTGACAGCCCGTTCTGGGGCGCGCGCAACAATCCAAAGGCCGAAGCAAACGCCGCCCGCCTGCTGGAGCATTGGCGCAAGCTGGGTTGGCCGCTGTTTCATGTCCGCCACCTTAGCACCAGTNCTGACAGCCCGCTCAAAGCCGGACAAGCGGGGGTTGGCTTCAAANCCGAGGTGCTGCCGCGTGGCAACGAGCCTGTGATCGAAAAATCCGTCAATTCAGCCTTCATTGGCACCGACCTAGAGGCGCAACTGCGCGCCAGCGGCATCACCGGCCTGGTGATCTGCGGGCTGACCACGCCGCATTGCGTGTCCACCACATCCCGCATGGCCGCAAATCTGGGCTTTGGCGTCACGTTGGCCCATGACGCCTGCGCTGCCTTCACCAGCAATGCCGATATGTCATGGCAGGGGGNCGCGCCTTTGAGTGCNGAACAAATCCACGACACCGCCGTTGCCCACCTGCACGGCGAGTTTGTCACGGCTAAAACCACGGATACCATCATCGGCACGGCCAAATGAGCGGCTTTCTAAATGTCGAAACCTCGCTCACCCAACGGCTCTGGGTTGGGCCAGCCGCTGGCGACGACAGGCTGGCCGAAGGCATGGCCCAAGACACCAACCTGCCCCTGCCCCTGTGCCGCATCCTTGTACGCCGTGGAGTTGACCCACAAGACGCCAAAGCCTTTCTGGCCCCGACCATTAAGGATTTGCTGCCCGACCCGCTGTCGCTCAAGGACATGCACCCCGCAGCTGCCCGTTTTCTACATGCCGCACAGACAGGTGAAAAGATCGCCATCTTTGCTGATTACGATGTAGATGGCGGCACTTCGGCGGCTTTGCTGCTGGATTGGTTGCGCCAAATGGGGCGCGACGCGACGCTCTATATCCCCGACCGGATCACCGAGGGCTATGGCCCCAATGTGCCTGCAATGGAGATGCTGGCCCGTGATCATGCGCTGATTGTATGCGTTGACTGCGGCACCGTCAGCCATGACGCAATTGCGGCGGCCAAAGGCGCCGATGTGGTGGTGCTGGATCACCATTTGGGCGGCGAAACACTACCCGACGCCGTGGCTGTGGTGAATCCGAACCGCCAAGACGAAACTGGCGATTACGCGCAGCTTTGCGCCGCTGGTGTGGTGTTTTTGATGCTCGTCGAGGTCAACCGCCAGATGCGCAGCAACGATCAAAAGGGGCCGGATCTTGTTTCGATGCTGGACCTTGTGGCACTTGGCACCGTGGCTGATGTTGCGCCCTTGACGGGCGTCAATCGCGCCCTTGTGCGCCAAGGGCTAAAGGTCATGGCGATGCGCAAACGCATTGGCCTTGTGGCCTTGGGTGATGTGGCGCGGATGAACAGCGCCCCGACGACCTATCACCTCGGATTTATGCTGGGGCCACGCATCAATGCGGGCGGGCGGATCGGCAAGGCTGATTTAGGCGCACGTCTGCTGGCCTGCACAAATGAACAAGAGGCCCGCGCGATGGCGGACCGGCTGGACCAGCTGAACACCGAGCGGCGCGAAGTCGAGGCCAGCGTGCGCGATGTGGCGCTGGCGCAGGCCGAGGAACGCGGGCTGGACGCACCACTGGTCTGGGCGGCAGGCGAAGGCTGGCATCCCGGTGTGGTTGGCATTGTGGCGTCGCGCCTGAAAGAGGCCACCAATCGGCCCGCCATTGTGATCGGGCTGGATGGGGATGAGGGCAAAGGGTCTGGGCGCTCGGTCTCCGGTGTTGATCTGGGCGCGTCCATTCAACGGCTGATGGCCGAGGGGTTGTTGTTAAAAGGCGGCGGTCACAAGATGGCAGCAGGCCTGACAGTGGCGCGCGATCAACTTGAGCCTGCCATGGCGCGGCTGAGCGAATTACTGGCCAAACAGGGGGCCGGTGACGCAGGCCCAGCAGACCTGAAGCTTGATGGTATATTGATGCCGGGCGCTGCCACGATCGAGTTGATCGAACAGCTGGAGCAGGCAGGCCCGTTCGGAGCCAGCGCCCCTGCCCCGCGCTTTGCTTTTCCAGATGTCGAAATCAATTTCACCAAACGCATTGGCGACAACCATCTAAAGCTGACCTTTGGCGATGGAATGGGCGCGCGCATCGAGGCCATTGCCTTTGGGGTCTATGACGGTGCGGTGGGTCAGGCCCTGTCAAATCACGGCGGCGCGCGCTTCCATTTGGCTGGCCGTTTGGAAATCAACACATGGGGTGGGCGCTCAAAGGTGCAGCTGCGCCTAGAGGACGCGGCGCGCGCATAGCATCTATTGGCGAAATATTTGCAAAATAGAGGTAATTACCCCCTTGCGCCCTGCCCGCTCTTTGCCTAGATACGCCTCACGCCACATTGTGGCCCGTTCGTCTATCGGTTAGGACGCCAGGTTTTCAACCTGGAAAGACGAGTTCGATTCTCGTACGGGCTACCATTCGTTTCCCCCAAACCCAGATTGCCAGTTTGCGCCGCATTTCAGCGCGAAGTTTCAAAAGCTTGTGCAAGCGAGTGTTTTGCTTGGCGGTAATGATGTCCCACACAATGTCAGGCGCAAGGAAAGCAAACTCCAGAGTTTGCTGAACGCGCTTGCGGGTGGTGTTTTCAGAATCAGCAAGCTGGTCAAAGGTCTCGACCTTTTGATCCGGTTACAATCACATTATATGATCGCGTCTATGGCCCAATATTGCACTGCGTTTTACACATCATGTCTTGGCGCTATCTTCGGGGGGCTTTTGGTCAATAAAAAAGGCCCCCTGAAGGGCCTTCATGAAGGTTCTGGAATTCACCAAAACCTTATATGTTTTTCAGATTTACTGCTCGCAATCAGCGCTGCCTGTATCGATGAACCGGCCACCAGGACCCGCAACATCATCTGGTAACGCATAGACCATCGCCTCGCGAATTACAAAAACAGCAAGGAAGGCCATACCGATTTGGTCAAAAGAAATAGTGTTGAACAGGTCCATCGTCTTCTCCGAATATTGTTTTCTTGTTTCAATCTGAAATTGTCAAAGATTCGCGGCCAAAGAATGACAAAAGCGGGCCAAATTACGTTCATTTACCAAACATTAAGGCAAACCGATGGCAAGCCCCTTCATTTGCTACGCTTTGGCCGCATTATCACATTTTCAAATTTTTGCTGGCCTCGCCGACGGCTCAGGATGCCTGCCGCAACAAATCTGTGCTGAACACCGTGTTACAAGCCCGACCCTTATTTTTGGATGCGTATAACGCCAAATCCGCATCGCTTAGCATTTTGTCCATATCAGGCTCGGAGTAGAAATCCGAAACGGTTGTGCCGATGCTCGTCGAAATGCGGCATTGCTGGCCGTTGAACGCAATCGGCACCTCCATCCGTTCAATAATTCGAGTGGCAATATCGTTTAGCTTTTTCAGATCGGTCAAGCGGTGAAACAGCAGCACAAATTCATCCCCCCCAACCCGCGCTACCAGATCATCACTGCGGGTTTCCTCTACCAGAATTCTGGCAACCTCCAACAACACATGATCCCCAGCCGCGTGGCCCATAGTGTCATTCACGGCCTTAAAGTAATCCAGATCAACCTGCATCAAGCCAAACTCTTCGCCCGCCGTAACAAACCGCGACAGCACATGNTCCATCGCGCGGCGGTTCTTTAGCCCGGTCAGCGTATCTGTGTAGGCTTGTTCTTCAGCAGCAATCTTGGCGCCTTGCAAACGTGCGTTCAATTTGTGCGATTCGTTCATAGCCGCTGATTTTGCCTCGATCAGATAGAGCATCTCGACAGCAAGATCGGTTGCCGCAAAATCAGCAATCGTCAAATCATAGGTCCGGATCGTGTCAACCACCGAAATCCCGAATGACATGTTTAGCAACAAGCCATCGAGACCCTCAAGCGTAACCCCAACAGCCTTTAACGTGGTCTGGTGCTGGTNGCGCGTCGACAGATGCAGCTTAGCCCCGTTTGCTGCAACGATATCAGCCACCGACACCGTATTATAGGGTCGGCTTACATTGAAGCGGTCAAAAAACGGCTGGCCCGGCAAGGCATGATCAGCAAACAGTTTTGCGACGGTTGGTCCGCATTGCAAAATTTCACCGTTTGGCGCCAAAATCAGATGCATTGGCATCAACCGCGCCAATGAAACCGGTGTCACACAAAATTTTTCCATCATACGCCGCCGCCCAGATTTTCCGGGCTGGCCAGACAAAAATCCCGCCCGTCCGCAAAACTGCTCTGGACCAAAGTAATGGATATTTCCTCAAATCCGTCACCCGCCCCATGAAACTCCATAAACACCAGCGCACCATAATCATCCGCCATCGCGCGCAGCACCCCCAACATCGTTCGCCCGAACCCGTAGTGTGGGCCGTTGCAGACCACTTTAAAGCTGCCTGCCTTGCCGTCCTCTAACAGATTAAATTTTGGCAGTTCCAACTCGGGCACAGCTAATTTGGCGCGGTCATACANATCATCCAGCGAGTGCAGAAAATCCACAAATGTGAAGCCGCCGAACCGCAACAAGCGGCGCACGGATTTCACATTCGGACTGGACACCAGATATGTGCCCAAATCCTCCAATATTGTGTCAGGGGATTTAGCGAGCCGCACTGCCGCGGTTTCAAGCACCGCATATGTCAGCCAGTCTTCATATTCGAACATTGATTCAAAGTGCTCAAATCCCAAGCCTGCAGCCTCGACCACATCCCGCCAAACGCTAGCGCCGTAAGTATCGCTCAAGAAGCTCTCAAGTGAGCGGTTAATCAACCCGTGCATCCATCCCGTCCTTTTGATTTGACAGGACGCTAAAACCCCGCAGTTAACAAACCCCGAANTCTCGACACCAAATGCTTAAAATACAGTCTATTCTTACCACTCTAGAAATCCGTTGGCACACCGCCTTCGGATTTGCGNCGGGCCACGAAATCAACCAGTTCCTCGCGGATCGCTTCCTGCATCGGCGGGGCCTCAAACTCGTTGATAATTTCTTTGAACTTGTGATGCGCGCGCTCTGCCGTCCAGACACCCCCCGCCAGTTCCCATGCCTCATAGTTACGCCAATCCGACAGGAACGGCTGGTAAAATGCTTCCTCATAGCGGTCCTGCGTGTGTTGGGTGCCAAAGAAATGCCCCTCGGCNCCAACCTCTTTGATCGCCTCGACCGCTATATCCTCTGGTGTGCTGGCAATGATCCGAGGCTCCATATATCGCTGGATTTGCTGGAGAACCTCGCAATCCATGATGAATTTCTCAGGGCTGGCGATCAGCCCACCCTCAAGCCAACCCGCCGCATGGTAGACCACGTTGCTGCCCGATTGCACCGCCGCCCACAGGCTATTGCTGGTTTCCCACATTGCTTGGCCATCGGGAACGTTGGCGGAACAGACCCCGCTCGAACGCAGCGGCAAGCCGTAGAACCGCGCCATTTGCCCCGTCATTTGGGTGGCGCGCATATATTCGGGGGTCCCAAAGGCCGGTGCGCCGGATTTCATATCGACGTTTGAGGTAAACGTGCCGATGCCACAGGGGGCACCCGGGCGAATGAATTGAGCCATGGCGATCACCGACAGCCCTTCGGCCAAAGATTGCGCCACCGCCCCGGCCATCGTCACCGGTGCCATCGCCCCTGCCAGTGTGAACGGCGTCACAATTGCGACCTGACCACGCCGCACGTGGCGGATCCAGCCGTCCAACATCAAATCGTCGTGCTTCAACGGTGACGTCGAATTGATGTTAGTGAACATCCTCGGTTTGGCCTCGAATTCTTCATGGCTAAGCCCGCCAGCGATNCGGACCATTTCCATCACATCATCAACCCGCCCTGCCCCCAAACAATAGGCATGGCCCACTTTGTCAGTCAGGGTCAGCTTGTCAAAAAGCACATCTAGATGCCGGATGCTTGGGTGAATATCGACCGGCTCCACAGGATAGCCGCCGACCATGTGGATACAATTGAAATACTGCGCAAGTTTCAGCATGTTGGTGCATTGTTCGCGGTTTCCGGTTACTTTCTTGCCGATTTCCATGTCCCAGTAGTTCGGTGGCGAGGACACCGAGATGAACAGGATATGCCCATCCCCCAATATAATCTCGCGTTCGGGGTTGCGCGGGGTGATGGTGAAACTGGAGGGTGCTTTGGCAATCATCTCCATCACAAAGTCACGGCCCATCCGCACATTGGTGCCATTCACTGTGCACCCCGCCGCCTTCAGGATTTGCAGCGATTCATCATGCAAAAACTCGATACCGATCTCTTCCAGTATCCGCATTGCGCCATCATGAATGGCCGCAACCCCGTCGCTGTCCAACGGCTCGGTCGGGCGATCCGTGTTGACGGGCAAACGCCACGGCATCTGCTCGATGGCCTTTGATGTGCGCCGCGCATTGCCTGCGCGGCCGCCTGATCTGCGTTTGCCGGTTGGAGTATCAGCCATGTCGCACCTCTTTTGTTTGGACTTATGGTGGCAATATTGCCAAGATGCAGGGACGATCATTTGCGACAGATTATGTCGCTTATCAGTTCAGGCGTCGGTTTTATGCGCGAACCATGATCCAAGCCCGCGCCCCACAGGTTAAAAAGGAAACGCAATGCCCGATTACATAATTGCCTACAAAGGCGGCAATCCCCCCACGACCAAAGAAGAAGGGGCGGCCCATATGGCCAAATGGGAGAAATGGATTGTCGATCTCGGGAACGATGCCGTTAACCCCGGCACCCCGCTTGGAAAATCACGTATTGTCAGCGCTAGCGGCGCGTCGACTGATGGCGGCGACAATCCGATGTCCGGCTTTTCCGTCGTGCGAGCCGAGAACATGGACGCGGCGTTGGAAATCGCCAAGGCCTGCCCGTTTCTAAGCACCGGCGGCACCTTGGAAGTGGCGGAAATGATGGCAATGTAGCGGTGCGGTCAATGCCGACAAAGCTGGCAATCTCCGAGGGGTTGAGCAACGCCTCGACATCGACCGTCAGCAGAATGCACCATTTGATCCGCGTTAAACCCAGTATTTTCAAAGGTTCCTCAAAACGGTGTTCTTATAGGCGCGAGGTCAGGGATATCTGACAGCCCAATGACTGGTGCAGGCGATATTCTTGATCTGCGCCCATAGTTAACACTGTCAATTAGGTATGCCCCTGCCAATTCCTGTTGCTAATACGGCGGGGCGNGGGCACGGTGCGCGAGAACAGGCAAGGAGGGCATCGTGATGTCNCAAATTGAAGCGGTGTTGTTTGACAAGGACGGAACCTTGTTTGACTTTTACGCAACTTGGGGGGTGTGGGCCAANACCATGTTGCTGGAGGAATCCGGTGGTGACGCGGCGCTGGCGGCCCGAATGGGGGCGGCNATTGGNTATGATTATGAGACCGCGAAGTTTGCCAAAGANTCAATGGTGATTTTTGATACCCCATCGGATATTGCAGCGGCGCTATTGCCGTTCATCGAAGGCGACACCGTCGAGGGACTAACAGCCCGTTTAAATGAGGCCGCCGCCAAGGTGCCAATGGTTGAGGCGGTGCCCTTGATCCCGTTCCTGTTGGAGTTGGAGGCCCGCGGGCTGAAGCTGGGCGTGGCGACCAATGATGGCGAAATGCCAGCCCGCGCCCANCTTGCGGCTTCGGGCATTGCGGGAATGTTTGATTTCATCGTCGGCTCTGACAGCGGCTTTGGCNGCAAACCAGCGCCGGGTATGCAGAACGCTTTTGCGGCCCATTTGGGAGTGGAGGGCAGCGCCATCGCAATGGTTGGCGATAGTGTGCATGATCTGGTCGCCGGACGTGCGGCAGGCATGGTGACGGTTGCGGTTCTGACGGGGGTTGCAGCGTATGATGAGCTGGCACCCTATGCCGACGTTGTGTTGCCGGATATCGGGCATTTGGCGGCGTGGTTGTAGGGGCTTACAAAAACAACATCGCTTTGGCTGCCCAAAACTGGCTGTCAGTGCTTCTGATGAGATCATGTCCTATTCAG
>JGI24724J26744_10003345_pt1 | contig 10417 bp, 8 predicted proteins | sample Cruoilmetagenom7_FD_26744 | JGI IMG/M metagenome (IMG submission 26744)
ACGAAGCGGGCGTAAAGTTATTGAGGCAGGTTTCATACAGGCAAGAAACCTATCGAGCAGTGGCCCCTTTATACGCGACAGCGTGCCAGCGGCCAAGCTAAAAGTTTGAAAAGGTTAAAAGACCCGGTTACGGTTTGGGCTAATAAACCAAGGCCACAGGGGATTGTTGCCAAAATGAAACCGATCTATTTCCAGTTTTGCAGCGCCGCGTTGCTCGCTTTCCCACTGATTTTTGGCGCATCGCCAGTGTCCGCAGAGCCAAGCCACGCAATAGCTATGTATGGCGAACCGGTCTTGCCACCCGATTTTGTGTCTCTGCCTTATGCCAACCCGGATGCTCCCAAAGGCGGTCGCATCGTATTTGCCCAGCCCGGCAGCTTTGACTCACTTAACCCGCACATCCTGAAAGGTCGCGCGCCCTGGGCCGTCAGGGCCCATGTTTTTGAAACACTTATGGGGCGTTCGTACGATGAACCGTTCACCCTTTACGGTCTTTTGGCCGAATCGGTCGAGACCGGTCCTGCGCGAAAATGGGTTGAATTCACCCTGCGCCCCGAGGCACGGTTTTCCGATGGCAGCCCGGTTACCATCGATGATGTGATGTGGTCGTTTGAGACACTGGGCACCCAAGGACACCCGCGCTACGAAGGCACCTGGAAACAGGTCGAAACGATGGAGCAGACCGGCCCGCGCTCGGTCCGTTTCACCTTCAACACCGACAATCAAGAACTAGCCTTGCTGATGGGGATGCGCCCGATCCTGAAAAAGGCGCAATGGGACGCGCGTGACTTTGGTGACAGCGGCCTTGATCTGGTGCCGATCGGCAGTTCGCCCTATGTGATCGACGATTTCGATCCGGCCCGGTTTATTTCCCTGAAACGCAACCCTGACTATTGGGGCAAAGACCTTGGCTTTATGCGCGGGCAGGCAAATTTTGATGAAATCCGCTATGATTTCTATGGCGACGGCGACGTTGTGTTTGAGGCGTTTAAATCCGGCGCGGCCAATACCTATCGCGAAGGCAACGCTGCCAAATGGGATGCACAGTATAGTTTCCCCCGGGTTCAGTCCGGCGAGATCGTCAAATCCATCATCCCGCATCAGCGTCCCTCGGGCATCAAGGGGTTTGTGATGAACACCCGCAGCGCAGTTTTCAAAGACTGGCGGGTGCGCGCGGCAATGACCCATGCGTTCAATTTTGAATATATCAATGAAACCTTAACTGGCGGTGTGCAGCCACGGATACAAAGCTACTTTTCCAACTCGGTCCTTGGCATGTCGCACGGGCCGGCCCAAGGGCGGGTCCGCGAGCTGCTGGAACCGTTTGCCGACGAACTTCTGCCGGGCACACTGGATGGCTACGCCCTACCAATCAGCGATGGCAGTGAGCGCAACCGCGCCAACCTTCGTATAGCCACCAAACTGTTGAATGATGCTGGCTGGCAGGTGCAAGATGGCATTCTGACAAACGCCGATGGAAAACCATTTACCTTTGAAATCCTGCTAAGTCAGGGGGCAGTGAAACGCAGACAATTTTTGATCTGTATAGCGCGGCTCTGAAACGTCTGGGAATTATCGCCACCGTCAGCACCGTTGACAGCGCGCAATACCGTGAACGCACCAATTCCTATGACTTTGACATGGCGTTCTATCTGCGTGGCTTGTCCCTGTCGCCGGGCAGCGAGCAATATCTTTACTGGGGCCGCGAGGGCATCGACACCCCCGGCACCCGCAATTGGATGGGCATGGACAGCCCCGCTGCCGAGGCAATGATCGACGCACTATTGACCGCCCCCAGCCAGCAAGATTACCGCGCCGCCGCCAAAGCCCTTGACCGCATACTGACTAGCGGGCGATACGTGATCCCGATTTGGTTTGCCGACTACTCTCGGCTGGCACATGCGCGTCAGTTGCGGTTTCCCGAACGGTTGCCAATGTATGGTGACTGGATAGGTTTTCAGCCTGACGTATGGTGGTGGGAAGAATGAAAAAGATACTTATGACGACGATTTTTCTGGTGCTGGCGTCTTGTGGCACAGTGGCTGGCGTGGGCGATGACCTGTCTGCAGGTGCGCGCACCGTGCAAGGCTGGTTCTAGGCAACATTGACGGCCCGAAATTTATCGGGTCTGGCGCGGAGGCTTTCGTGATCAAACTTGATATATTATCCGACCCAATTTGCCCGTGGTGCTACATCGGCAAGGCAAATCTGGACCGCGCACTGGCGTCCCACCCGGATCATCCCTTCGCGATCGAATGGCACCCGTTTCAACTAAATCCCGACATGCCTGCGGGCGGGATGGACAGGCGGACCTATCTGGAAACCAAATTTGGGGACCAGCAGGGCGCGGTGCAGGCTTATACGCCGATCGTTAAAGCCGCCGAGGCCGCCGGGCTGGAAATTGACTTTGAGAAAATGGAAAAGACACCCAATACGCTGAACGCACACCGTCTGATCCATTGGGCGGGCCTTGAGGGGCGTCAGACCCCGGTCGTGTCCGCATTGTTTCGTGCCTACTTTAAAGAGGGGCGCGATATTGGCGACAGCGAGGTTCTGGTCCAGATCGGTGAAAGCGTGGAAATGGACGCGGCGATGATCCGCAAGTTACTAAGCACCGATGCTGACGCCGATGATATTCGCGCGCGTGATGCAAATTCCCGCGAACGCGGGGTGACGGGCGTGCCGACATTTATTCTGGGCAATCAGCATGTTTTGCCCGGCGCGCAGCCGCCGGAATTATGGGCACGAGTTCTGGATGAACTAGCGACCCAACAAGCCGACCCAACAGATGGATGAAACCAAACGTCTGCCAATGCCAGAGTTCGTGGCATTGTTGGCGCTATTGTTTGCGACGGTGGCGTTTTCCATCGACGCCATGTTGCCCGGCCTGCCCCAGATCGCCGCCGAACTGACCCCGGACGCAGTGAACCGCGCCCAGCTTGTTCTTCTGATGTTCATGCTTGGCATGGGGGTTGGCACCATCATTGCCGGGCCGGTGTCGGACGCATTTGGGCGCAAAATCACCGTCACAATCGGCATGTCGATCTATGCCTTTGGGGCCGCGCTGGCCTATTTCGCGCAATCGCTGGAATTGGTGCTGATGGCGCGCGCTATTCAGGGCTTTGGTACTTCGGCCCCGCGCATCGTGGCGCTAGCGATCATCCGGGATTTGTATGAAGGTCGGCGGATGGCGCAGATTGCATCGCTGACGCAAACTGTTTTCATGCTTGTCCCGGCGATAGCGCCCTTCATCGGGGCCTATATGATCCAGGCGTTTGGTTGGCGATCCTTGTTTGTCGTCTTCATAGTTTTTGCACTGATCAACACACTATGGCTAAACCTGCGCCAGCCCGAAACACTGCCCCCCAACAAGCGCCGTCCGTTGAACCCCGCCCGAATTATGCTGGCTTTAAAAGAGGTTATGACAAACCGACGGGTGATGATCTATACTGGCGCATTGACACTTGGGTCTGTGCAAATGACCGCAATGCTCGCGTCAGTTCAGCCGATTTACGATGTCACCTACGGTCGAGCAGACGCATTTGCGTCGTGGTTCGCACTGTCGGCATTAATTGCAGCAGCCGGCCCGGCCTTGAACGCATTTCTGGTCTTGCGGATCGGAATGCGGCGGTTGGCGATGTGGGCCTATGGGGTGCAAACTGTTTTGGCGATGCTGTTCTTTGCGGCCTACCAATCAGGCGTTTTGTCGCCAATTGGCAGCTTTACGTTTTGGTTCGTCTGGTCGTCGACCATATTCATCATGGCCGGGCTGACCTTTGGCAATCTGACGGCCCTTGCCTTGCAACCCCTTGGCCATATTGCCGGCACTGCGGCCTCGGTCATCAACACGATTTCGATCATCGTTTCTGTGGTTTTGGCAGTGGCAATCGGTCAGGCATTCAACGGCACGCCGGTGCCGCTTTTGATCGCGACGGTTGTATGTTCGGCGATGGCCTATTGGTTGATACGGCGCACCGCGAACGATCCGGCAGACTAACCAGCCCTCAGGCCTTGGCCTGCACCCGCANATCACGGGCAATGGCAAAAGCGCCCTTNATCTTGTCGCTGTCTTTTTTCCAGTCCCGGCGCACGACGATCTTGTTTTCCTTGACCTTGGCCTGCCCGCGCTGTGCATGAATGAATTCGACCAACCCGGCCGGATTGGCAAATTTGTCGTTGTGAAACTGGATCGTCGCCCCCTTGGGCCCCGCATCCAGCCGAGCAATCCCTGCCCGTTTGCATTCGCCCTTGATCCGCACAACCAGCAACAAAGTATTCACTTCTTTGGGCAGTTTTCCAAAGCGGTCGATCAGCTCGGCTGCAAAGCCTTCCAGCTCGACTTTGGAATGCAGACCCGACAGGCGGCGATAAAGACCAAGACGCACATCCAGATCGGGCACATAGGTTTCAGGGATCAGCACCGGCACGCCAAGGTTGATGGTCGGCGCCCATTGATCGTCAGTGTCACTTAGCCCATCAATCTCGCCCGACTTGATCTTGCCAATCGCCTCTTCCAGCATCGACTGATAAAGCTCATAGCCAACCTCGCGGACCTGCCCCGATTGCGCGTCGCCCAAAAGGTTCCCGGCCCCGCGAATGTCCAGATCCTGACTGGCCAGCGTGAAGCCAGCCCCAAGCGTGTCAAGCGAGCCCAGAACCCGCAGTCGTTTTTCTGCGCTGACCGTCAGTTTGGCGCGCGGTTTGGTCGTCAGATAGGCATAGGCCCGCGTTTTGGAACGCCCGACCCGGCCGCGTATCTGGTAAAGCTGTGCCAGCCCGAACATATCGGCGCGGTGAATAACCATCGTGTTGGCGGTTGGAATATCCAGACCACTTTCAACGATTGTGGTGGCCACCAGCACGTCATATTTGCCGTCGTAAAACGCGTTCATTCGGTCATCAAGCTGGCCTGCCGCCATCTGCCCATGGGCCGTGACAAAGCTAAGTTCAGGCAGTTGTTCGCGTAAAAATGCCTCGACCTCGGGCAAATCAGAAATGCGCGGGACCACGTAAAACGACTGACCGCCACGATAATGTTCGCGCAGCAGACCTTCGCGCACGGTGATGGCATCAAATTCGTTGACATAGGTGCGGATCGCCAGCCGGTCGACTGGCGGTGTGCCGATGATCGACAGATCGCGAACGCCCGTCAGCGACAGTTGCAAAGTGCGTGGAATTGGCGTGGCCGTCAGGGTCAGCACATGCACATCCGTGCGCATCTGTTTCAGGCGTTCTTTGTGGCCCACCCCAAAGCGTTGTTCTTCGTCGATCACCAGCAGACCGAGCGATTTGAAACGAATGTTCTTGGCCAGCAACGCATGTGTGCCGATCACGATATCAACGGTTCCGGCGGCCATTCCTTCGCGGGCGCGGGCNGCATCGCTGGTGCTGACAAACCGGGACAACTGNCGCACATTGACGGGNAATCCGCGAAANCGTTCNGAAAAGCTTTTGTAATGTTGACGCGCCAGCAGGGTCGTGGGTGCGATCACCGCCACCTGCTGCCCCGACATCGCCGCCACAAAGGCGGCGCGCATCGCGACCTCGGTTTTGCCAAAACCAACATCGCCGCAGACCAGCCGGTCCATGGGCCGCCCGGCAGACAGATCGTCCAGAACATCGCCAATCGCTCTTTGCTGATCGTCGGTCTCTTGATAGGGAAAACGCGCATTGAACGCATCCCACATGCCCTCTGGCGGTTCCAGGATCGGAGCTTTGCGCAAGGCCCGCTCGGCGGCAATGCGGATCAGCTTGTCGGCAATTTCCAGTATATTTTTCTTTAGCTTGGCCTTTTTGGCCTGCCATGCACCGCCGCCCAAACGATCAAGCAGCCCCTCTTCGTGGCCATATCGGCTGAGCAATTCGATATTTTCAACCGGCAGGAACAACCGGTCACCACCGGCATATTCAAGCTGAATGCATTCGTGCGCCGCACCCAAAGCCGTGACAACTTCCAGCCCCTGATACCGGCCCAGCCCGTGATCCACATGCACAACCAGATCGCCCGGTGACAGGCTTTGCGCCTCGGTCAGGAAATTTTCGGCGCGGCGTTTCTTTTTGACCGCGCGGATCAGGCGGTCGCCCAGAATGTCCTGCTCGGCAATTACTGTCAGCCCGTTGCCTTCAAATCCGTGCTCCAGCGCCCAGACCGTCAGCCAGACGCCGCCTTTGCCTGCGGGTATATCGCGAAAATCATCGACCAGAACCGCACCGGCCAGCCCCTGATCTTCCATCAGGCCTTGCAGGCGTTCGCGCGACCCTTGCGAATAACTGGCCACGATCACCTGCCCGCTGGCGCGCTTGGCCTCTACGTGATCTTCCAGCGCACCAAACAAGCTGACGCTTTCCAACTGCCGCTCGGGCGAGAAATTGCGCCCAATCCGCCCGCCTGCGTCTATGACACCGGGGCCGGTTGGCTGGGGCAGCGGGTTCATCTGGATCACCCGGCGGGCAGCCAGTGCCTGCGTCCAGGCTTCATCGTCCAGATACAGCAAACCGGGTTTAGACGGCTTATAGACCGTGTCCATCCGCTTTTTCTGATCCAACGCCAAGCGCCGGGTTTCATACTGATCCTCGATCGCGTCCCACCTTGACAGGCGCGAGGCCGTGACCTGATCGTCAACACAAACCGACCCCTTGGGCAGGTAGTCAAATATCGTTTCCAGTTCCGCGTGAAAGAACGCCAGCCAATGTTCGATCCCCTGATGTTTTCGCCCGGCACTGACGGCTTCGTATAGCGGGTCATCAATGCCCACGGCGCCAAACTCGATCCGGTAATTCTGTCGAAACCGGGTGATCGCGGCCTCATCCAGAATGACTTCGCAAACCGGGGCCAGTTCTATGACTGACAGCTTTTCGATTGTGCGTTGCGTTGCCGGATCAAACCGGCGCGCGCCATCCAGAACATCGCCAAACAGGTCCAGCCGCACCGGGCCGGTTTCGCCGGGTGGATATATGTCGATGATGCCGCCACGCACCGCGTAGTCGCCCGGCTCGGTGACTGTGGGGGCTTGGGAAAACCCCATCCGGGTCAGAAACTCGCGCAGGGCCTTTTCGTCAATCTGCTGGTTAACCGTGGCCGTGAACGACGCATCGCGCANCACCGCCCGGGTCGGAATTTTCTGGGTCGCGGCGGCCAGCGTCGTCAACAGGATAAACTGGTCGGGCATGGCGTGGGTCAGTGCGGCCAATGTCGCCATTCTGGTGGCCGAGACATCTGCATTGGGTGACATCCGGTCATAAGGCAGGCAATCCCAGGCAGGAAAGCTTAGCACCGGAATGTGGGGCGCAAAAAAGGTCAGCGCCGCCTGCATCGCGGCAAGCCGCTTGTCATCGCGCGCCACATGGATCACCGGCGCGCCGGATTTTTCCAGCTCGCGCAGCAGAACCCTTGCGTCAAAGCCTTCTGGCGCGCCGCCAGCAGTTATGTGACCAGTTTCAGACATGAAGTTCAGCTAAAGCCTCGGTGTGCAGTGTCAACCACCAAGCGGACCAACCGCCAGATTTTGGAACATCCCCCACATCGCGGTCACAAATACCGACAGCATACCGATGATCTGCGTGTAAAGGCGATGCCGTCCAAGCCGCTTATATAACAAATCGCCCGTTGCGCCCTCGTCCGAGATCAACCGCGCCGTGGACATNGACAACAAGCCGATGATCGACAGCGGAAAAACGAACATGATCAGCGCCTGCGCAAATTCGATACCATACCAGAATCCCAGCATAAACAGACCCGAGATCAGCGCACAACCAAACGCAAGCATCCAAAGCCCGGACACGCGCCCGATATAAAGCAACCTGTTGCAGTTGATGCGCACCAGATCATGCAGGTCCACTTCTGCCTGACCACCACGGCGTCGCGCCTTAAGAACCATATCATAAGGAACACCCAGCACCCAGTGGCTGGCCGTAGACCAGATCACCGCAAGCGCAATCCAATACCACAAATTTGAAAATGACCGCATGTCGATCACTTCAAAAACGGTCTCATACCAGTCCAATTTCAGGTATCCTTTGCAAATCCCGCGCGACCCTAGCGTTCAGCTAATCGAATGCCCACCCTTGAGATAGTCTAAAAACCATGCCAAGCGGTTTTTGTGTGACACGAGGATGACTTTCATGGCCAATTCCACAGCTCCCTACCCCGCCAGCCGTTTTCGCCGGTTGCGACAAAGCCCGGCGTTGCGCGCATTGCAGCGCGAAAACACACTAAGCACAGATGATCTGATCTGGCCGGTGTTTATTCGTGAGGGTGAAAATGAGCTCACGCCAATTGCCTCGATGCCCGGCGTTCAGCGCCAGACCCTGGACATACTGGTGGCAAACGCCGCCAAGGCCGCAAAACTGGGTATTCGCGCCATTTGCCTGTTCCCCTATATCGAACAATCCCTGAAAACCGAAGATTGCGCCGACGCCTGGAACCCGGACAATCTGGCAAACCGGGCGATCCGTATGCTCAAGGCAGAAGTGCCCGAAATCGCCGTCATGACGGATGTGGCGCTGGACCCCTATAATATCAACGGCCACGACGGGTTTGTCGTCGACGGTGAAATTCTTAACGATGAAACGGTCGCCGCACTTGTCAAAATGGCATTGGCGCAGGCCGACGCGGGGGCCGACATCATCGGCCCGTCCGATATGATGGACGGGCGGATCGGTGCGATCCGCACAGCACTAGAGGCCGCGGGCCACCAAAAGACCTGCATCATGTCCTATGCGGCCAAATACGCCTCGGGGTTTTATGGCCCGTTTCGGGATGCGGTCGGGGCGTCGGGTGTGCTGAAGGGCGACAAGAACACCTATCAGATGGATCCGGCCAACGGCGACGAAGCAATCCGCATCGTCGGGCGCGATCTGGCCGAGGGCGCGGATATGGTTATGGTGAAACCGGGAATGCCCTATCTGGATATCTGTCGTCGGGTGAAAGACACCTATGGCGCCCCCACTTACGCCTATCAGGTATCAGGTGAATACGCGATGCTGCGCGGGGCGATGGATCAGGGCTGGCTGGACAGCGACAAGGTGATTCTGGAAAGCCTGATGGCATTCAAACGGGCCGGTTGTGATGGCATCCTGACCTATTTCGCACTGGATGCGGCGCGTTTACTGGCCAGATAGGGGCCGGCGGAACCCTGCTCAGCCCACTATAACTGGTGACAGCCCGGCTTGCATATACTATAGATGTGGCAGACCGGCCAAATAAGGCGGGCATCAGAGGCAACCGGCAGACAAAGGCGTATCCAATGAAAACGATTTCCCGGCGATTAATGATCGCGAGCGCATTTAGCGCGACACTTTTTGCGACAGCATGCGGCAACGGAATTGGCAGCAACGGCGCCGATACGATTAACGCGCGCGTCGACAGCACGATGAATTATCTGTTCAACACTCAGCCCGAAACTCAGGCGCTGAATGACAAGGCGGTTGGTGTTCTTGTCATGCCGCTGATTACCAAGGCCGGGTTCGGTCTGGGCGGATCTTATGGGCGCGGCGCCCTGCGGGTTGGCGGCGCAACCGTTGATTATTATTCCGCAGCACAAGCCAGCTTTGGGCTGCAAATCGGCGCACAGCAATATGCACATGCGCTGTTTTTCATGACCGAAGAAGCCTTGCAGGATTTCCGCTCGTCACCGGGGTGGGCTGCAGGTGCCGATCTGGAATACGCGCTGAACGACCGGGGCGAAAACATTTCAACTGACACGACAACGACATTGTCACCAGTTGTGGCCGTGGTGTTCGGCCAAGCCGGGCTGATCGCAGGTGCAACCGTTGAAGGCACAAAATACAGCCGAATTATTCCCTAGAATTCATCCAAATGACCAATAAAAAGCGCAGGGCATTGCCTTGCGCTTTTTCATTGACCTGACTGCATAGCGGTATTGCGCTGGCCTTTCGGCGTGATCTTCGCTAGGTGGCGCGCTACATCAAAGAAAGAAGCCCAAATGGAACTGCGCAATATCGCGATTATCGCCCACGTTGACCACGGCAAAACCACGCTTGTTGACGAACTGTTAAAACAATCCGGAGCATTCCGGGAAAATCAGGCCGTCGCCGAACGGGCGCTGGACAGCAACGATCTGGAACGCGAACGCGGCATCACCATTTTGGCCAAAGCGACCAGTGTCGAGTGGAAAGACACCCGTATCAACATCGTTGACACACCCGGCCACGCCGATTTCGGTGGCGAAGTCGAACGTATCCTGTCGATGGTAGATGGCGTTGTGCTGTTGGTTGACGCTGCCGAAGGGCCGATGCCGCAAACAAAATTTGTGACATCCAAAGCGCTTGCACTNGGGCTGCGTCCGATCGTTGTNTTGAACAAGGTCGACAAACCCGACGCCGAACCGGACCGCGCACTGGACGAATGTTTTGATCTGTTTTCCAATCTGGGTGCAGACGACGACCAGCTGGATTT
>JGI24724J26744_10003347_pt1 | contig 10415 bp, 7 predicted proteins | sample Cruoilmetagenom7_FD_26744 | JGI IMG/M metagenome (IMG submission 26744)
CCGATGGTAATTACAGGTAATATAACTAAGGCTTGATTAAGGTCATCAAACAATAGTGTCAATGCAATAATAAATGGTAAGTCAACGATTAAGGCAATTAACCCGATTGTAATACTTTGTTTTTTAAATAATACTGAGGCTATCCAAGTCAATATTGCAATTGTTAAATAGTTACTTGCAATAAATTTTGCAATATCTAGCGTATAGGAAAAACCGACAACATTTCCAAACCCTTTAAAAATAATGGAAAAAAAGAATAAACCTATTAATAGTCTGAATAAATTTAGATAACGAATACTTTTGTATTCATTGTAGTTAATTTCAGCAGGCCTGTTATGCATTATTTAGATTTCACTGCAGAATAAGTCAACGTGCTTTGTTTGAATTTCTTTGACCATAATAATTTCCCATCAACATTGTAAGACTCAAGCGTCATATTTCTGTCTTTGCGCGGTCCATCAAAGTTCAATTTACAAAAATTCTTTTCGCCAACAAGTGTTTCTTGTATCAATGTAGGTTTTTTTCTTACTTTATCTAAGCTTCTTTCATGGGTTCCTGCAGTAAAAGGCGAGCAAGTTAATTCATATAATGGGTAAGCATTTTCGCGGGGTATTTTTAACATTTCAGTATGGTGTTTATCGCCACTTAAAAATACTACGCCTTCAATTTTATTATCATCGATCCACTTTAAAAAATCATCTCTCTCGTGTTTATATTTATCCCAGCCTTCCGACTTGTGATAATCATTCAGCATTTGATTACCACCGACAATAAATTTAAAAGGTTGATTTGAGGCAACTAATTGATTTTTAAGCCATAGTAACTGTTCTGTTCCATACATGTGTTTTTCTGGGCCATCAGGAAAGTTTTCGTTGCTTCTGTGGTATCTGTCATCCATTAAGAAGAAGTCGACATCGTTGAATCGAACTTTGGTAAATATGCCTTGAATATCTGGCATGCCATAACTGGGATTGGCCCATACGTTTTTAAAAATATCTAAGCTTTTTTCTTTATGAATAAAATAGCCACCACTGTTATCAGGGCCGAAATCATGGTCATCCCAGATAGCATATTTGAAAACTTTTTGAAAATAGGCTGCAAAAAATCTCGACCTTTGTCTTTGCTAGCACGATAAATCATGTTTTGCTCAGAATCAAAATCAACTTCTCGATAATACCAATTATCACCTAGCCACAACATCATATCGGCTTCTTGTTTAGCCAAAGTGTCAAAGATCTCATAACCGCCGCCATAAGGTGTGCCAGCACGATCGTGTGCTTCTTCATTTTCAAAATTACATGAACCCGTTAATACGCTGAAATTTGGAGGGTCGGTACGCCACATCCACAAAGTTTGGGTATCAAATGTAAAGGTTTCACCTTTTTTAAACCTGTGTTTTTTATCCGTTGAAATTTGATAATGATACTTGCTGCCTTGTTCAAGTCCATTTAACTTGAATGTGTGCATATTGTAATTATCGTCAGAGGTATGGGATTTGATTATTTGACTATTTTCTTTCTCTCCTTGTTTCCAGTACTTAATGGCAACAGGAATTGAACTGTTGGTCTCAATCCATATATTTGCACCTCTAAGTGCTGTGTGGCCTAACATCGGGCCAGATTTCAAGGAGGTGGCAGAAAGTGTGTTTGTAATAATTAATAGCAATAAAAACAAGTGCTTCATTAGTGTATCCTTTAGAAATATTGGTTAAGAAATAAATGAAATTGTATCAGAGAACTGTGTGATATTGATAAATTGTATTGTTAATCTTGAATATTTCATCATGAGACATTCGAAATAATGTAGGTAATTGTATCTAAATGTAACGAAATCTTAACAAAACACTTTTAGACTGCTCGCATGTATGAGAAAATGCATCAGTTAACCTTGCTGTTTTTGTAATTGCAAGGTGAAAATTTAGTTGAGGCTAACATGGTTAACATGAAGGTTTCTTAAAACTTAACTTAAAAAGGGTTCTTTTAAAATGAAAAATATTAAACGAATAAATTGGCTAATTATCTCACTAGTTGTGGGTTTAATGGCTGCAAGCGTATCTTACGCACAGAATACAGCTTCTGCAATTCGCGGAACAGTAGCTGATTCTGAAGGGAATGTTCTTTCGGGCGCTACAGTGGTAATAAAACATATTCCTACTGGTTCGACTAAGACAATGACTACAAACAGTAGTGGTAGCTACCAAGCTCGTGGTTTGCGAGTAGGTGGACCATACACAGTGACAATCAGTAATCCTGGTTATAACGGTGGTATTCAAGAAGATATTTATATCACTCTTGGCGAAATCAAAGATGTTGACGTAGCGATTGCTGCTGAAACACTAGACGTAGAAGAAGTTGTTGTTTTCGGTTCTGTTACTCAATCAGTGTTTAGTGCTGACAACATGGGTTCAGGCGTTTCAATAGGAACTGAAACTATAGAAAATTCTCCAACAATCTCAAGAGATGTCACAGACTTTTTAAGATTAGATTCAAGAATCAACCTTAGAGATAACGGTGGTTTTTCAGTATCAGGTGTAAATAACCGTTCAAACAACTTTTCAATTGATGGTGTTAGTGCAAATGATCCATTTGGCTTAGAGNCTAATGGTTTTGCAGGTTTAGGCCAGCCATTTAACATCGATACAATCGAGCAGTTAAATGTTCAGCTATCTCCTTATGATGTGACTTTATCAAACTTTACTGGTGCTAATGTTAACGCAGTAACAAAAAGTGGTACAAACGAATTCACAGGAACATTTAATTACCAATATGGTAATGAAGATTATTCAAGAGATTTGAATGAATTTACTAACACGCAAATGAGCGCTACTTTAGGCGGCCCAATCATTAAAGATAAATTATTCTTTTTTGTTGGTTTAGAAGATACATCAAGAACACAAGTTGCAAATTCTTCAAATATTCCTGATTCAACAGTTCAAAGTGTGATTGATGCAGCTCGCGATGTTTATGGAATTGATATTGGCTCGTTTAGCCCTCCTAGTGAACTTGATGATACTAAAGAAAATTTATTATTGAAAGTTGATTGGTTGATTAATGATGATCACAGAATGTCATTAAAATATAACACAAATGAAGATAATAGCCCTAGATTGCCTGGAATTTTCAGCAGCGGTCGTTCTTTAAGTTCACATTGGTATGCAAATAACTATCAATCCGATACTTTTGCTTTAAACTTATACAGTGATTGGTCTGATAATTTTAATACTGAACTACGTATCTCTACTTCTGAATACGATAAAGCACCAATTGGAGTTGTTGGTGGTTTATCTGATTTAGCCTATGTTGAAATAGACAGCGTTGGTACTGGTGATGACGAAGGTTCAGTGTTTTTTGGTCGTGAAAGATTTAGACATGCTAACTCATTATCAACTAAAACGAATAACTTTTATTTAGAAGGAAACTATTATATTGGTGATCATACAATTAAAGCAGGTGTTGATATCCAAGATAATGATATTTTTAATGTTTTCTTAAGTGATGCTTTAGGTAACTATTTATTTGATACATTAGATGACTTCATTAATGGTAATGTTGCTGATTATAGATATAACGTTGGTGTAGATCCTAACAACCCTGCACCTGCTGCTGATTGGTCTTGGAGAAATACTGGTATCTTTATTCAAGATAACTGGTTAGTTAATGATCAATTAACAGTACAGTATGGTTTACGTTGGGACAAACCATCTACAGATGATGCGCCTTTAGCAAATCCTGGTTTTGAATCAGCTTTTGGTTACAGCAATACTAATGTGATTGATACTGGTGTATTACAACCAAGAATTGGTTTTAACTATGATATGAGCGATGAGTTAAATATGCAATTACGTGGTGGTGTTGGCTTATTTAGTGGTGGTTCTCCAAATGTTTGGTTATCAAATCCATTTACTAATCCTGGTGGTAACGTGAATAGTTTCCGAGTTAGAGATGGTTCTGTTTCTTATATCCCAGGTGGCTTTGATCAAACTGCTCCTGGTTCAGCTAACCCTCCAGCACAAAACGTTGATGTTTTAGCGCCTGGTTTCAAAATGCCAACAGTACTTAAGTCTAATATTGCTTTAGATGCAGAACTACCATGGTATGGTTTGCAAGCATCTGTTGAGTATGAATATACAAAACAAAAAAATGGTATCTTTTACAAGAATTTAAACCTTGGCAATCCTACTGGGACATTACCTGATGGTCGTGTTACTTACTTTGCTGACCCATTAAATGATTTAGGTAGCTTTGATGGCCCTGCTAATAGAAATCCTGCATTCAATAATGTAATGGAATTAAGTAACTCTGGTAGGGGTGATACGAGACGCGCTACTATTAGTTTAGAAAAGAGTACTGAGCATTTGTTTATTAAAGGTTCTTACACAACAACAAGTACTTCTGAAGTGAACAATGGTGGGTCTTCACGTGCTATATCAAATTGGACAAACTTACCTGTTTATAATGTAAATACACAAGAAACTGGTATTTCTAATTATCAAATTGGTAATGCCTTTACTATGCAAGCTAGTTATAACTATAACTTCTTTGGCGATACAGAAACAAGAATCAACCTGTTCTGGAACTCAAGTGATGGCGAACCGTATTCATTTACATATAATAGAGATATTAATGGCGACGGTGTTGCTGATAATGATCTATTCTATGTACCAAATGTTGGTGAATATGTAATGGCTAGTAACTCAAGAGGAACTCAAGCAGAATTTGAAGCATTCTTAGTAAACTCTGGACTTGATCAGTACCGTGGTCAAATCCCAACTAGAAATTCATTTAAAGCACCAAGAATCAATCAATGGGATATGAAAATAACTCAAGAGTTGCCACAAATGGGTATGTTTACAGCTTCTGTATTTGTATCTATTAAGAACATCGGTAATTTATTAAATAAAGATTGGGGCACAGTTTATACGGGTTCATTTGATGGAATCGATATTGCTGAGCTTGATGGATTTGATGATCAAGGTCGTGCAATCCTGGATTTCCAAGGACGTGAAGATCTTCTTGATAATCTAAGTAGACGTACTGTGAATTCACAGTGGCAAGGTCAAGTTGGTTTCCGTGTAGTATTCTAAACGGTAAACAACTATAGAAAGTTTAAAAAGGGTAGCAATAGTTACCCTTTTTTTATGGGTGTTATATGTGACACCCGTTTAACAAAGCTGATGTTCCTAATAGAATTTAAGTGATATAGACTTGGATTTTAACTGGCGCAGCTAAAGCAGCGGTTCCATACTTAGGGATTCGTGGCTGTAGCCCTGTTACTCAGGAGATTAAAAATTTATTATGTTGCAAACACTAATTTAAGATTGGGGTATATAAGCAAGCGCAGCGGCGCAAAACCAAAGGAGTCGAAGCTTTAGTCCTGCAAGAAAATAGTTACGGAAGTATTGTTTATTCATGACTAAGAAACCCCGTCACTTTTGAGCGTTTAACATAACGGGTGTAGACTAAGCTAATAGTAAGTAATATTAGCAGTAGGATTAGGATTGAATAAATAAATATGTGATAAGGAAATATAAAACTCAAAGCAAACCAATATTTCGTAATAATAGCAGAAATAATAATGGCGATAACAACACCTAGATTAAAAGCAAACAGTCCTAATGCAAAAAATTCTATGATTGATAGTTTTAACAAGTCTTTGCCCTGCATGCCCATCATACGGTAGTAAAAGCTTTCTCTGACGCGGTCTTGAGAAGTTGATACTAGAGAGGTGGCAAATATTAATAATCCTGCAAATAAACTTAAAGCTGTGAAAATTTCAACAAGTTGTTTGAGTTGGTCAGTGAATTCTTTTAATTTTTTTGCAATACTGCCACCATCTAGTGTGGTAATTCCAGGAAAAGTTTTTGCTACAAGTGTTTGCATTTCAATTCTCTGCTGATCAGAAACTTTAGCCGTAGCAAAACGGATTTGTGGTGCATCTTTTAATACTTCAGGTGGCAAGATAAAATAGAAAAAAGGACTAGGGCCGCGTTTATATCTTTTTCTTATACTGCTGATTTGAGATGTAATTTTGATTCCCTGTACATTAAATACAACTTGATCGCCTAGGCCAACTTGTAAGAAGTTGGCAAATGTATCAAGAATGGATAGAGATACTATATCGGTTTCATTATTATTTATTGTAGAGAACAACTGGCTGCTATCAATACTTTCGTATAGCTCTTCGGTAGGAAGCAAAGTGTTTGAATAGCTTAAATTAAATATTCGACTAATGTTGTCATAGCCGCCTAAAGTTACTTTGAGAACATCAGACTTAACCCCGTTAACAGAATCTATACGTGCGCGAATAACTGGATAATAAGTTAAACTCTCACCGATTAGAGAGTCTAATTGTTCTTGCTGTTCAGTTTGAACATCTAAAAGAAAGAAATTGGGTGCATCTTCAGGATAAGTTGAAATTAATTGTTGTTGTATTGAATGATCCAAGATTGTTATACTGCCAAGTATCATAGTTGTCATAGACAATGCTGTAATAAATAAACTGGATTGATTACCTTTCCTGAAAATATTTTGTAACGCCAGAACTACCATCCATTGTTTTATAACTTTTCGTTTTAATAACCACTTAATTAACATCATTAACGACTTAGTTAATAACGCAAAAATAAACCAAATAAGGATAAGCCCAATAAAGATTTGCAGGCTCTGTACTGCATTTAATAATTCAGAATACACCAATAAATAGATGCCAAGACTTGAAAATAGAATCCACAGCCATGGTTTCTTAGATAAATCTTGCTTGATTTCATGTTTATGTAAGACAGCAACTGGCTTGATTTGTCGAATACTGTTGAGAGTAAAAAATGTCATTAAGGTGGTGAGGACTAGAGCAATAATGCTAGCTTTGAAAACACTAAATANTCCTATAGATAAAGAAATATTATTTGGTAAAATAGCAGAAAAAATATCTTTGCCTAAATATAATACGAAAAGGCTGAGTATCCACGCTAAAAGTACAGATAACAAAGCCATGATGAGAAACAATATTCTATATGAGTGAATAATAGATGCACTGCTTTCTCCAAGGGCAACACGTATAGCATTAGTGTTCTGTTGTTTAGTAGCAAAGGCACTAACAATACTCATAATGCCAATACCAGATAGTATGATGACTGCGATGACTAACAATTTAAGAAAGACTAAAAAATTTTGACTTAGCCCTGAAATACTGGTGTTAGACTCTTCGGCTGTTTTGACAGATGTTTTAGCATTGCTATTGGTTTTTACAATAGATTTAAGCTTTTCAAGCAAAGTTTCTTTGACTGTATTATCTGTTTTAATTTCAATTCGATAACTGATGCGACTTTTTTGACCCATTAGTTGCGTTTTTTCAAGATCGGAATCATGCATGAGGACACGAGCGCCAAACCCAAAGGCAGTTAAAGGTCTATCTGGTTCAGTTAAAATTTCATCGTGAATGATAAAGTCAGCCTCGCCAATCTTTATACTATCGCCAATTTCAACATTAAGACTGCTTAAAATTTGTTGTTCAACTAAAATAGATCCAGATTTCCATTGACTAGAATTATTAACCAGAACTAATTCTCCATAAAGAGGATAGGCAGAACTTACCGCTTTAATACGGGTTAAAATAGAGTCATCTTTTGTGTAAGCAATGGCATTGAATTGATAGTCGTAAACGACTAGTTCGTCATCCAAATTGTTAATTTCAGAAAGAATATCAGGAGACCAAGCTTGATTGTCAGTGAGAACAATATCTCCACCAACAATTTGTTTCTGATTATCATCAACATAGTCATTGACTGATTGTTGTAAGGCATCTAATGTTAAAAATGCACCCAGTGAAATGATGATGCATAGGCTAAACAGTATTGGGTAGAGTTTGTTACTAAACCATTCTCGAAAAATAATACTGTGCATTATATTTGTCCATCAATAATATGGATGGTTCTATTGGCTAGTTTAGCAATGGCAGGATCATGGGTGACAATAACTAAAGCTGTATTGAATTCTTTTTGTAAGTTTATCAACAAATCCATTACGCTGTTGGCATTTTTTTCATCAAGATTGCCGGTAGGTTCATCAGCAAAAAGAATTTTGGGTTGACTAATCAGTGCTCTAGCAATGGCAGTTCTTTGTTTCTCGCCACCAGATAATTGATGAGGAAAAGAGTTGGCACGATGTGTTAATTCAACTTTTTGTAATAACTCATCAACATGTTTTTGATTAAAATTACGTGAAATTTTTAATGGAAAACCAATATTTTCTGCTACTGTCAAAGTAGGAATTAAGTGAAAAGATTGAAATACAAAGCTGATATCTGATTGCCTTTTTGAAGCCAGTTGATCTTCATTTAAGGTTGTTAGTTCGTTTCCATTCAAAACAATAGATCCAGTATCAGGTATATCAAGACCCGCAAAAATACTAATTAGAGTGGACTTTCCTGAACCTGATTTGCCCATAATAGCAACAAACTCACCTTCTTGAATTGTTAAAGAAACATCTTGTAAAACGTCTATTTTTTGCACGCCAAGATTAAAAGATTTGTTGATGTTGTTAGCTAATAATAAATCAGTCATGTGAATTAAGTTCCAATAGGTTTTGTACAACAGGTAATATATTTTGGTTAACGATTATTTGATATCCTTTTGCATTTGGATGAATCATGTCAGCTTGGTTTAATTGCGGATTGCCAGCGACATGTTCAAGAAAAAAGGGAATTAATTGAATATTATATTTTTGCGCGAGTTCTGGAAAGATTCCTGAAAAGCCTTTGACGTATTCTTTTCCTAAATTATCATAAATTTGCATGCCACCAAGGATAACTTGAGAGTCAGATTGAATGATCATGTTAATGATTTGATCAATATTGTTTTTTGTTAGTTCAAGCGGTAACCCACGCATAGCGTCATTTGCGCCAATATTAAGGATGGTTAAATTAGGTTTTTGTTTAAGTACCCAATTCAAGCGATTAATTAATCCGCTTGATGTTTCACCACTTAACCCAGCATTAACAACTTTAATATTATTAGGTAGTTTTGTTTGTAAAATAGAGGGGTAGTTATCTTTTTCATCAACGCCTAAGCCTTCGGTTAATGAATCACCAAGAGCGAGTATAGTGTAGTTCTTTTCAGTTTCTACAATTTGGCTCTGCACTTTTTCTTGATCACAGCCTGTAGTTAATAAAAAAAAGAGTATTAATAAAAAGTATTTCATGTAATTTGATGAGATAAATAATAGATATAGTAACCATACATTAAAATGCAATAGACGAAGAGCAAATTTGATACTGTTTCGATAACAATACTTAAAAGATATGGGATAATGGTTTCATGAATAAATCAGAAATTCCAAAAATATTAGTCGATTGGTATGAAATTAATGGTCGTAAGAATCTTCCGTGGCAGGTGAAAGACACTTATTATGTTTGGATTTCCGAAATAATGTTACAACAGACACAGGTGGTAAAAGTTATTGATTATTTTAATAATTTTATACAATATTTCCCAAGCTTAGAGTATCTTTCAAATGCTGATGTTGATGATGTGTTGAAGCATTGGTCTGGGTTGGGGTACTACAATAGGGCAAGGAATATCCATAAAACCGCAATAATTTGTTCTGAAAAACATAATAATGAATTGCCTAATGATATAGATGAGTTAATAGCATTGCCTGGTATTGGGCGCACCACAGCAGGGGCTATTCTTTCTTTGTCTCTAGATTTATCCTATCCAATATTAGATGGAAATGTAAAAAGAGTCATGAGTCGGGTATTTGCTTTGAGTGCAGAAAAACCAAGTCAATTGATGAATAAGCTTTGGGAAAAAGTCGAATCAATTATGCCAACCCAGAATGCGCGAAAATATAATCAATCCTTAATGGATTTGGGGTCAATGGTTTGTAAAAGAAGTCAACCAAATTGTCAAGAATGCCCTTTGTCAAAAAATTGTCAGGCATATTTAAATAACCAAATTGATAAATACCCTCAAAAAAACAAAAAAGTTAAGCAAATAGCCTTAACTCAACATGCCTTAATGATAGTTAATGAANAAAATATCTATCTTGAAAAACGACAAGAAATAGGTATTTGGCCGCAGTTATGGTTTTTACCACTTTTTGATTCAAATAATCAGTTAATGAAATTTGTCAGTGGATTACCGACAGAAATAGTTAAACAATTTTCAGTAGATCATATTTTGACCCATAGGAAATTATTGATTAATGTCAGTGTTGTAGGATGGAGTGAGTCATTGAATCTAAAAGGTAAATGGCAAAATGTTACCGATTTTAAAAGTATACCACACCCTACAGCTTTAAAAAAAATTATGAAATCATACAATATGTACTAATGGCACATGACGAAGATAAATATTTTTACTATAATGTGTAGAAATGAAGAGTTTATTATTAATTTAGAGGAGGAACATTCATGTTAGA
>JGI24724J26744_10003349_pt1 | contig 10414 bp, 9 predicted proteins | sample Cruoilmetagenom7_FD_26744 | JGI IMG/M metagenome (IMG submission 26744)
CCTTTTCTGTCATTGTTATTGTCCTTTGCATTCCATGTCCTCCAATAGGACATTTTAACTTTGCTACAATAGGACATTACTACTTTGCTGTAACAATACGCTAACATCATCTTGACGACATGATAACTCCATGTTAAACTACAAATCCCACGGGGGCGTGGTGTAGTGGCTAACATGCGGCCCTGTCAAGGCCGAGACCGCGGGTTCGAACCCCGTCGCTCCCGCCTAAAAATCCGGTGAATACCGGATTTTTATATTCATAAACAAAGTATAAATCTTTGTATAGTAAAATCAATATAGTTACTATTGTCAGCCATAATTCCTCATGATAACAATTTAAGGAGAGAAGAATGAGTCAATATCCTAAAATGACAGAATTGAAATTCACTTTAAATGGAGATGAACGTAAAGTAGAAGTTAATCCTAATGAAACACTTTTAAACTTCCTTAGGGAAGATGGTTTAATGAGTGTGAAATCAGGATGCGGCGGCCAGGGGGATTGTGGAATGTGCACAATTCTATTAAACAATAAACCCGTTCAGTCTTGCTTGGTTAAAATGTCTGCGATCAATGGCAAATCAATTGAAACACTTGAATCAATGGGAACTGCTGATAACCTTCATCCGCTTCAAGCCGCATTTATTGAAACGGGTGCCATTCAATGCGGTTTTTGCACCCCTGCCCAAATCCTTGCCGCAAAAAGCCTTATCCAAAAAAACAGTAATCCATCGGAAGCTGAAATCCGAAAAGCCCTTTCTGGTGTTTTATGCAGGTGTACAGGTTATGTGCGAATAGTTGATGCGGTTACTAGAGCTTCTGCTGTAATGCGTGGAAAAGAAGTTCCCCCTTATATACCACAGGAGATGAAATTTGGCGAGAATATTGGTGAGATTAATCTACCTGAAGCTTATTATCGTAAAGACGGTAATAAAGCCCCGCTTCTACCCCTTATATTAACACCAAATGGAATGAAACAATTATCTGAAGTAGGAAAGTCAGTTAAGAAAGTTGATAGTGTAAAACTGGCAACAGGTAAACCAGTTTTCACCGATGATGTCCAACCCGATGGAATGCTTTATGGTGCTTTATTAACCAGTCCACACGCGCATGCCAAAATCATAGATATTAATGTTAGCAAGGCAAAACAGCTCCCCGGTGTCCATACCGTTATTACTCATAAAGATGTTCAGCGAGTGAAATATGCAACCGGCGGCCAGAGTTTCCCTCAGCCACTACCGCACGACCAGGCATCACTTGACAACAAAGTTCGGCATGTTGGCGATCGTGTCGCAATTGTTGCCGCGGAAACTCAGGAAATTGCAAACAAAGCCCTGCAATTAATTGACGTTGAATATGAAATTCTTCCTCATGTGTTGAACTGTGAATTGGCGATGAGTGGAAATGCTCCCATTATTCACGATGAAGAAGATACTGAAGGCATCTACGATGCTGCGCGAAACATCGTGCATCACCTTGAAGCCGAGGTTGGTGAACCAGACATTGCTTTTAAAAATGCAGATGCTGTTTTTGAGGGTGAATATCGTACACCAAAACAGCAGCACGCGCAAATGGAACCACATGTTTGCATTACGTATTTTGATGAAGATAACCGTTTGGTTGTGCGTACAAGCACACAGGTTCCATTTCATGTTCGGCGAATCATATCCCCACTGATAGGTTTACCCATAAAACAAATCCGCGTGATCAAACCAAGAATTGGCGGTGGTTTTGGCGGAAAACAAGAAATATTACTCGAAGATCTTTGCAGCCACCTTACGATAGCTACAGGGCGACCTGTAAAAATGGAATACACTCGCAGTCAAGAATTTACAAGTGGACGTTCGCGACATCGGCAGATTATCAGATACAAATTAGCAGTTAAAGATGAGTATGTTACTGGAGCAGAATTAAAACTGATCGGTGACACAGGCGCTTATGGTACACACGCTCTAACAGTAAATATGGTTGGTGGTTTTAAAGGATTAACTCTTTACAACGCACCGAACTCACGCTTTATTTGTGATGTCGTATACACAAATACGCCCCCTGCAGGCGCGTACAGGGGGTATGGAGCTATGCAGGAGGAATTTGCAATTGAAGTGCTAATGGAGGAGATTGCCGAAAAGCTAAAAATAAATGTCGTTGAGTTTAAGAAGAAAAATTGGTTGAAATTAGGTGAATTAATGCACTTAGCCCGCAAGTTAGGAGAAGGGCGTGAAGGTTATGACCAATCAATGGCATCAACTGCAATTGATGAATGCGTGACCGTAGGATTAAAAGCTACAGATTATTACAAGAAACGAAAAGCTTATTCCAATGAATCCAGCGATATTCGCCACGGTATTGGTATGTCCATCATGATTCATGGTTCTGGAATTGCGGGATTAGATATGGGAGCCGCCACTATTAAACTCAATGATGACGGTTCATTTAATTTGTTAATTGGTGCGACTGACCTCGGAACTGGCTCTGATACGATCCTTGCTCAAATGGCTGCCGAAAAGCTTGGTGTTGGAGTAGAAGACATCATCGTTTATTCTTCTGATACAGACTTCACACCATTTGATAAGGGCGCCTACGCAAGTTCTACTACATATATTAGTGGTGGAGCTGTCGTTAAAGCCGCAAATAAAGTCAGAGAAATGATTTTCAAGCACGCGGCAAAGATGTTGCGGAGAAAAAACCATCAAGACCTTATCTTAGAAAATAAATTAATAAAAACACCGGATGGAAAGCAGGTTTCGCTTGAAGATGTCGCTCTCAGCAGTCTGCATCAATTAGATCAACATCAGATCATGGCTACAGAATCTAATATGAGTTATGTAAGTCCACCACCAACCGGGGCACAATTTGCTGAAGTAACATTCAATAAAAAAACTGGGGAAATGCAAATCGACCGTTTGTTGATGATTGTGGATTGTGGAAGAGTAATCAACCCATTAGCTGCTGCTGGTCAGGCAGAAGGCGGCATGGCACAGGCATTAGGATTCACAATGTTCGAAGACACATATTTTGATGATGAAGGGCACATCACCAATGATCAGTTTAGTACATATAAACTATATAAAGCAGATGATGTACCACCCATGGACGTAATTTTTGTCCAAACGGATGAACCTACCGGTCCATATGGAGCAAAATCAATAGCAGAGATTTCCGTAGATGGCGTAGCCCCCGCACTTGTCAATGCTATCCATAATGCCTCAGGCATCTGGTTCCGTGACCTTCCAATTACTCAAGATAAAATATTGAAAAGCCTGAAAAGCGACTGAATTCAATAAATTTTTGTGCGAAAAATAGCCAAATTTATTGAATTCCTAATACTCTTCTTACCCCTTGGAACCANNGGGGTTGGGGCTGATGCTTCTACGATGGTGATATTTGAAACTGAAACCGTGCATAAAAGTAAATATGACTTACACAAGTATCAACTTAATGAAATCAACGATTGATAACTTCACAGCATTCGACGCCAGATCGGTTGCATTATTCCTTTCTGTAAAATATATAGTTGATACCTTTTGGTTGATACATAGCAGTGAACTCTTTAGTTTATTAAAGGTTCCATTTTTTGGAGGAAACAAATGAATTCGCATGAATTTTCCGATCTGTTGAGTAAGAAAAAGATAATTGTTGCAGACGGTGCTACTGGTACAAACTTAATCCAACGCGGTTTAGAACGAGGTGTAACTGCGGAGGATTGGGTAATTGATAATCCTGAAAAAATCAAGAAGTTACATCTTGACTTCATAGAGGCGGGAGCAGAAATCATCCTCACTTCTACCTTTGGCGGTTCTGAAATCCGCCTTGAGCAATCAGGACTGAGAGATAAATACGAACAGGTTAATCAAGAAGCGGTCACTTTGGCCAAGGAAGCTGTCAAAAATACTCGTGTTCTCGTCGCTGGTTCAATGGGACCGCTTGGGCAAATGATAAAACCACTTGGAACACTTGAGATTAGAAAAGCCGAACGCTATTACGCAAGGCAAGCCTCTGCATTATGTGCCGCTGGCGTTGACATAATAGTTATTGAAACACAATTTGATCTTACTGAAGCAAAAGCAGCCATAAACGGTGTGAAATCTTCTTGTCAACAAGCATTGGTCTGTTCTTTCAGTTTTGATAGAGGAGTAAAAACAATGATGGGGGTAAGTCCTTCTTCCTTTGTAAAGGAAGTGGGAGGTTTGGGACTATCTGCGATTGGGATCAATTGCGGAAAAAGCTTAAACGATAATTCTAATGCTCTCAAAGAACTTTCTAATTCTACAGAAATACCTATCTGGTTCAAACCTAACGCCGGCCTTCCCCATCTGGATGAAGATGGTAATCCGACATATGACATCACGCCAGACAAAATGGCGGAAAATGTATCCTCATGGATAGAAAGCGGCGCCAGGATTATTGGCGGATGCTGCGGCACTACACCAGAACATTTAAAAGCCATCGCAAATGTTGTTTCAGCTTTAAGATAGGATCATTTTCAGTTAGTTCTTGTGATGAAGCCTATTTTTTCCTTCGGAAATATCTCTGTTAATGGGAATCTGATCCTTGCCCCTATGGATGGCATTAGCGATCAACCGTTTAGATGGTTATGTCGAAACATGGGATCAGCCGTATCATACACTGAATTCATCAATGTTCTTGATGTCCCTTATAATCTGAATGATATTGATAAAAGAACCTGTTTTTCAGATTCCGAAAGACCAGTTGGTTTTCAATTGTATGGTAGAGACCCAGATAAAATACTATTAGCTGCCGAGGTCCTCATAGAAAAAGGACCCGACTTTTTCGACATCAATCTCGGTTGCTCTGTAAGAAGGGTTGCGGGGAGGGGAGCAGGAGCAGGATTATTAAAAGAGCCGAAATTAGTCGAAAACATCGTCACAAGACTTGTTAAACACATTAAAGTACCTATTACAGCAAAGATCAGACTTGGCTGGAACCAAGAAAACCTTAATTATCAAGAGCTATCCCGTATTATCGAGGGTTCAGGAGCATCCATGATCGCCGTCCATGCGCGCGCCAGGAATCAGAGCTGGCATGAATCCGCAAACTGGGATGCGATTAGAGAAATCAAAGAGACATTAAAAATTCCCGTAATCGGCAATGGCGATGTTCACTCTCAAAAAGATATCCAGAACATGATCAAGCAAACTGGCTGTGATGGAGTAATGATCGGGCGAGCGGCAATAGGAAACCCATGGATTTTTTCTGAAAGAAGCAAAGCGTCACTTCCTGCAGAACAGATCATTAATACTGTAAAAACTCACTGGCTTCAATTGATTGCTTTTTATGGTCCAGAAAAAGCTTCTATCTTATTCAAGAAGCATCTCAAAGCATACCTCTCATGCCCACAGTTTTCGCATATTGATCTAAAAGAACTCATATCTTTGCCCAATCCTATGAAAAGTCGTTTATTTTACGAATGATTTGAACTCTTTACAAGTAAAATTCATATATCCTCGCATGGTAAAATCCATTATCTACACGTCCCTGTAGCTCAGCGGATAGAGTGTCGGCCTCCGAAGCCGAAGGCGGGAGTTCGAGTCTCCCCAGGGACGCCTGTGTTGCTTGATTATCATACTTACGATGTCAAGTGCTATGGATTTGGTTTTCGAAGATTGCTATTCTTTACCGAGGAAAATCAGAGGAATCGAGCTGCTTTCCACCCAGGTAAAGTAAGTCTGTTTAAATTAAGGTTGGACATATCCAGTCCACAATCTCTAACGACCCTACTTTAGCCCTAATTTTTTTCCCTCGGCCAATAATCGAATCGATTCTTTAATTCTTTTCTCTCTCGTCTCTGGCAGTTTTGCAACTTCTATCCATCCAAGATACTGTTTCTGATAGGTTGGCGCCAATTTATCAAATGTTTCCTTTGCCCTCTTGTTTTTTCTCAGTGCTTCTACAAATTCTGCTGGCATATTAAATGTCAACTCTGGTTTCTGTATCAGGTTATCCCAATTGCTATTCCGCTTGGCAGCTTCCACCTTCTGCAACCCATGTTCAGTCATCACACCATCTCTGATCAGCTCCTCAACACGCTTCTTATTTGAGGGTGACCACTTACTATTTTCTCTTCTTGGAGTGAACTTCCTAGCATATTTCAAATCATCCAATTTCTTGATGATACTATCAACCCATCCATAACACAGTGCTTCTTCTACAGAAGCGCTATATTCAATAGTCGGTTTACCTGTCTTCTTCTTATAATAGACCAGCCAAACTTGTACTTCTTTTGCATGATTGGCAGCAAGCCATGCTCTCCATTCTGCGCGATTTTTTACCTCGATTGTTTTCATCCTATTTTTCTCCACACCTGCTTTCTAATTCGTATAACAAGGCATGGGTTACAGGCATGTTAGACATTGATCATCGTAAAGTTATTAACTTGAATTGTTTTTTCGTGCAGCATCCCCAGGCTCCTCCAGCGAGAGGTTAATTTGGCCACTCTTTCTAAATATACAATTAATTCAGTCTGAGTTCCATGGTTATGAAAGGTATGGTGACGGCTCCATCAACAGGCTTGGCACCTCGAAAAATCTCAACAAAACCACACTTCCTATAGCAACATATTGCTCTCGTATTCGACTCTCTTACATTAGCATGAACCGATTTAAAACTGATTTCATCGCTTGACTTCTCAATTGCAAGATTGATTGCTTGTTCTCCAATTCCTTGTCCCTGCAAATCACTCTTGCCAACCAGAATACCAAGCGTAGCAATCTCATCATCTATATCTACTTTCTCTAACCAAACAACTCCAACATCCTGATCTCCTACACGGATTACATACCAGGCCAATAACGATTTTGGGGAAGTCAAATATTGGTTGGATTTGTGAGGAAGAATTCGCGACATAAACCTGTCGGCTTCGATTTCCTCAGCCCACATCTGCAGGGAGAGCAAATCATTTTCCTCGAAAGAACGTAAGGACACCTTCATCTCAAGAGCATCCCTGTATCAGAAAAATGTTTGACAAGAAATTGGTCAATATTCGCATTTTCTACACCCATTACACTCCTAGCGATGTGAAATCGGCTGCATTAAATGGTCAGCTGCCATCCCGAAAAGTTAATCTTTTTTTGATGCCACCAATACACAAGGAACAATATTCCAGGAATAACAATCACTATAGCCATAAGATAAGGTATCGCGGAGCGGTATAAATCATGAGTGATCGGTCTTTGAGCCAAAAGCAATAAAAGTGCTGCGAATTGAAAAACAAGAGTAATCGCTCCACCTAATCCCTCCCAACGCCAGGCAATGGCCAATCCCAGGACACCCATAAACATCAAGATCGGGGGTATTGCTTCTATGAGTGGATATCCCTCCACCGTATATGGATCTGGTTTTCCGATTGTCATCCAGTTCCATGCATAACCGGTAAGCATCATCAGAGAGTAAACAATGATCGGAGCGGACCAAATGCGAGCAATCCAACGTATCCATTTCTTTGCACGATCACCGGTGTGATTAACATTTTTCATAGTTTATTCTACCTTTTTATTTAAACGGTACACAGCTGTGTACTAAGCGGAAGAGCCAAAGAGCATTTATTATTTCTTTTCGATTTTAATAAGCTTCATTGGAAATGATGCCAATCTTTGCAGCGCTCGAACTGTATAGATACTAAGAACCGCTCATGATAATCCTCAGTCAGTTTTACTAACTCCTGTACACCTTTTTATATAATAGCTTGAATCCAGCTAGAATTATTATAAAAAATTAACAAGAACTCCTTATAATATGGTTAATATTTACTAGTAAGGAGGAGTAAAAATGTATCTCGGAAGTTACGGCTTATATTTTTTAATCAGTATCCCCGCGCTGCTGCTCGGGTTATACGCTCAATCAAAAGTGCGAAGCGCTTTTAATAAATATTCAAAAATTCGTATTAGCAATGGCATGACAGGGGCAGAGGTCGCCCGCAAGGTACTTGACACGAATAATTTGCAAAATGTACGCATTGAGGAAGTTCGCGGAACGTTGAGTGACCATTATGATCCCCGTAAAAAAGTCCTGCGTCTCAGCCAATCTGTTTATGGAACTCCCAGCATCGCTGCGGCTGGAGTGGCCGCCCACGAAGCAGGCCACGCAATTCAACATAGTGAAAAATATGGGCCGCTGTCCCTTCGGTCATTAATGGTTCCTTCAGTCCGGTTAGGCAGCTGGTTAGGCCCCATTGTTTTCATGGGTGGGTTACTTCTTGCCATGGATAACCTTGCAATAATCGGCTTAGTTCTTTTTGCGGCAACATCTTTATTTGCTATAGTAACAATCCCTGTTGAAATGGATGCTTCCAAACGAGCAAAAAATATTCTCGCTTCTTCAGGTATTGTGTATGGGAGCGAATTGAACGGTGTAAGCGCGGTGCTTGATGCAGCAGCTCTCACATATGTAGCGGGTGCCGTCCAAGCCTTGTCCACTTTACTCTACTACATGCTACTATTTTTCGGGGGAAGACGAAGACGCCAATAATCAACTACTTCATACCGGAGAATGACTTCTCCGGTTTTTTTATTGCTTTATTGCTCTTTTAAGGTCATCGAGCATTGTCAGGGCTTTTGCTGCTCCCTCTGCGGTACACGTGGTGGGATTATCAACCAGATACGCTGGAATGCCTAATTCACGTGTTAGATATCTATCTACGCCCCTTAGTTGGGTTCCACCACCACAAAGCGCTACACCTCTGTCCATAATATCCGACACCAATTCAGGCGGCGTTTTCTCCAACACTCGCTTGACCATTTTAACAATATCCCCCAAGCTGTCTTGTAGCGCATCAACAATATCTTCAGTTTTAACTGTCACGGAACGAGGTAAACCACTCACCTGATCCTGCCCTTGAACTTCGAGAGTAAGCCCATCTTCTTCTTTAACAGCCGACCCAACTCGCATCTTAACAATTTCAGCGGTAGCTTTGCTCAGAATTATTCCATAATGCTTACGAATAAAACTGACGATATCCTCATCCATTTTCTGCCCGCCAGTCCGTTCCAATTCTGATGAGATGATGCTGTTCATAGTCAAGACTGCCGCCTGGTTTGTGCCACCGCCCAGGCAAATGACCATATTTCCAGAGGGTGGTGAAATTGGTAGATCAATGCCTAATGCTGCAGCGAGTGGTTGTTGGATAAGATATACTTCTCTGCTCCCCGCCCCTATCCCCGCTTCGTGTACTGCTCGGCTTTCTACACTCGTGATATTGCACGGAACGGTAATCATTAATTTAGGCCTGAACAGGAGCATAGGGCCGGCGATCTTTTGGACCAGGTATCTTAATAGATTCTCGGTAATCTCATATTCGGCAATTACACCATGCTGGATTGGGTTAATGACCTGTATGTCTTCTGGAACACGGCCAAACATATCTTTTGCAGCCTGACCCCACTCGATAATCTTCCATTCATCGATCAGAATGGCGACCGTGGTGGGTTCATGAATCATAATCTCTTGACCTTCAGCAAATACGGTGAAATTTGTGCCTAGGTCTATCCCTAATTCTCGTGTCAGACTTGCCATATAAAAATGATCCTTCTGGATAACAACTTCAAAATTTTAGCATAAAGATAGGTTGTTCCGATTATTTTGAGAAGTATTTCAACGCCAAACGCAATTTTTCTTCCAAGTCATCAGGAGCATCTTTCGGAAGTGATTGTATACTGGTCTGGGCTTCAACGACACTATACCCTAATCCCACTAATGCTTCGATTAATTCTGAATCAAAATTTCCTGTTTGGTCGAATTGCATCCCTTCAAGAATGGGTTCCAATTTATCGTGAAGGTATAAAATTATTTTCTGCGCGGTTTTGTTCCCGATCCCAGGCACACGGACAAATTGTTGATAATCTTTTAAATGGACTGCCTGGTAAATATTATGAACACTATGGAAAGAAAGTACAGATAAAGCTGCCTTTGGTCCAACACCATTCACTTTAATCAAACTGCGAAACAGATCCCGCGCTTTGATATCCGTAAACCCGTACAGATTGATGTCATTTTCTCGTAAGATAAGGTCTGTATATAATTGGACATTTTCCCCTATATCAACTGAGAATGGCACAGAGTTGGGTGTCCACACCTTCAATCCAACTCCACCTGTTTGTAGAATCAAATACAACTCTCCCTTTCCAACAACTTCTCCTCTTATGATCTCAATCATCTTTTCATCTCTTTGTGTATATCTCAAATAACATAATAGAAGCAGCACATGCAAGATTCAGCGAATCTACGCTTCCAGTTATAGGAATTGTAACCAAACCTTCACACATTCCAACAAGTTCTTTACTCAGCCCTTTCTGTTCGCTTCCCATTAATAAGATCATGTCCTGTGGATAAATATATTTTCTGTAATTTGTGGCTTCTCCACACACTGTTCCAATAATAGGAACACATCCCCTTGATTTCCATT
>JGI24724J26744_10003351_pt1 | contig 10413 bp, 11 predicted proteins | sample Cruoilmetagenom7_FD_26744 | JGI IMG/M metagenome (IMG submission 26744)
ATACCACCCGATAATATTTTACCAGAAGCAGGAGCTACAGTATTATATGCTCTTGCCAAACGTGTAATAGAATCTAATAATATAACTACATCATGACCACATTCAACTAATCGTTTTGCTTTTTCTAAAACAATATTTGCTACTTTAACGTGCTTATCTGCAGGTTCATCAAAAGTAGAAGCTACAACTTCACCTTTTACACTACGTTGCATATCGGTNACCTCTTCAGGTCTTTCATCAATTAATAAAATAATTTGATATACTTCAGGGTGGTTGGCNGCTATTGAATTAGCTATGTCTTTGAGTAACATTGTTTTACCAGTTTTTGGTTGAGAAACAATCATACCTCTTTGCCCTTTTCCTAAAGGAGAGAATAAATCCATTATTCTTGTTGAAAGTGTACTTGATTTACCTGCTAAATTAAACTTCTCATCAGGAAATAAAGGTGTTAAATGCTCAAATGAAACACGGTCTCTAACAATATTNGGATTCAANCCATTTATTTTAGATACGCGTATTAATGGGAAATATTTTTCACCTTCTTTAGGAGGTCTTACAACACCTTTAACAGTGTCTCCAGTTTTTAAGCCAAACAATTTTACTTGAGATTGTGATAAGTAAATATCATCGGGTGATGATAAGTAATTATAATCTGATGATCTTAAAAAACCATATCCATCAGGCATCATTTCTAAAACTCCTTCACTTTCAATAATCCCATCAAATTCATAGCCAGGATCTCTGTAACGATTAGCATTATTAGTGCGTTGACCTTTGCTAATATTATTTTGTTGAGGTCTTGGTTTAGGAGGGTTCGGTTTATTTCCCTGTTTAGGTGGATGTACTTGCTTTGGTTGATTTTGTTGTTTTGGAGGATTTGGTTTATTTTGAACTACTTTAGACTCATTTGTAGAGTTAGTAATTTCAACTTTATCCTTTATAACAGGTTTTTTACTTTGAGTTTTTTGAACTTTTTCTACTCTTTTTTGTTCTGGATTAACACTAGGTTTTGTTTCTAGTGGAAGTTCTTTCTGTACAACTTCAGCAGGTTTGTTTTTAGTGTTTTTTGGTGCGTTAGGATTTTTAACAATCCTTTTACGTTTTGGTTTACTTGAAGCATTTACTTCTTTAGTAATTTTTGTAGGAGTAGCAGCTTGGATGTCTAAGATTAAATAAACTAGGTCTAGTTTTTTTAACTGACTGAATTTTTTTGCTCCAATAGTTTTTGCTATTTCTTGTAAGTCTACAAGTGTTTTCTCCTTTAATTGGGAAATTTCAAACATTATGTTAATTTGTAATTATTGTTTATGTATAAATAAGATGATCTTGTTATTCTAAATTAAGAATTTTATTGTGAATTGAACTTATGTGGTGATTAGTTGTTTCAGTTGTAGTTTCCTTATACTATTAAGGGTAAGGTTATTGCAAATATATAAAATTATTTTATATAACTAATCTTTTATTCTTTAAAAAGAAAACGTATTTTTGCCTTCAATTATTATAAAAGTATGATTCAAAGAATACAATCAGTTTATTTATTAATTGCAACTTTGCTTTCAGGAGGTTTAATTTTTATATTAAATTTATGGAAGAATGAAGAAGGAATTGATTTTTTTGTGATGGATTCATTCACTTCTGAAAGTATATTACTAAAAGTAATGTCAGTATTATTTTTTGTTTCAGCGGCTTTAACATTAATTGCTATTTTTCAGTTTAAAAAGAGGCAATTACAATTTGTTTTAGGCCGATTATCAATTTTGACCAATTTTATTATAATAGGTATAATCGTATATTTTACACAAAACTTATCTGGAGAAATTAACGTTTCTGAGAAGGGTATTGGGTTGCTTATTCCAATTTTAACTATCGTATTTGTAGTCATTGCAAATAAAGCAATTAAAAAGGATGAGGAACTTGTAAAATCTGTTGATAGATTGCGATAACCTTTTATCTTAGTATATTAAGTGCAGAAAAACCATTCCAATTTTTATTGGAATGGTTTTTTATTTTCGTTGTTCAAGTTCTATAACCTCTAAATTTGAAATTTTACCTTCATTAATTTCAAAACGAAGCATTGTTCTTACTTTATGAAATCCATGCTTTCCTGCTGCGCCAGGATTCATATGTAGTAAATTCAATTTTTTATCATGCATAACTTTTAAAATATGAGAATGNCCNCTNATAAATAATTGAGGTGGNTTTTTTNAGATTTCTTCTCTAATTCTAAAATCATATCTATTAGGNTAACCACCAATATGAGTGATCCAAACACTTACTTTTTCAACAATAAATTTGTTATTTANGGGATATTCAGTTCTTATTAACGCATCGTCAATATTACCATAAACAGCACGTAAGGGTTTTAAATTTTTAATNGTATCGGCAACATCTAATGAACCAATATCACCTGCGTGCCAAACCTCATCGGCTTGTTTTACAAACTTCAATATTTGATTGTCTATATAACTATGTGTATCAGATAATAATAATATTTTTTTCATTTACGTGCTAAATTCTTAAATAAAATATGGTGTATATTTGCAGTCGTACAAAAATAACATTTCAATTGAGATATTTTATTGAATTATCATACAAAGGAACAAATTATCACGGTTGGCAACTTCAACCAGACTCAATTAGTATACAAGGTAAAGTAAATGAGGCTTTTGCAACTATTTTTAGAGTGCCAATAAATGTTGTTGGAGCTGGTAGAACTGATACTGGTGTGCATGCTGAACAACTATTTGCTCATGTTGATTTTGAACACAAAATAGACACGAAGGAAATAACCTATAAATTAAATTCAATATTACCAAATGATATAGTTATTGAAAATATAACTGCTGTTGTAGATGATGCTCACGCTCGTTTTGATGCAGCTAGCAGAAGTTATGAATATAGAATTTTCTTAGGGAGAAATCCATTTTTATTGGAAACAGTTTGGCAGCTAAACAATAAAAAGTTAAATGTTGTTAAAATGAATGCTGCTGCTGAAATTTTACTAACTTACACTAACTTTAAAAGTTTCTCAAGAACTAATTCAAATGTAAAAACATATAATTGTGATATTAGAAAGGCTGAGTGGGTTTTAACAAATAAAACACTTACATTTCATATCACAGCTGATCGATTTTTAAGAAATATGGTACGTGCAATTATAGGAACTTTATTAGAAGTAGGAACTGAAAAAATAACATTAGAAGATTTTAAACAAATAATTGAAAGTAAGGATAGGTGTAACGCAGGTACTTCTGCTCCAGCCAAAGGGTTGTTTTTAACTCAAATAATTTATCCAAAAACAATTTATATAAATGAATAAGAAAGTTACAGGGAAAGCTTTTGACGCAAAAATATTTAAGCGTTTAATTAGTTTTGCTTCAAAATATAGAGGTCAATTTTTTATTGGTACAATATCATCAATTTTATTNTCGTTGGTTTCAGTAGCTAAACCTNTNTTATTNCAAGAAATTGTAAATACGTATTTCGAAAATAAAGATACATCAGGGCTTTTGCAATATTCTTTATTTATGGTTGCCTTTTTAATNGTAGAAGTTTTAATGCAGTTTGTTTTTATTTATAANGTAAATTGGCTTGGACANCACATTATAAAAGATATAAGAATACAGCTTCAAAAACATATGTTGCAATTTAAAATGGCATATTTTGATAATTCATCTGTNGGAAAATTAGTNACCAGATTAGTTTCTGATACTGAAACTATAGCNCAATTTTTTGGTCAAGGTTTGTTTATGATAATTAGTGATTTATTAAAAATGTTAGTAGTTGCTATTGTAATGTTATGGATGAACTGGAAATTAGCGTTAATAGCTTTTATTGTACTTCCAATATTAATTTATGCAACAAAAATATTTCAAATTGCTATAAAATCAGCTTTTCAAGAGGTTAGAACCCAAGTAGCAAATTTAAACGGTTTTGTACAAGAGCGTGTTACAGGAATGAACATTGTTCAGTTGTTTAATAGAGAGAAAATTGAATATAAAAACTTTGTTAAAATAAACGAAAAACATAAAAACGCACACGTTAAAACTATTTGGTATTATTCAATTTTCTTTCCAATTGCTGAAATTTTATCATCAATTGCTGTTGGGCTATTAGTTTGGTATGGTGGTTTAGATATTGTGAATTCAGGAGAAACAAACGCAGGGCAAATTATAGCATTTATTATGATGTCTCAAATGTTGTTTAGACCATTGCGACAAATTGCAGATAAATTTAACACTTTGCAAATGGGTATGGTTGCAGGAGATAGAGTTTTTGAAGTGTTGGATACTGAAAGTCAAATTGATAAGACAGGTGAGGTTGAAGCGACTCATTTTAATGGTGATATTTCCTTTAAAAATGTTCGTTTTAGTTATATTGAAGGTGAAGAGGTTTTAAAAGGAATTACATTTAATGTAAAAGCAGGAGAAACAATTGCAATAGTTGGTGCAACTGGAGCAGGGAAATCAACCATTATTAATTTAGTAAATCGTTTTTATGAAATTGATAAAGGTGAAATATGTATAGATAATCACAATATCAATCAATATACATTGGCGTCTTTACGAAATCAAATTGCTGTAGTTTTACAAGATGTTTTTTTATTTTCAGATTCAATTTTTAATAATATTATTTTAAGTGATAACTCTATTACTTTAGAAGAAGTGAAAAAAGCAGCTAAAGAAATTGGAATTCATGAGTTTATTATGAGTTTACCAGATGATTATAATTACAATGTTAAGGAACGTGGTGTAATGCTTTCTTCTGGTCAGCGACAGTTGATTGCTTTTTTACGTGCATATGTGAGCAAGCCAAGTGTGTTAATTTTGGATGAAGCAACTTCATCTATAGACTCATATTCAGAAAAATTAATTCAAGAAGCAACAGATAAAATAACGCAGCATCAAACGTCTATTATTATAGCGCACAGATTAACCACAGTTAAAAAAGCTGATAGAATTATTGTAATGGATAAAGGTGAAATTGTTGAGCAAGGTTCTCATTTAGAGCTGTTAGCTAAAAATGGGTATTACAAAACATTGTACAATATACAGTTTGCAAATGAAGTTGCCTAATTTAAATCGTAACGTATGGTTTCAATTAATTCGTTAATATTTTTAAACAATACAAACTCACCGTCTTTAATATAAGATATTTTCCCTGTTTCTTCCGAAACTAATAAGCAAAGAGCATCTGTTTTTTCAGTAATTCCAATGGCTGCTCTATGACGTAACCCAAACCTTGCTGGAAGATTTTTTTTAGAAAGTGGGAGTATAATTCTTGTCGCTATTATAAAGTTGTCTTTAATTATTACTGCGCCATCGTGTAAAGGACTATTCTTATAAAAAATGCTTTTTAAAATAGGTTTGTTAATTTCTAAATTCATTTTATCACCTGTAGATTTTACAAAATCTAGATTGTGGGTACGTTCTAAAACTATTAATGTGCCTGTTTTAGTAACTGCCATTTCTTCACAAGCATAAACAATGGACTCAACATCCATATTGGTATGAATTTCAGTTTTTAGAAAGCTAATTTGTTTTAAAAAGTTTCTTTTGTTTGAGAAATTTGTAGAGCCTAACATTAGTAAAAACTTTCTAACTTCAGGTTGAAATACAATTAGTATAGCAATTGCTCCTAAACTAATTAAAGTTCCTAATAAACCACTTAGCATTTCCATTTGTAATGCTTGTGTAATTTTCCAAATAAGAACTACCAATGCAATACCAATAAAAATATTTATGGCAACAGTTCCTTTTAATAATTTATACACATAGTAAAGTAGTATTGCTACTAAAACAATGTCTAAAATATCAAGAAAGGAAAAATCTAAAAAATCTAGCATTGAAATTGTTTTTTGTAAAAATAAGAAAAAGATTATATAAATAGGGCTTAATCACAACCGCAATCGGAACTTTATTTTGATTGAAAATAAATTCTGTTTTACTAGTTAAAATATTTTCATTATCAATGTTGTGTAACATTGTTCTATAATACAAATAATCTTGATATGATAATCTATCATTAAAGTTTAAGTGCAACATTGTTTGTTTACCTTCTGAAGAAAATTCGATAAACTCAAGTAGTGTAGTTTTAAGTTCGTCATCTTCCATTTTAGCGTCATTTATCCAAGTGTTATTTTGGTTAAAAGTTAGATTGATATTATTATATGTTAAATAATCTTTGCTGTTCTTTTTTATATAAGATTTTGATAAAATGCTATCAGTTTTAAAATTTACACCACTAAAAGCTAAGAATGATAATTTTTTTGAAATTGTATCAGAAAAACTAAAGTATTCATGCATTCCTTCTTTAGAATGCATAGAATTTGCGTGTTTGTATTGAAGCTTACTTATTGATGGGATTATTGCTTTTAAAGGTAGGTTTTTATCAATATTAAAAATCCAATGTGTTGTACTTATGGTGTTTTTTCTATTTACATTGGCAATAGTATCATTATTTTTAACAGACAAAAACATCCAAACTTGAGAGTGATTGTGAAGTTCTTGAATTCCTTTCTCAGCTAATGTTGGAATTCTAATTTCTGTTTTTGCGCAACTTAATAGGACAAAAGAGAATAGAAGGATATATAGTTTTTTCATTAATTATTTGTTTAGTAGTTCAACAATTTTAATTGCTTCATTTGCTTCTTTTACATCATGAACCCGTAAAATATTTGCACCGTTTAGTAAAGCTATTGTATTTGCAGATGTTGTTGCGTTTAAAGCATCGTTTTGTGAGATTTCTAAAGGTTTAAAAAGCATTGATTTTCGAGAAAGACCTGTAAGTGTTGGTACTCCAAGGTTTTTGAATAAGTCTAAATGCTTTAATAATTGATAGTTTTGAGCAACTGTTTTCCCAAAGCCAAAGCCTACATCAGTAATTATGTCATTTACGCCAAGTGATTGTAGTTCATTTATTTTTTTTGAAAAATAATACAATACATCTCTTACCACATTATTATAAGTAGGTTTATTTTGCATATTTTTTGGTGTGCCTTGCATATGCATTATAATATATGGTACTTGTAATTTTGCAATAGTTGAAAACATATTTGCATCTAAATTCCCTGCAGAAATATCATTTACAATACAAGCGCCTTCATTAATGCAGTAATTAGCAATTTTACTTCTAAAAGTATCAACTGAAATTAGTGATTTAGGAAATTCTTGCATTAAAAGTTTAATTACAGGAGAAATACGTTCTAATTCCTCTTCTTCTGAAATATGCTTAGCACCAGGCCGTGAAGAGTAAGCACCAACATCAATAAATGTAGCGCCTTCATTCAACATTTTCTCTACGTGATTTACAATGGTTGCCGGATTGTTATATTTTCCGCCGTCAAAAAATGAATCGGGTGTAATGTTTAAAATTCCCATTAGTTTAGGGGTTGATAAATCTATTAATGTTCCATTGCAATTAATACTTTTCATATGTTTAGAGTTATTTTTTATGGGTAACATATGCTGTTCGCTATTTATCATTTCCTTGTAATTTAAAATTTGCCTTGCTCGGTTCATTATTTTACAACTTTGTTAATTACTTTGGTCATTTTTGGTGCTTTATAGTTTCGCATTAAAGNGCATAATTCATCAACAGAATCACTAACTATAAGCATTTCTTTGTTAGATTGTTTTAAGTAACCTTCAGTTACCATTACATCTAATTGTTTNATTAAATGGTTNAAAAANCCNTTGGTNTTTAAAATTCCAACTGGTTTTCTTTCTATTCCTAATTGACCTAAAGTTAGGGCTTCAAAAATTTCATCTAAAGTTCCAAAACCACCTGGTAAAGCAATATAACCATCAACTAATTTGCTGATTTTTATTTTTCGTTTGCTCATTGTTTTAGTGACAATCATTTCAGTAATTTTGGTATGGGCAACTTCTTCGTGCCTTAATAATCCTGGAATAACACCAATTACTTCGCCGTTTTTCTCAATTATAGTATCGGCTAAAATTCCCATCATTCCAATTTTTCCACCGCCATAAACAAGACCAATATTCTTTTCAGCAAAATGACTTCCTAATTTAATAGCATCATTCCTATATTTTTCGTTAAAACCTAGACTTGAGCCACAAAAAACAGCAACTTTCTTCATAATTGGATAATAGATTTTTTAATTCGTTAAATTTGTTCGAAATTTACGGAAATAATTAAAGTTACATGCAACAAACTTCAAAACAATATAACGATGTTATTGATAAATGTCGTTCATTATATATAAATAANCTAAAAGATTANGGAAGTGCTTGGCGAATTTTAAGATTACCATCACTTACTGATCAAATTTTTATTAAAGCACAACGTATTCGTCAATTGCAGCAAAATTCAACAAGAAAAGTTGATGAAGGTGAAGTTTCTGAATTTATTGGAATTATTAATTATTCTATTATGGCTTTAATTCANTTNGAAAAAGGTATTGCAGAGCAACCTGATATGGNTACAGAAGAAGCTATTGAATTGTACGATAAGCATGTTGCAATTACAAAGCAACTTATGGAGGANAAAAACCATGATTATGGNGAAGCTTGGCGNGATATGCGTGTAAGCTCTTTAACCGATTTAATTTTGCAAAAGTTATTACGAGTTAAGCAAATTGAAAATAATAAAGGAAAAACAATTGTTTCTGAAGGTATTGACGCAAATTATCAGGATATGATTAATTACGCCGTTTTTGCTTTGATTCATATTAATAAAACTGAATAACATGAAAATACTCGTACAAATTTCTAGACTCTTAGTTGCTATTACATTTATTTTTTCGGGATTTGTAAAGTTGGTTGACCCTTTGGGTTCGACTTATAAATTTGAAGAATATTTTGGATACGATGTGTTAAATATGGAATTTTTAATTCCTTATACATTACCATTTGCAATTTTATTAATCTTGGCAGAAATAATGCTTGGAGTTATGTTATTAGTAGGTTTTTTACCAAAACTAACTTCATGGAGTTTGTTGGGGATTATTATAGTTTTTCTTTTTTTAACATGGTATTCAGCGTATTTCAATAAGGTTACAGATTGTGGTTGTTTTGGAGATGCGGTTAAGCTTTCAAGTTGGGGTACTTTTTATAAAAATATTGTACTGGTACTTTTTATTTTTTTATTGGTATTAAAACATGAATTCATAAAACCATTATTTAGTTTAAACTTTGCAAAATGGTCAACCTTTCTATCATTTTTTGTTTTTCTATTTATTGTATACCATGTTCTAGTACATTTACCTATTATAGATTTTAGACCGTATGCTGTTGGTAAAAATATACCAGAAGGAATGAAATATGTAGGAGATGAAGAGCCACCAATACATGATTTCTTTCTAGAAACTGTAGAAGGTAAGGATTTAACAGATCAGATTTTAATGACTGATAATGTTTTGTTAGTGGTAGCCTATGATTTAAATAAAAGTGATAGGGAAGGGTTTTTTAAAAGTTAAAAAAATAACAGATGAGGCTTTAAAAAATGGCTATTTAGTTTATGTGTTAACGTCTTCTATGGCTGAAGATTATGATATTATTAGAAAAGAGTTTAACCTTAATTTTGAGTTGTTATTTTGCGATGGGACAACCTTAAAAACTATAATTAGGGCAAATCCGGGAATAATTACACTTAAAAATGGTACAGTAACAGGTAAATGGAGTTGGGTTGATATTGATACTATTAAACTTTAAAAAACTATAAAATAAACAAATGAAACATGCTTTATTGGTATTTGTAGGCGGTGGTTTTGGAAGTGTTGCAAGATATTTTATGGGCAAATGGTTTAATAATATCGAAAACGCCATTCCTTATGGAACAATGTTTTCTAATGTATTAGGGAGTTTATTAATTGGTGTAATTTTGGGATATTTAGGTAAAAGTGGAAACATGTCTCAAAGCCAGTCTTTATTATTAGCCACGGGCTTTTGTGGAGGATTTACAACTTTTTCAACTTTTGCTTATGAAAATCATTTGTTAATAAAAAATGGTGATTATTTTAGTTTTTTACCTTATACACTAACATCTTTAATTCTAGGCTTTTCAGCTGTTTTTTTAGGGCTATATATTTCGAAATTTCTTTAATAAGTAATGTGCTTAGTGCTTTGCTAAGTTTAAAATTACTTCAAATTTTCTTTTTAAAAGAATCATTCTTATTTGCATACCCTTAAAATTTAGGGGTATATAATTCATTTTTTCTTCATTTTAAATTTGCACCCTATAAACTCATGGGGTAATTCATAATAATATACAATATAAATTATATACCCTATAAAAAAATAGGGTATATTAATGCAAAAACACAAAAATATAACAATGTACCCTAAAAAATTAGAGGGTAATCAAATATAATTATACTTTTGGTTAAGAATTAACTACTAAAATCATTTTATTATGAAGAAAATTGAAGCAATTATTAGAAAATCCAAATTT
>JGI24724J26744_10003355_pt1 | contig 10405 bp, 10 predicted proteins | sample Cruoilmetagenom7_FD_26744 | JGI IMG/M metagenome (IMG submission 26744)
CGCCCGGCGATCGGCCCGCGGTTCGATCCCGATGGCGCGCGCATAACGCGCCGCGCGCATCCATTCGACCGCGACCGAGCCGCAACCGGTTCCAATGTCCCACAGCAATGCGCCCCGCATTGGCATCAGCTTGGCGACGGTCACTGCGCGAACCTCTTGCTTGGTCATGGTTCCGTCGCTTTGAAACAGCGCGTCCTCCAACCCCGGCACGCGTGGCAACAGGGCCGCATCGGGTGCCGCAACACACTCGACAGCCAAAGTATTGAAGGCGGGCACGACGTGGGTCCAGCTATTGGCCAGGCCGTCAAAACGCTCTTGGTTTTGTCCGCCCATTGCCGCCAAAACCGTCATCCGGCTTTCGCCAAAACCGCGCTCGGTCAGGAATTTCGCAATCTGCCCCGGTGTGTCCGCCCCGGTCGTCAGAATTAGCAGCCGCTGGTCGGGCTGGATGAATGCAATCATCTGCTCAACCGGGCGCCCATGCACGGTTAATGTTTCCACATCCGCAATCGACCAGCCCATCAACGCCGAGGCGAGCTGAAATGCGCTAAGCTGCGGGTGATAGACAATCTGGTCAGGCGGGATCGTGCGCCCGATCCGCGCCCCGACCGAAAACCAAAGCGGATCACCCGTCACCAGCACCACAACCCGGCGCCCACGGTAGTTCTGCAATGTGTTAATCATCGCATCAAACGGCGACGGCCATGCAATGCGTTCGGCGCTCAGGCTGTCGGACAATGCGTGATGGCGCTCACCACCGACGATGATTTCTGCGGCTTCAACGACCGTGCGGGTCGCTGGGCTAAGACCGTCCAGACCGTCCTCGCCAATTCCAACAATATGCAACCACGCAGTCATCCGCGATCCTCGGGCAGACCTGCCGCCAGTGCGTTCACTGCGGCCGAAGCAATTGCCGATCCCCCACGCCGACCGCGCAACGCAACAAAGGGGCATCCGCGCGGGTTGTCCGCAAGCTCGGCCTTGCTTTCGGCAGCGCCGACAAACCCAACAGGAAAGCCAAGGATAACGGCCGGTTTTGGCCACCCGTCGTCAAGCAATTCCAACAAATGAAACAGCGCCGTCGGCGCGTTGCCAATAGCAACCACTGCGCCATCAATCTGATCGCGCCAAAGTTCAACCGCTGCGGCCGATCGGGTTGTGGCGTTCTGTTTTGCAAGGTCGGGGACCTGCGCATCATTCAGCGTCACGATGACGTCATTCGCCGCTGGCAGACCCCGCCGGATAATCCCCGCACCCACCATTTCGCAATCGCACAACACCGGCGCACCAGCCGCCAACGCGGCCTGCCCCGCCTGAAATGCCCCGTCAGAAAAAGCCAACCGGTCGGCAACTTCGATCATCCCACAAGCATGAATCACACGGATCGCCAAAGCATCCATTCCCGGCCCGAATCGTTCAAGCCGCGCCTCGCGCCGGACGGTCGCAAAGCTTTCTGCATAAATTGCGCTTGGCTCGTTCAGGTAGGGGCGCATGCACGCACCCCACGCCCTGAAGGAGCCGCTGGACATTCAATCGGGAAAATCATTTTTTTGCTTTTCGCGCACTTTCTGGGCCAAGTGGGTGGTCCGCATGCGGATAGGGCGCATGATGGTGGTGATGCACGCCGTCACCGTGATCATGGGCATGATCGTGATGATGACTATCGCCTGTCTCGCCCTCTAGTCGGCAAAGCCCGGTGCAAAAACTGTCGCACAACTCGCAATCCTCAACGTTTGAACCGGGCGCTGACGCCCCCTGTCCTTCAACGTGATGGTGGTGGCTTTCCTGAACCGCGCCGACCTCGGCCTCAAAGCCCAGAATAGAGGTTCGGTATTTGCACATCGCACAATTGTCGGGCGGCAATTCGCCACCCTGTTCCAATATCCGCTCAGCGAAGGTTTCCAGAACCTTCGGGTGGTCGCTAAGGTATCCGGCCTTTACGAACTGAAGGTCCGGGTGCGCCGCGGCGACTTGATCCGTAAAGCCATAAATCCGGTCAATCAGCACACCGGTGAACAGGAAATACGGAAATACAATAATGCGCTTGTAGCCAAGGCGCGTAACTTTTTCCAAACACGGCTCGACTAGCGGAAAAGTCACGCCGGAATAGCCAACTTCACACCAGCCAAACCCCATGCCTTCCCACAAAATGCGCGCAATCTTGGAAACATTTCCATTGGCGTCCGGGTCAGATGCGCCCCGTCCAATGACAACCAGACAGGTTTCTTCCAGCGGTATATTCCCCAGCTCCTGATTGGCCTTATCCACGGCCTCTTGGATGCGCCCACCAGCAGCGGCGATCATTTTCGGATCAACACCCAGAACGCGGCCATAGGAAATTGGCATATCATTAGCAGCAGCGAAGGTGTTCAAGACGGTCGGGATGTCATTCTTTGCGTGCATGGCGGAAAAAAGCATCCCCGGAACCGCAAGAATCCGATCACAGCCCGCATCGCGCAATTCATCCAAACCATCGCGTATCACCGGATTGGCAAATTCAAGATAGCCGTATGACGTCATCCAATCGTCGGGCAGGTAGGCGGGCAATTTTTCGGCCAGCACCGAAAATTCGTCCACGGCTGCTTGCGAACGTGACCCGTGGCCGCAAATTATAACGCCTGTTTTGGCCATGCCTCAAGCCTCCTGCGGGTCTTCTTGACCTTCGGGTTCGGCGCTGTCTTTGGTCTTGGATTTCCCCTTAAGAATGCCACCAAGCCCCAACGCAATCGCCAGACCAATCGCAGCACCCGCCACCCAATGGGAATGTCCGGCCACTTCGGCCAGATGCCCCGGGTCAGCGACCGCAGGGCCAGCGAACAACGCCAATACTACGAGGGTAAGATATCTCATGATACGTCCTTTTCTTTCGGGCATGGCAAGCCGAGAGGATATCCGTATCCTTGGACGATGCTGCGTCAGATCCCCGGTGCGGGTCAATCGTTCACAGCCAACCTCTCTGGCCCCATGGGGCTTCGTCTGTTGTGTGTATAAAAGCGGCGGCTGATCGGCGCAATCAGATTCATGCAAAACCAGCGCGATCCTTGCGTCAGCCCCGCATATACCTGGCTAGTGGTTCGCGCCGTAATGTTCGACCAAAGCACCCAGGTCTTCTGGCGAAACTTCTGTTGGCATCATCGCACAAGCGTTGGGAATGTGCTGAAATATTGACCCGTCCGAGAAAAACCCGCTGTCCGAGACAAAAATCACTTTTGCCTTTGGTTGGCGGTAGCTTGCAAAATCGGCGACGGCAAATGCACTGCCATTTTCAAGAACAAGGTTAAGGATAATGATGTCGATATTATCATTTTGCAGTGTCGCAATTGCATCCGACTGGTTAGAGGAAACAAACACCTCAAACCCGCACCGCTTTAGATGGCGGCTCCAGATCCAACCAAGATCCGGCTTACCTTCCACAATTAGAACTCGCATTTTTCTTCTAAGCCCCCGGTTAAAATTTTGTTCCGGTCCCCATGGCACAAATACCTATCGAAAAGTTAACAGGTGGTTAACCTGGCCATAACTTTTGTTAATATTTGGTTTCGGTTGCACCGGATTTCGATTCCGGGTCAAAGGGGGTGCAGAAACGAAAGGGTTAGAATGACGACTTGGATAACCATATGCGACACCTGTAAACGCGACGGTTGGGATCAGGGTGACATGGAATGCAGTGATGGCGAAAAACTTGCCAGCCTGATCGAGGGAATCGTCGTGAATTCGCCCGTCCGCACGCGTCGCACCAGTTGTATGATGGGGTGCAAACATGGCTGCAATGTCGCGATTCAGGCAGATGAAAAACTGTGCTACACAATCGGCAATTTTGAACCATCGGCCCAGGCCGCCGAGGCTATCGTCGCCTATGGCGAACTACATGCCGCCAGCAAAAACGGGCAGGTGCCCTATCGGCAATGGCCCGAGGCGCTGAAGGGGCATTTTGTAACGCGCCACCACCCCCTGCCCAAAGACGAATGACCAGCCAACGCGACCATGGCGGCGGGCTGGACGGCGCCATCGCATTATACGGCGGTTGCAAAACCGACTGGCTCGATCTTTCGACCGGTATCAACCCGGTGCCATACCCAATTCCCGATATTTCCCGGCAAGCATGGGAACGGCTGCCGGACCAAAACGCCTTTGATCGCCTGCACAATGCCGCACGTCGTTTTTGGAATGTCCCTGACACGGTCGAAATTATCGCAGCACCCGGTGCCTCGGCCCTGATTGCCCGAATGCCTTACCTGACCGGCAATTTGCCTGCCTTCATTCCCGGCCCCACCTACAATGAACACGCGGCTGCGTTTCGCGCCATGAACCCGGACCTTAACACTGACGACCCCGACGCACCGGTTCACGTCTATGTTCACCCGAACAATCCAGACGGCAAGCTGTGGCCCGCAACCGCTGTCGGCGGGCGCAATTTCACGATCATTGATGAAAGTTTCTGCGACGTCTGCCCGCAGGTCAGCCACATACAGCAAAGCGAAAACGCCGGTGTCATCGTACTAAAGAGTTTTGGAAAATTCTGGGGGCTGGCCGGGGTGCGGCTTGGGTTTGCAATTGCTGCAAAAGACACGCTGCAATCGTCTTATGCGGGAATGGATGAATTGCTTGGCCCATGGGCGGTGTCCGGACCAGCGATGGAAATCGGCACCCACGCGCTGGCAAACACCGACTGGGCCGATGCAACACGCACCCGATTGGCCCAAGACGCCAAACGGCTGGACGCCCTGATGCAACCCCATTCAAGCCTTGAGGGCGGCACAGATCTGTTCCGCCTGTACCACGTCGACGACGCCAAGGCCTGGCAGGACAGGCTTGCACGACACAAAATCTGGTCGCGTATTTTTCCATATTCACGCAACTGGCTGCGACTGGGCCTGCCAGCACCGGATCGCTGGGACCAGTTGGAATCCGCGCTGTGAACCACGCGACAATCCTGTTGGCAGCACTTATCCTTGATGCGGTTCTGGGGGAACCCGATTGGCTGTGGAACCGCCTGACACACCCGGCAATCCTGATGGGGCGCGCTGTTGGCTGGCTTGATGAGCGGATGAACAAGGGCAAGGGCAAGCGACTAAAAGGCGTGTTTGCAATTGCGGTGATATCTGGCGCAGCACTTACTATCGGTGTGTTGCTGACAGCCCTGCCCGGCGAGGCGATCGACCTGATCGTTGCCGCGGTTCTTCTTGCCCATCGCAGCCTTGCCGACCATGTGCACGCAGTTGCCAAAGCCCTGCGGATCTCGACAGCCCAAGGTCGCAGCGCCGTTGCACGTATTGTTGGGCGCGACACTGCTCAAATGACGGATGACGCAATTGCACGGGCCGCGATCGAAAGTGGTGCCGAGAATTTTTCGGACGGTGTTGTTGCGCCTGCCTTCTGGTTTTTGATCGCCGGTTTGCCGGGCCTGCTAACTTACAAAATAATCAATACCGCCGACAGCATGATAGGCTATAAAACGCCACGCCACGCAGAATTTGGCTGGGCTGCAGCCCGGCTTGATGACGTCGTAAACTGGATACCGGCCAGATTGACCGCCCTGCTTATCGCGCTTGCGCATTTTCACTGGCCTGACTGGCGAATTTTGCGCAACGACGCCCGCAAGCACCGCTCTCCCAACGCAGGCTGGCCCGAAGCGGCGATGGCTGGCGTTCTGGATGTCGCCCTTGCAGGACCGCGCAGCTATCACGGCGCATCACACGACCTGCCCTTCGTAAACGCCAAAGGGCGTCACGCCGTTGGAGCAAATGAAATTGATGCATGCGTCCATGCCCTGTGGCGCTGCTGGGCGCTGACAATTGGGTTGGTGCTGTTACTGGCTGTTGCCTGAGCGGGCGTTCCTGCTAACTTGCACCCATGTTTTCAGGAGGTTCTATGCGTAAATCACTAATTGTGGCCATTGCTTTGCTGGCCGCCACACCAACATTCGCACAAGTCAAATGCGGCGGATCATTTAGCAGTTTTGTTTCCAACATCAAAACCACGGCCATCGCAAGCGGACATTCACCAGCGACGGTCAAGCGGTTCCTCGCAAATGCGCGCCATGATCCTTCGGTCATCAAGGCCGATCGTTCGCAGGGCATCTTCCGGATGAACTTTGTTGATTTTGCCCGCCGTATCATCAGCCAGAATCGGATGGACAACGGGCGACGCTATGCGCGTGAACTGGACGGCGTGTTTGACCGGATCGAGCGCGACTATGGCGTGTCGCGCGGTGTGCTTTTGGCATTTTGGGCGCTTGAAACCGATTTCGGACAAGTGCAGGGCAATTTCAACACTTTGAACGCGCTGCTGACATTGTCCCACGATTGTCGGCGACCAGAACTGTTCCAGCCGCAGGTTTTCGCAGCCCTCGAGCTTTTTGAGCGGGGCGATTTTGACCCGGTAAACACCAAAGGCGCTTGGGCCGGTGAAATCGGAATGGTCCAGATGTTGCCAGAGGATATCCTGACCAATGGCGTTGACGGCGACGGCGACGGCAAAGTGAAACTGAAAACCTCGCCCGCAGATGCTTTGATGTCCGGGGGCAACATGTTGCGCGCGCTGGGGTGGCGGGCAAACGAGCCTTGGTTGCAGGAAATAGTTTTGCCCAAAAACCTGGACTGGTCACAAACCGGACTGACCACCACAAAACCTGTGGCCCAGTGGGCGCGGCTGGGCATAAAACCGCGCGCAGGTTCGCTTGGTGCGGCTAAACTGGAGGCATCAGTTTTGCTGCCAATGGGGCGCAAAGGCCCTGCATTTCTGGCCTATCCGAATTTCTCGACCTACTTCGAATGGAACAAAAGCTTCGTCTACGTAACGTCGGCTGCGTATTTCGCCGCCCGGCTAGAGGGTGCGCCTGTTTTCAACGTCGGCAACCCCGACCCGGCACTTTCTGATGGGCAAATGAAAAACCTGCAAAAGAAACTGCGCAATCGTGGCCATGACGTTGGCAAAATCGACGGCATTCTTGGGGCTAAAACCCGTGCGGCCGTGCAAAAGGAGCAGATCCGCCTAGGCCTGCCCGCCGACGCATGGCCGACGGCAGCTTTGCTGTCAAAGCTCTAACTGGCCTGCAAACACGTCGTGCCGGTTGCCAGTAATAACTGACAGCCGGCACCCGGTTTCACCAGTCGATGTGCTCTTCGAATTCTTTTACCGAGCGAACCCAAACACCAACAATTTTCGCAAAATCATCAGAACTCACGCCATTCTTTCCCAGATATAGATCCTGTTCTATGCGGGCGTTTCCGCTTTCCGAAATATAAGCGAATGCATACCGATTGTCGGCATTCCATTCATTGATTTTGGAAAGACGCACACCGCCATCTGTTCGGTATCCGCTGTAAAACTGGATTGATTTGCAATTCTGCCCGTCGGAACATCCATAAAAATAGATGACAAAATCGGTTCCATAATGATCAATCTTGATCTTCGGATCACCGGTGTTGTCTGTTTCAATGGATGGCTCAGTGCCTTCATCCAGAAAAAAATTGGCGATGCTTGTCGCATCCGTTGCAACAATCTGCTGAGCAAAACCAGTGCTGGGGATAAGAAAGGCTGCTGCAAGCAGCGCTTGGCGAAATATAGACATTTGAGTTTCTCCGAGTTTACTTTCCGAAATTCTAATCAGGCAATATGACCATTGCATGGCTGTCGAGCCAAAATTTATGCCACCATCTGCTCGGCTTTTTTAAGGTCGACCGAAACAAGCTGGCTGACGCCCTGCTCGCCCATGGTGACCCCAAACAAACGATCCATCCGCGACATCGTAACCGCGTGGTGTGTGATGATAAGAAACCGAGTGTCAGTTTGACGGGTCATCTCATCCAGCATGTCACAAAACCGGGTCACGTTGGCATCGTCAAGCGGCGCGTCCACCTCATCCAGCACACAGATCGGCGCCGGATTGGCCAGAAACACCGCAAAGATCAGCGCCAGCGCCGTCAGCGTTTGCTCGCCACCAGAAAGCAAACTGAGGGTCGACAGCTTTTTGCCCGGTGGCTGGCACATAATCTCTAGGCCGGCGTCCAAAGGATCATCACTTTCAACCAAAACCAACTTGGCCTCGCCACCACCAAACAGGTGCTGAAACAACATCGAAAAGTTTGTGTTCACTTGCTCAAAAGCAGTCAGCAACCGTTCGCGCCCCTCGCGGTTCAGGCCGGCAATTCCAGTGCGCAATTTCTTAATAGCTTCTTCAAGGTCAATTTTTTCACGGGCCAGCGTGTCGTGTTCTTCCTGAACGTCCCGCGCATCTTCTTCAGCCCGCAGATTGACCGCGCCCAAAGCATCCCGCTGCCGCTTTAGACGCATCACGTCGTTCTCGATTGCTTCGGCGGCTGGCATCTGATCCGGGTCTGCGCCCAGTGTTTCAAGCAATTTTTGTGGTGTGCTGTCTTGCTCATCCGATATTCGCGCCGCGGCGTGGGTCACTGTTTCCCGCGCAGCATCCACCAGCGCTTCGGCCCGCGCGCGCGCCTCTCGTGCTTGCGAGGCTTCGCGTTCTGCTTCCCGCTCGCTGGTAACGGCTTCACGCAGTGTTGTTTCGGCCTGCGCCAGTTTATCAGCGCCCGCCTTACGACGCCCTTCGGCTTCATTGATCGCATCGGCCAGCTCGCCGCGTTTTGCCGCGATTTCAGCCGGGGCCAACTTTGCGCTCGCCAATTCCGCTTCGGATGTGTCTTTGCGTTCACCCAACTCGGCAATCCGCTTGCCTGCCGTTTCTAACCGATAACGCCAACCGCTGACTTCTTTGGTTACTTCCTGCGACCGCTTCAAACGGGCCTCGCCTTCGCGACGCATTTCATCGTGGTCTGATCGTTTGGCCATCATCGTGATGCGGGCCGCTTCAACCGTCATTTTGACGTCTTCAACATTTGCGCGGGCCGTTTCCAGATCGCCCAAATCAGCCAACCCGGCCTCGGCCTCTTTCAAACGGGCGCGGGCAGACATGGCTTCTTCTTCATGGCGAGCAACGGCCAGACGGTGCGATTCCAGCTTGCCACCAGCAATGTTTTTGTCGGCCTCGGCACGTGAAAGGGCGCTGTTGGCCTCGGCCATGGCCCGATCTGCATCGCGCCGTGCCTGTCGCGCATTGCGGTCAGTTTCGGTCAGATCAACAAGACGTTGCTTCAACAACTCATGCGCCTGAACCGCACCTTCCGAGCGGGCCGAGGCTTCTTCCAAATCCTGCTTAAGCTCTTGCAACCTGTTCAACTGTTGCAGCCGCAGGGCCGCCGTGCTTGGCGCATCTTCTGCCCCGGCACGAAACCCGTCCCAGCGCCAAAGGTCGCCCCCAACAGATACCAACCGCTGACCCGGCAACAAATCTGATTGCAGTTCGGNCCCCTCTGCCACGTCCACCAANCCAACTTGCCCCATTCTGCGCACCAAAACCTCTGGCACTGAGACGAAGTTCGTCAGTGATTTAACACCTTTTGGCAACATCTGCGCGCTGCTGTATCCCGGCAAAGTCGCCCAACCCGAGGCCCCGTCAGCACCAATTGCGGGCGCGCGCAAATCATCGGCTAGCGCCGCCCCCAATGCTGCTTCATACCCGGATTCAACCCGCAGCATATCCAGAACATGGCCGCCTTCGGACGTGTCCCGTTCAACCAGCCTGTTTAACGTAGCCACCTCGGCACGCAGAGCATTTGCGTCACCTTCTGCTTCAGAGCGACGGCCACGCGCCTCGGATTCCATAGACTGCGCATCCGCGCGTGCCTCATCCGCAACGACCAAACCTTTTTCGGCCATTTCTGCCGCGGCATTGGCGGCCAGTTGCGCGGCCTTGGCAGCGGTAAAATCCGTGCTGGCCGATGCCACAGCCGTTTCGGCCTGCACGGCGCCTGCGCGCGCGCGCGCCGCTTCTGCTTCGCTTTTGTCCAAAATCTTGGTTGCGTCTTCAAACAGGCGATGCGCCGATTGATGTCGGGCCGCCAGCCGCGCCACGTCCTCGATCAATTCTGATATCGAACTTTCGCGCTCTTGCAGGATTGCCGCAGAACTACGCGCTGACGCGGCAGCTGCATCCAGCGTGTCCTGATGGCCTTCGGTGGCTTTGGCAAGCTCTTTGGCTTCCCATTCCAGACGCTCAATGGTTTCTTTGGCGTCCCGGTTCAGCGTGTCTTCGCGCTCCATATCATTGGCCATTTGGATGATCCGCCCATGAGTGTCTCAATCGCCTGATTGGCCGCAGCTTCCTGATCGCTAAGCGTGTCTCGTTGAACCTGCAAACGCTGCAATATCGCTGACGCGATTGCTTCTTCCTCGCGCAGTGGCGGCAACGACGCTTCGCCTGTTTCGCGCAAAATGGCAGCACTAAGGGCGGCCCGCTCTGCCTCGGATGCGGCGCGAACACGGTCTGTCAACGCACTGGCAGCTTGCACCCGGGCCACTTCGGCCTCTTTCCAGCGGCGATATA
>JGI24724J26744_10003359_pt1 | contig 10397 bp, 12 predicted proteins | sample Cruoilmetagenom7_FD_26744 | JGI IMG/M metagenome (IMG submission 26744)
AATTCCCACCTTGTGACCCTTGACGCGCCGTGGCAATCCGCTAGAACACCCTCCATTCGACATGGGTTTCTTGCCCGCGTCCGACATTCGCATCACTTTTCAGGGTAGACCATGAAAACCTACACCGCAAAACCAGCGGAGATCGAAAAGAAGTGGATCCTGATCGACGCCGAAGGCGTTGTTCTGGGCCGCCTCGCCACGATCGTCGCCAGCTTGCTTCGCGGCAAGCACAAGCCAACCTTCACGCCGCACATGGATATGGGCGACAACGTGATCATCATCAACGCCGACAAGGTGCAGATGACCGGTAAAAAGCGCACCGACAAGCGTTACTACTGGCACACCGGCCATCCCGGCGGCATCAAGTTCCGCACGGCCGAGCAAGTGCTTGAGGGTGCGCACCCCGAGCGCGTCGTCATCAAAGCCGTGGAACGTATGATCACGCGTAACCGTCTTGGCGCTCAGCAGATGACCAATCTGCGCGTCTATGCCGGCGCCGAGCATCAGCACGAAGCCCAGCAGCCGACCGTCCTCGACGTCAAGGCGATGAACCCGAAGAATACCCGGAGCGCTCAATAATGGCTGACGAGATCAAATCACTCGACGCGCTGAAAGACGCCGTCGCCGGTGCAGTGACCACCGCTGCCGCCGAGAATGCAGGTTCGGATAACCCCGAAAACATCGCTGCACCCCGTGAACCACAGCGCGACTCGCTGGGCCGCGCCTATGCAACCGGCAAGCGTAAGGACGCGATCGCTCGCGTCTGGATCAAGCCGGGTTCGGGCAAGGTCACGGTCAACGGCAAAGAGATCAACACCTACTTTGCACGTCCCGTTTTGCAAATGATCCTCAAGCAGCCGTTCACGGTTGCTGGCGTTGAGGGCCAGTTTGACGTGATGGCGACTGTTGTTGGCGGTGGCCTTTCGGGTCAGGCCGGTGCGGTCAAGCACGGCGTCTCGAAGGCTCTGCAGAACTACGATCCCACGTTGCGTGCGGCTCTGAAAGCTGCCGGCTTCCTGACCCGCGACAGCCGCGTTGTGGAACGTAAGAAATACGGTAAGCGCAAAGCGCGTCGTAGCTTCCAGTTCTCGAAGCGTTAATCGCACGGCTTTTTTGCCGCGATTGTTACACGATCCAAAAGGCGCGGCTTTTGCCGCGCCTTTTGCTTTGCTACACTCTGTGACCAAGCATTCTTATCGGTGACCGGATTTATGTCCCGCCTGGCCTTTCAATCTCTGGTTCTTGCCATCGGCCTGTGTGGCACCGCCATTCTCTTGGCGTTGATCCTGATGCGCACCGGCGGGGTCTTGGTCTACACGCTGGACGATCCCTATATCCACCTCGCTCTTGCGCAAGAAATCCTGCGTGGCGGGTATGGCATCAACCCCGGCGAGGTTGCCTCGCCGTCCTCGTCGATCCTCTATGCACCCCTGCTTGCGCCGCTATTGGGGCTGGGGTTGGGTGATTGGTCGCCGCTGGTTCTGACCGTGGCGGGGCAGAGCGTGGCTCTGTGGTTGTTGGCCGGTGTCGCTGCGCCTTTGGTCGCGACCTCACGGCTGCAGGCGGTGACGATGGCCTTGCTGTTACCCCTGACAATCAACGGTTTCGCGCTGCCCCTGACGGGGATGGAGCATCCGCTCCACATCGCCGCCAGCGTCGCGGTGATCGTCGGGCTTTGGCACAGCGCGCGGGGGNGGGTGCCNGCGTGGCTGATCCCCGTGATCCTTCTGGCCGCCGCGATCCGCTTCGAGGGGTANGCCCTTGCCTGCGCGGCTATTCTGACCCTGTTCGCGCTGCGNCATACCCGCACGGCGCTATTCGCGGCGCTGGGCCTGATCGTGATGACCGTGTCCTACGGTGGCATCATGCATGCGCTTGGCCTGCCGCTTTTGCCCAGTTCCGTGATGGTCAAATCTCTGGCCTCGGCGGCAGCGGTGGATGCGGATCTTCTTGATGCCCTGCGGCGCTTGACCGGCAATGTGCTGCACGCACTTGGCAATCGTTGGGGCATGATCTTTGCGGGGTTCATCCTGCTGTTTGCCATACTGACCCTGTCGCCGCGAAGCACCCGTCAGCTGCGTTCTGTCGCCTTTGCCGGCCTTTGCGTGCTGGCGGCGCATCTGCTGGTCGGGCGCTACGGCTGGTTTGGTCGCTACGAGGTTTACGGCGTCGCGACCCTGCTTTGCGTCAGCCTGCTGGTGCTGCCGCAACTCCACAAATCCGCCACCACGCTGGCGCTGCTCATGATGGTGCCCCTCGGGCTGGCATATGCACCGGTGACACTGCGCACACCGGCCGCCGCGCTGTCGGTTTTTGAGCAACAATACCAGATGCACCGGTTNNCCACGGCGTATTTTCCTTATCCTGTGGCGGTCAATGACCTCGGCTGGGTNGCGTTTGACAANGATATCCGCGTGCTCGACCTCTGGGGATTGGGCAGCGAGTCCGCCCGNCGCCTGACCCGCGACGGTGGCCGCACGGTNGCAACGGTGCAGCGCTTGACCGACGGGCAAGTCGCCTATGCGATGATCTATGATATTGCCTTTGCAGAGGCGATCCCGCCCGGATGGTGCCGCATCGCCGATTTGACCACCTCGCGGGTGATCGCCGCGTCCGATCAGGTCGCGTTCTACCTCATCGAACGTCCGCGTGAGGATGAAATGCGGGCCGCTCTCGACCGCTTTGCGCCGACACTACCGACGGGCGCCAGCCTATCGGTGTTCCCCTGTGCCAGCTGACAAAGCTACTCGTGCCAGAACGCCCAAGGCGGCTGGCGCAGTTGCTCCAGAGCATAAACCAACTCGTTGGGGGCGTTGACCGCCGCACTGTGATCACAAACCGCCGTTAACGCGGGCAGGGCGTCGCGGGTGAACAGCCGCAGCGTATAGTGCCGCGCCCAAACCACCTCGCACTGCTCGCTCATACCGGTTTGCGCGATATAGGCCCACAATCCGGCATGCCGCTCGGGCACGTCGCGGATCCCGTCGGCGTTGGCGATAAATGCCACGACATCAGGCTGATACGCTTGCACAACCGCCAGCGTCATACCGTCCCGAGCGACCATCCTGCTGGCCAGCCCGACGGTATCCAACGCCGGAATATCCGCATGAAACGCCGGGGCGCCCGCATCGCCCATGGCAAACGCATGAATGCGACCGGCCTGCGCCAAATCGTGCAATCCGCGCCCCAACGCCACATGGCTATCCAGCAAACGCGGGTAGTAATTGCTGATGCCCAGATGATCGCCCAAGCCCCGCGTGTGCAGGGCAAACCCGCCCAGATAGGCGACAATCGCCACCGTCACCCAGCCGCGCACCCGAGGCGGCCATGTGCGTTGTGACGCGGCCCAAGCCAGATACAACGCCACCGGCAGAACGATCTGAAACGGAAACCTCTGCATGTAGTTCATCAGCAAATCCGACGAGGCATAGCTATAGCCGACCGCGCCGAAAAAGAGCGTCATTGCCGCGCCCGTGCGCCAGTTGCCCAACACCAGAATGGCCAGCGCAGGCAACACATAGGGCAGGATCTGCAACGCCTGACCACTGCTCAACCCGTTGCCGGACTTGATGAAATAGGTGTTCGGCAAGACTTCGCCAAACTGCCAGTGATGGAACCCGAAATAGACCAGCGCAATCAGCGCCAGAACCGCGCTGTGACTGACAACCACGGCGCGGGGAACGCGGCTGGCGGCGCTATCGGGCAGCATATGACCCACGACCAGCATCACGGGGTACAGCCCGAACAACAGCCATGCCTCGGGGCGGGTCAGCACCAAAAGCACCACACAGGCCAGCGCCGCGCGCCACATCCGCCGCTCGGCGTAGATGAAAAACAGCGCCAGCGTCCCGCCATAGACCCATGTCTCCAGCCCCGAAAAGGCATGCGCCACACTGGCCGGGATCGCCAGAATCAGCGCCAGCACGAACACCATGCGCAGCCGGTCCTCGGCCTGCCGCAGCAGCAGCGTCGCCAGAACCGCCAGTGTCAGCACTGACAGCAGCTTGAACACCAGCACCACATCCAGCCCCAGCGCCGGCGGCACGATCGACACCAGCGCAAAAACCGGATTGGTATAGGCCTGCGTCAAATCGAAATCCGTGGGGTTATANCCCCACACGCCGTGCGCCACCAANTTCTGGCCGTAGCGCCAAGTGATAAACGCATCATCTACCGTAAATCGCGCGAATATCCACAAATTGGCCAGCACCACCAGCGACAGAAGGCCGGCCAGAACGGCGAGGGCGGGGGGCGGCTTCATACGGGGGGTCCTTGAACTGGCACTGGGTCGCGCCGACGATAGTCGCCACCCGGTGCGCTGTCTAGAAACGAACCCAAGCGTGGGCTTACCGCGTGGTCGCGGGGTTGCTATGATGCCTCGAAAACAACGCCCTGAGGCCCGCATGTATACCCCCACGCATTTTGCCGAATCCGACACCGCCGAGGTTGACCGCCTGTGCGCCGCACATCCGCTGGCCACGCTGGTGGCCACAACCGAGCAGGGGCTGGTCGCCAACCATATCCCCGTGCTGCGGGCCGGGGATCACTTTATCGGCCACATCGCGCAGGCCAACGATCTGCACCGCACGTATTTGCCGGACACAGAGGTTTTGGCAATTTTCACCGCGCCGGACGGCTATGTCAGCCCAAATTGGTATCCCTCCAAAGCCGAGACGCACACGGTCGTGCCGACCTGGAATTATCAAGCGGTGCATGTACACGGACGGCTGGAGTTTCTGCACGGAAACGGTGAAAAGCGCCGCATTCTCAATAGCATGACGACGCATTTTGAGAGGTTGACCAACGGTTCCAGTGGCTGGCGCATGGGTGATGCACCCGCCGAATACCTGCGCGGCATGGTGGATGCTATCGTTGCCTTTCGGTTGCACATCACGCGGATCGAGGCCAAGTCCAAACTCAGCCAGAACAAGGCGCAGCCGGACATCGACGCGGTGTCCGAGCAGCTTGATGCCGGTGGTAATTCGAGCCTCGCGCGGGCGATGCGTCGTTGATCTGCGGCATTGAATCCGACTGTTGCGCAGGTTCGCACTTGCCCCGCCAGCACCGAATGCCTAAACGGGGCGAAATCGCAGCACCAGCGCCGCTTTAGGGGGGCATGACTATGCAGCCTTGGCTCAGCAATCCATTCGATGATGACAAGCTGAAAGAGGAGTGTGGCGTTTTTGGCGTGATCGGCGTGACCGATGCGGCCAATTTTGTCGCGCTTGGCTTGCACGCCCTGCAACATCGCGGGCAAGAGGCGGGTGGCATCATCACCCATGACGCGGAATTCGGCTTCAATTCGGCCCACCGTTTNGGCCTNGTGCGCGACAACTTCACCTCGGCCAAGCTGATGGAAACGCTGCCCGGTCCGATCGGAATCGGCCATGTGCGCTATTCGACCGCCGGCCCCAAAGGGGCCACCGCGATCCGCGATGTACAGCCGTTCTTTGGCGAATTCGCCATGGGCGGCGCAGCCATCGCGCATAACGGCAACCTGACCAACGCCGCCGCCCTGCGCCGTGAACTGATTGAACGCGGGTCGATTTTTCAGTCCTCCAGTGACAGCGAATGCATCATTCACCTGATGGCCCGCTCCATTCAAAAGAGCATCGCTGAACGTCTCAAGGATGCGCTGCGCCGCGTCGAGGGGGCGTTCTCCATCGTCGCCATGACCCGCACCAAACTGATCGGCGTGCGCGACGGTCTGGGTGTGCGCCCGTTGGTGCTGGGCCAGTTGGGCGACGGCTGGGTGTTGTCGTCGGAGACTTGCGCACTGGACATCATCGGCGCCGAATTCGTGCGTGAAATCGAGCCCGGCGAAATGGTGGTGATCGATGCCAACGGGGTCACCTCGTCGCGGCCCTTTGACCGTGCACCGTCGCGGTTCTGCATCTTTGAACACGTCTACTTCAGCCGGCCTGACTCGATTCTTGGCGGCCGTTCGGTCTATGAAACCCGCCGCATGATCGGCGTCGAACTGGCGCGTGAGGCCCCGGTTGAGGCGGATCTGGTCTGTCCCGTCCCCGACAGCGGCACCCCCGCCGCCATCGGGTTCAGTCAGGAATCCGGCATCCCCTATGCGATGGGCATTGTGCGCAACCAGTACATGGGCCGCACGTTTATCGAACCGTCCGAGCAGATCCGCAACATGGGCGTGCGCCTGAAACTGAACGTCAACCGCGCGCTGGTCAAAGGCAAACGCATCGTCTTGGTGGATGACAGCGTCGTGCGCGGCACCACCAGCCTCAAGATCAAAGAGATGATCCTCGAAGCGGGCGCCAGCGAGGTGCATTTCCGCATCGCTTCCCCGCCGACCATGTGGCCGTGTTTCTACGGGGTCGATACGCCCGAACGCTCCAAACTGCTGGCCGCGAACATGAGCGAAGAGGAAATGCGCGTCCACATCGGCGTCGAAAGCCTCAAGTTTATCTCGCTGGATGGACTCTACCGCGCGGCGGGCGAGGCCGAGGGTCGCAACACATCCTGCCCGCAGTTCTGCGATGCCTGTTTCTCGGGCGAATACCCGGTTGCGCCATCGGATATGTTAGAGCGTGGGTTTTCGCTTAAGGCGGCGGAATAAACGCCATCAGCATCGGGCCGGGCGCCAGTGCGGCACCCGGTTAACCGGCCGATCAGTCGCGGAATTCGGTGCAATGCGCTGCGGAAAACGGCTCGTTGAGGTGGTGGTGGAAGGGGACGCCACACGCCACAAGCCCGCCTTGCAGTCTGATGCCAAACACGCCCCACTGGACCTCTTGCGGCCCATCATTCACGTTGCCGGCGCGACGCGGAAAGGGCCTGCCATCCGGTGTCGTGATCACAAGTTCCCGGCTGCCATTGGCCGTCCACGCGACCACATAGCCCTCTTTTTCATCCTCTGGATTGCAGATTTGAATGGCATATCCCCGATGGGTCGCGGTCCGTGCCGCAGTGCGTGCAACCGAGGTGATGGTCGGCGCACAATGCGCATTTGAGGCCAGGGCCTGCAACCGCGCTTCAGAGATCGCCGGAAACCGATCATTGCTTCGAACGACGGTCGATTCGCCGGTGGACGGGGTGCGCGACCCGCCGTCCGAAGTCGTCTCAACGCATCCGGCGAGCAAGGCGGCGACAGCAAGGCCGAGCGCGCCTGTGGTCAGTTTGCTGTGTGATGTGGCGAATGGTGACATGGCACTGATCCTGAAAAAATGACGATACCGCAAAGCTATAGCCAAACTTCGGGTGGCGCAACCCCGACGCGTGCCCGGATGGATCCGCAATCGTTGATTGAAAACCTGTGTATTTTATATGGCTCTGACTGCGGCATATTTTGCGCAGTCACCACAAGAATGCCGCCTCAGGCCATTACATCAGATCTGCACCGTCGGGTCCTCGAACCCTTGCGGGACATACAGGTTGTCGCGGCTCAACGCGTTGACATCACGCACCCCGCACAGGCCCATCGACAGATCCAGTTCTTTTTGGATCACCTCCAGCGCCTTTGGTCACACCCGGTTGGCCCATCGCGCCCAATCCATAGACGAACGCGCGGCCGATATAGGTGCCCTTGGCCCCCATCGCCAGCGCCTTGAGCACGTCCTGACCGCTGCGAATGCCGCTGTCCAGATGCACCTCGATCTTGTCGCCCACGGCGTCCATGATCATCGGCAACATGCGGATTGACGACAGCGCGCCGTCCAGCTGCCGCCCGCCGTGGTTCGACACAACGATCGCATCGGCGCCGACATTCAGCGCCTGTTTGGCATCCTCGGCNTCCAGAATGCCCTTGATGATCAGCTTGCCGTCCCACATTTTGCGGAATTCGCGAATGCGGTCCCAATCCAGCGACTGGTCGAACGCCTCGGCGGTCCATGTGGTCAGGGAACTGGGGTCGGTCACGCCGCTCGCATGGCCGACGATATTGCCGAAAAACCGCCGCTTGGTGCCCAACATGCCAAGGCCCCAATGCACCTTGGTCATCATGTCCGCGACGCTTTTCACCGTCAGTTTGGGCGGGGCGCTCAGGCCGTTTTTCAGGTCTTTGTGGCGCTGGCCCATCAATTGCAGGTCGACGGTAATCACCGCAGTCGAGCAGTTCGCGGCCTTGGCGCGGTCGAACAGCCGACGCATGAAATCGTCGTCTTTCAGCGTATAGACCTGCATCCAGAACGGTTTTGAGGTGTTCTCGGCCACATCCTCGATCGAGCAGATCGACATGGTTGACAGGGTGAAGGGCACGCCAAAGGCTTCGGCGGCCTTTGCTGCCTTGATCTCGCCATCGGCGCTTTGCATCCCTGTCATGCCAACCGGCGCGAGGGCCACCGGCATTGACACGTCCTCACCGATCATCGTCGATTTGGTCGAGCGGTTGTTCATATCCATCGCAACCCGTTGGCGCAGATGGATTTTATTGAAATCGCTGATGTTCTCGCGGAAGGTCTGCTCGGTCCAGCTGCCGGATTCGCAATAGTCATAGAACATGCGCGGCGTGCGGCGTTCATAAATCTTGCGCAGATCTTCGATAGTGGTGATGACAGGCATATGACCCTCCGCTGCGAATTGGTAAGTTTTATTTACCACTGCCGGTCAGGTCTGTCCAGTTTCGATCAGCCCAAGGCGTGTTTCGACCTCGCCATTTGCTCAAGGCAGTAAAAAGACTCTGCGCGCCAAGGGGGATTTCAGGCGCTCGGGGGTGTACCAACGGGTCAGAATATCCGGTGCCATCAGGTCGCGATTTTGGTCAAGAAATGTTTCGAAATCGCCGTTCGGGGCTTGCGCCATGCGCTCTGCGATCAGGCTCAGAAAGGCAAAGGTGACAGTTATGTTGAACTTGTCATCCGCGCCCGCGAGGGTCGCAATCCGGTGAATGTTCTTGGCATAGAGTGTCGAGGCATCGATGAAATCGCGGGTTGCCAGCAGGTCAAAGGCCACTTGCAGGTGTTCGCGGTGATGGAATCCGCTTGCGTCCAGATCGCAGTCCAGAAACGCCTGTGTCAGGTCTGAAATCGTGATGCTCATGGGGTGTCCTCGGTGTGGGCGTGGCTGTCGTCGGCGGTCCAGTCAAGATCATAGACCTGTTTGAGTTGCGCGATTTTAACCAGCGTTTCGGCGGAAAAGGGGGGCTTGTTCTCGAAGCTGTGCAGGGCAACCCCCTCGATCAGGTCCCCGACCGAAATATCCAGATGCTCTGCCAGCCCTTTCAGGACTTTCAGCAGGCGTTTTTCGATGCGGATGCCGGTCTGAACGCGGTCTGTCTTGGGTTTCATAATTGTTATATATGTACCAAGATAACATATGTCAACCCGTGCCGGTTCGGCATTTCTCTGGTCGCCACACGGCATAGAAACGGCCCCGCAACTGGCGTTTGCGGGGCCGTTCAAACCTTTCCAGCGGGTTAATGCTGCAGGCTAAGGNGTTGATTTAGCTGTGTCCCACGGGTGTCCCACGGTGGGACATTCCGATTAGCCGCGATGTGCGCCCGCAGCCAGACCAGCCACGAAATCCAGAACCTCGGCCACCGGCTTTCCCGCCGCGATCTGGCTGACAATCGCCGATCCGACGACGCATCCATCCGCCACCGACGCGATATTTTCCGCAGCCTCAGGCGTCGTGATCCCAAAGCCNACNATNACNGGCAGGTCGGTNTGTTTTTTGATCCGAGCAACCTCAGGCGCCACATNNGCCGCCTCCGGCGCCGCCGACCCCGTGATGCCCGTGATCGAGACATAATAGACGAACCCCGACGTGTTCTGCAAAACCTTGGGCAAGCGTTTATCATCGGTCGTCGGCGTCGCCAGCCGGATAAAGTTCAACCCCGCTTTCTGCGCCGGAATACACAGCTCGCTGTCTTCTTCGGGCGGCAGATCCACGATGATCAATCCGTCAATCCCCGCCTCGACAGCCTCGGACAGGAACCGGTCCACGCCGCGCGAATAAATCGGGTTGTAGTACCCCATCAAAACAATCGGCGTCGTCGCATCACGGGTCCGAAAGTCGCGCACAGCATTCAGGACCTTATCCATCGTCATGCCGTGGTCCAGCGCCCGTTGACCGGCCAGCTGGATCGTCGGGCCGTCAGCCATCGGGTCGGTAAACGGGATGCCGAGTTCGATGATATCGACACCCGCTTCGGGCAGGCCGTTCATCACCTGCATCGAGGTTTCCAGATCCGGGTCACCACACATGATATAGGTGACGAATGCCTTGCGCTTTTGAGCGCGCAGGCGGGCAAAGGTGTCATCAATTCTGGTCATGTCGATCCCCGTCTTTTCCTGCCACGGCCTTGCACGGTCGGGCCGGGAAAATCAAGACCTCACGCGGGCAGGGGGGTGTCGATCCAAATTATCCAATGTGTGCCAGGGCACTCTTTGAGCATGCCCGTCTGCGAATCTGAGGCCTAGAGTGCCCCGCCTACA
>JGI24724J26744_10003361_pt1 | contig 10396 bp, 5 predicted proteins | sample Cruoilmetagenom7_FD_26744 | JGI IMG/M metagenome (IMG submission 26744)
GCGAATGGTAAATCCAGAATAACAAGAGTGCTTGCATCATCAAAGTTCTGAGTTATATCCAGTTTATTTTTTGCAAAGGGTATGCTGAAATAACTGTTTCGGTCATCGACTATGCCGATAACAATTATCCGGTTATTATCTATTTGTATATTAATTATTCTGATTGAATATTGTTTAGTTATATGTTGCAGGATAATAAAATCTGCCGGTTTCAGTTGCAGGGTGCTAGTGCTATTATTTAAAATAAATCTAATTACTCTATCTTCAACTGAGGCATTTTTAAGTATGAGCTGTCCGATTTTATTCGCCTCCTCCTCTGTTATTGCAATAGGCAGGCGTATTAGAGCTTTACCGGTATATGAGTTTGTTTCGTTGTTTATATAGATATAATTTGTGTCGTACTCTTTATGTTGATTGATAAAGTATAAATCTATTTTACTTAAAGTAACTTCTTTGGGAATTTCAATTTCTTCTATGAAACTGTTATCCGAAAGCTTTAGGCACTCTTCTGAATTGACAGTAATTTCTTGCTTGAATCCTCTTTTATAAAAGGAAATTATCTCCTTATTGCTTGCGCAAATATCAAAAAAATATGATGTTCTTAAGATGTTGATGGCATTTATCGCTGTTATTTGATTATTAAAGACCAGACCTTCCACTGGTTCATCAACGGTGCTTACTTCGATATTATCCGTGTTAATTCCGCATTTGTTGGAAATTTCAAGAAGAATAGAGGCCAGGCTGCTGGCGCCAAATTTATTATTTACCCAATGACCTTTTTCCCATAAATATCCATCACGCCAAACTGTCGTATGCGGCCATGCAGGGTAGGGGCGTGCATCCCAGGTCCAAAGGAACATCTGGCCTATATATTCTTGCGTTTGCCAATATTCTATAAATGCACGAATGGCTTTTCTTTGGATGGAAAAGTCGATTGCGCCGCTGGAATGCCTTGGTACTCCACCATCGATACATTTAGGATCAAAGAAAATATTCGGTTGATTTGGTGCTTTGTCGATAGAAGGGAAGCCAAACTCAGTAAACCAGACAGGTTTTGTGCGTGGTTGCCACTGGGTAACTTGGCCATCCGGGTTCGTATGAGTATTTTCCCACCAGTGACGTATGTTTTTCCATGCATATTCAGGCTCAAGAGGATGCTGAGTGTTATTCGCATAGTCTATATAATAATCATAGCCTTCGCCGCTAATCCAACCATTGGCGATTTCTTCTGGAGTAATTGCAGAAGATATGGTTTTGGTAACAGGAAAATATGCGTCAATACCGACAAAGTCAATATCAGGTGATGCCCAAAGCGGGTCAAGATTGAACCATCCGCCATCAGTATGGTGATATTCGGACCAGTCTGCTGCGTAAGTTACCAGCACTTGCGAGCCGACAATCTGTTTTACCTTCTGCGCTAATTCTACAAGCTCATCAACTGCCGGAAATTTATCGCCATTTCTTATTTTAGTAAGACCAATAAGCTCAGAGCCTATCACGAATGCATCAACATGATCTTTAACTACTTGAGCGTAATGTAAAATAAAATCATTATATCCATGCTTTCTCTGAAAAAAATCCCGTATATATTCCGGATCGGAGCTAACCCTGCCACGCCAGGGTTTTTCGGGGACATCGAGAAAGAACATCGGATAGAACATAATTTTTAAATTACGTTGCTTCAATTCGATAAGATATCGAATTACGCTCGCATCATTGACACTTCCGCCATATAACGGGTTTTTGTGATTATCTTTGGTTATTTCATAAGCGTTCTGACGATTATACCCGCCAACTAGCCACTCTTCAGTATATGCTAAATTTTCGTCTTTGAATTCAACAGCCGGTTTGATGGTACAGTCTTTTGCATCTGTGCTATTACCAAACCAACAGACTACAGGCGAGACCCATTTAATATTTTGACAGGTCATTTGTAGCTGATTGAGACTATGTATGCTGTTGGCTATATTATAGTGATTATGTGAGTTTATGGTAGTGGTAAAAATTTTTGCTCCAGAAGGTGCTAGAATAGTTTTTTTCTGAATTTTTGTATCATAGACATATTCTCCAGAGCCCGGGATAATAATCATTGATTTGACTAAATCTTCAACAGAAGCATCCTGTTTTATGTTAGATTTGCGTGTGATCTCAAATGAGAAGGTTGGGATGGTATCCTCGAAGTCCGCCAGCGGTATCTCTTTGAAAACTATATAGGCAAGACCGCGATATGCAGGAACTTGCTCTTTCGAAGACTCAGCGATTAGCGGGTCCGGTAATTGTGCCTCGTCGCCTTTATAAAGCCTGAAATTATATTGGCTTAAATCAATTGGTTCATCTCCAAGCCATACTCTGCCAATTTCAGCTATTTCCCCCTCACAAATTGCCATTGCAAAACTCATGTAATATTCCAGTGCTGTAGTTTGTCTCTCTAGGGTCATATTCCTATTTTTAAAGTGCGAACTGGTGCTGCTAGTATTGCGTTTTTCAATGATTTGATCAGCCCAGATAATTTGCCCGGGTACTCTCATTCTTCCAAATACCAGTGGAATTGGGCGGCCATATTCTGCTTTTGCTATGTGGAAGCTATCTTTAACATTAGTGAATCTGTGAATGGTTTGGGTTCTATAAAATGATTTATTTTCCAGATAATTTCCAGCTAGGCGTCCGGCATATCGACCAATGGTAGATAATATNCCACCGCCGAAATATTTACCGACGCTACCGCCAATGCTTGCTAAAATGTTTCCTAACATACACTTGACCTATTGATAGTTGTTAACAGGGTACGATAGCATTCAATAAGAACTGGACTAAGAACAGAGGTGGCATTATTGTGTATGAAGTAATATGTAAGAAAAAATATGACAGTCAGAACCAGATTTGCTCCATCACCGACAGGATATTTACATATAGGCGGGGCGCGAACCGCTTTATTTAATTATCTTTTTGCAAAACATCACGGTGGGCAGTTTTTGCTCCGAATTGAGGATACCGATACTGCAAGATCAACAGATAGTGCAAAGCGAGCAATTCTGGATTCCCTCAAGTGGCTGGATATTATGCCGGATGAAGATATTATCTATCAATCACAAAGGNCAGGTAGACACGTACAGATAGCAAAAGAATTGATCGCATCGGGCAAAGCTTATTACTGCTTTACTGCGCAGGAAGAGATAATTGCAATGCGAGAAGCAGCCAGGGCAAATGGAGAGCATTTTATTTTTCACTCAAAATGGCGGGATGTGCCGGTTGATCAGCATCCAAAAGATATAAAACCGGTTGTCAGGCTAAAGGCTCCAAGAGAAGGAGAAACAGTAGTTGATGATTTATTGCAGGGCAGGGTGGCAGTGCAGAATTCGCATTTGGATGATATGATTCTGCTGCGTAGTGATGGCACACCGACATACATGCTAGCTGTAGTTGTTGATGATTATGATATGGGTATTACTCATATCATTAGAGGCGACGATCATTTAAGCAATGCACCGCGCCAGCAATTAATATACACCGCCCTTGGTTGGGACATCCCAAAGATGATTCACATACCGCTGATTCATGGTTCTGATGGAGCCAAGCTTTCTAAAAGACATGGAGCACTTGGTGCTGATAGCTATAAAGATATGGGGTATTTGCCTGAAGCTCTTAATAATTATCTGCTAAGACTCGGTTGGTCACACGGAGATGATGAGATTATTTCTCGCAAAGAAGCAATTAAATGGTTTGATATTGATGGTTTGGGCAAGTCACCGTCTCGTCTTGATTTTGCTAAAATGAAGCACATGAATGCCAATTACTTACGACAATTAGATAATGATCATTTATCCGAGATAGTATTTAAAAACATTGGTTACGAACTTGATGAAGAATCCAGAAGATACATAACACTTGGCATGGAATCACTGAAGGTGCGAGCAGAGCTTATAACCGATTTATGCGATTTGGCTAGTATGTTTGTTGTGGGTAGACCACTTGAACGTAGCTCAGAGGCAAAAGATTTGATCAAGGAGTGTGACAAAAAACTTATTGCGCAAGTTGCAGACACCATTGCCACTCTTGCAGAATTTAATAAAGAAAATATTCAGGCGTCTTTGAAAGAAATAGCAATCCAAAATGATTTGAAGCTTGGGGAATTGATGAAATATGTTAGAGCCTTTATTGCCGGACGAACGGCTTCTCCAAGTGTTTTTGAAATGATAGAAATTTTAGGTAAAGATAACAGCATAGCCAGGCTTGAATTATGATAAAACAATATTTGGAAAATCACTATAATATTGGCAGGTTATATAGTAGCTACCTGGTAAGTACTGATAAAATAGAACTGGCTCTGAAGGAAGTGAAAAGCTTTATTGGAGATAATATTCTAACTAGTGGCGCGCTTGACCGTAATCCAGATTATATGTATGTACAAAAAGCCGATAATATTGCCAGGAATATTGCAGTTGACCAGATACGCAAGCTACAGGCATTTCTATATAAAACTTCTGTCATTTCAGGTCAAAAAATTGCTGTAATTTATGCAGCAGATCAGATGAATTTGAATGCAGCTAATTCTTGCTTGAAAATCCTGGAAGAACCTCCAGGAAANACGCATTTATTTTTACTTACTGAAAATGCGGCTAGTCTTTTACCGACCATTCGTTCCCGCTGTGCCAAGATCAATCACCATTACGATGTTTCAAAAAAGCATAGTGTAGAGGAGAGATTTATTTATCCGTTGCTAAAATCGACTAATCTATCTGAAAAATTATCTTTTGTGAAAGAATTTGCTGATAAGGATCGGGATCGATGGATAAAATTCTCCTCATCAACTGAGGCTTTGCTTGCAAAATTTTGTCAGAAAATGGTGGGACATGCGGTTAATTTATCTGTCCTTGAGCAGGAATTACTGGCACAGTTTAAGTCAGACTCTCCGCAATATTTGCAATTTAAGTATGATGAGATAAAAGAAATGATTGATAATACCAATAATTTTGATCTTGACCTTAGGGTCAGCGTTACTTTGTTGATTGACGAATTTTGTAGATAAATAATATGTATGATATATTTTTTCAGCCGGTGAAGACTCTTATTCCCATGAAGGAGACGGCAGAAAAAGCACTAAAAAGGTTGGGAATTCATCTTCTTAGGGATTTAGTTTTTTATAAACCGACATCATATAATATCAGTAATACTTCTTCAGATTTTACAAAATTTCGAGATGGTATGCTGGTACAAATTGATGTTAATATCGATGAAATAGCAAACCCCTCATCTCGGCGTTCTCCTACAAAGATTTATACTTCTAACGATACCGGCACTCTAACGCTGGTTTTTTTCAATAAAATTCCGTCTTTTATATATAGTCGCTTGAAAAAAGGCAGCCGCTATACTGTTGCAGGCAAGGTACAATTTTTTGATGGTGCATGGCAAATTACTCACCCGGAATTTCTTTTCAAAAAGGCACTTGCTGTTCCGGTAGAGCCTGTGTATCCATTGACTTATGGTTTAATCAACAAACAGCTTTACGGATATATCTTAAGTGCTTTAGGCTTGCTCGAGACTGCGGTTAATACTCGAATTTCTTTTGGTAAGCACGAAGATAAAGCAACAAATATTTTTCAAAATGAACGAGAATACATGCAGAGTCTGCTGGATGAAATCAAGAAATTGCATTTAATTGCCCTGAACCCAAACCCTATACTTATTGAAAAGTCAATTGCTGAAGCGACGGAGAATTTGTCAGCTAAAGAATTGTTTGCCAATCAAGCATCGCTTGCAAAATTAAAAAGCAAAGAACAAGCAGCGTTAGGACGCAGCTTTGCAATAGCAGAACATATAAAGCAACAAACACTGGACAGGCTGGGATTTAAATTAACATCTGCGCAGGAAGAATCAATCAAAGAAATTGAAGCTGGTCAGTTCTCTGATACTCAGATGATGAAGCTATTACAGGGTGATGTTGGCTCGGGGAAAACGCTGGTAGCACTTCTGACTATGATTAATGTTGCAAGTAGCGGGTTTCAAGCTGCCTTGATGGTTCCCACAGATTTACTTAGTATGCAGCATTTTCAGTTTTTCAAGGCAGCATTGGAAGGTACAAATATTACTCCGGCATTATTGACTGGAAAAACTGGTATCAAGGATCGAAGGCTAATAAAAGCCGGCCTTGCAAATGGAGAAATCGATATATTGATTGGCACGCACGCTTTATTCCAGGAAGCCGTAGAATTTAGAGACCTTGGGTTTGTGGTGATAGACGAACAGCACAGATTTGGAGTTGAGCAGCGTCTTGAGCTGATTGCTAAAGCCTCACATCCAGATGTATTGGTGATGACGGCAACACCAATTCCAAGAAGTTTAACCCTCACCATGTTTGGTGATATGAGTGTTTCGCAGATTAAAACCAAGCCCCAAAATCGTCTTCCTATTGTAACGACTATTACATCAAACACTAAAAAAAATCAGCTGATTGAATCGCTACAAAAAAAGCTGGAACTTGGTGAAAAAATATATTGGGTGTGTCCGCTGATTGATCAAAACGATAAAANTTTAGAGCGGGATGAAGATGCTATATATGCGGATGTAACCTCAAGATATGCTGAACTTGAGGCGGCTTACCCTGGCAAGGTTGCTATATTGCACGGCAAGATGAAAGCAGCAGACAAGGATGCTGTGATGCAGCAATTTAAAGAAGGCAGCATACGAATTTTGGTGGCAACTACCGTCATTGAAGTTGGCATTGATGTGTCTGATGCAACATTGATAATCATTGAAAATGCTGAAAAATTCGGTTTAGCTCAGCTGCATCAATTACGTGGTAGAGTAGGGCGAGGTAAACTGCAATCATATTGTGTGCTGATGTATAATTCAAAAAGACTCTCTGCTATGGCCAGGCAGAGGCTGGAGATTATGCGAAGGAGTAGTGATGGCTTCTATATCTCAGAGCAGGATTTATTGCTTAGAGGCGGTGGTGAAATTTTGGGTACGAAACAAAGTGGTGAGCCGGATTTTTTCTTTGCTGATTTAGGACGAGACCTGAAAATCCTCCTGCAGGCAAATAAATTGGCAACTGAAATGAATGATTCTGATTTTATTGAGTTCCAAACCAGACTCTTTGCCAGAGATAGAGATGAATTAGCCAAGAGTGGTTAGTTTATATAAAATCCTTGTGTTGAGCTTCCATAGTTTTGGTAAGCGGTAAAGTTTTAAGTAAGGAATTTTCTTTATACCCTGACCTCAAGAGGGAGTTGTACCTTTCCAAAGAACGTCACCTGCGAAGGAGCATTAACGACTGCAGCAATCTGTTTTGTTGTTTCCAAACGCTAAAAACATTGTATGAACCGAGACTTTTAATGGATTGCTTCGCTTGCGCTCGCAATGACGGAGAGTAGCGATTACTGCGCTGTACCCGTTGAGCAGAAGGGTTTTTGAGTATCACTTCCTCCCTCTCGTCTACTTGCGAAGGAGCATTAGCGACTGTAGCAATCTGTTTGTTGTTTCCAAACGCTAAAAACATTATATGAACCGAGACTTTTAATGGATTGCTTCGCTTGCGCTCGCAGGTGGCGGAGAGTAGTGATTACTGCGCTGTACCCGTTGAGCAGAAGGGTTTTTGAGTATCACTTCCTCCTCTCTCGTCTACTTGCGAAGGAGCATTAGCGACTGTGGTAGTCCATTATTATCGCAAAAATACATGAAGTTATAATGGATTGCTTCGCCTTGCGCTCGCAGGTGGCAGGTTTTTTTATATTTTGAATAACTATGTCAATAAAATCTGAAACCAGACTTGCATACTTAATTCCATTGTAAAAATCACAGCAAGAGGAAAGATGGTGCCGGATGTCGGATTCGAACTGACGACCGACCGCTTACAAGGCGGAAGGTATCGGAATTTTTAACTTTTACCTCATTATCCCTTTTTGTAAAATACTCTGTTATTTAAAGGCTTTCAGCCGTTAGAGCTAAAATATTATTCATTTTTATAACTTACTTATTGACTGATTGTACAGTAAGTAGTAGCGTATAAGTATAACTATATTAAACTATAAGTTAATTATGACGGAACTATTTAATTTTACCAAAGATAAACTGATGAAGCTAAAACCTCCTAAAGCTGGCGATTCTAAAAAAAACAATACTTACCGAGATGCAAAAGAAAGGGGCTTAATTCTCGTGGCAGGATATGGAGGCAGTAAAGTCTTTTATCTGTACAAAAAAATTGATGGTAAACCTAAAAGAATAAAATTAGGAGAGTTCCCTTATATGTCTGTTGAAGATGCAAGAGACAAAGTGTTTGAATTGAAACGCCAAATAACAAAAGGCAAAAATCCAACTAAAGAAAATACAACTGTTTTAATAGATGATTTTTTGGATAAAATGACATTTAAACAATTTTTCGATAAATATATTAATGATTATGCAAAACATAAAATTAAGAAATGGCAAGATGTAATTTCTACTGTGGATAGGCAAGCAAAACATTTTTATAATATAAGAATTTCCAACATAACAAGAGACGACATACAACAGGTTTTCAATAAACTTACTATGCAAGTAAGTCAAGATGCTGCAAATAAATTTGTTAAAAGAATAAATTCCATATTCAATAAGGCAATTGAATATGGATGGGAAGGTAAAAATCCAACTATAGGCATTACAAAGCATAAGGAAAAGTCAAGAGATCGTTATTTAATATCAGAAGAAATACCACGTTTCTTTAAAGCATTGGATGAAGAAAAAAACCAACTAATAAAAGATTTTGTGCTTATATCTTTATATACTGGGGCAAGAAAAAGTAATGTTTTGTCAATGAACTGGCAAAATATAAGTTTTGAAAATAAAACATGGTACATAGCAGATACAAAAAATGATGAACCGCAACTAGTGCCATTGGTAGACGAAGCAGTAGAAATATTAAATAGAAGAAAAAAAGAAGCTACTGGTGAGTGGGTGTTTCCAAGTAAAAATAGTAAAACCGGGCATTTACAGGAACCCAAAAAAGTATGGTATAAAATTTTACAAAGAGCAGGCATAAAAGATTTTAGATTACATGACTTGCGAAGAACAATGGGTAGTTGGATGGCTCACACTGGAGCAAGCCAATATATTATCGGTAAAAGTCTCAATCATAAAAGCCCGCACTCTACAGCAATTTATGCAAGACTTAGTATTGATCCAGTTAGGGAATCTATGAGCAAGGCATCAAGTACCATAAATGAAATTAGAAAAAATGATTATGGTGATGAGCATAACAAAAAGGATGAAGAGCAATAAAAAATATTTGTCTATTTTTTTAACAAAACTCTCAATCGTTAGCTGTATTTTTTATAGAATATTCTATTAATCATTAAATCAAATTTGAATAAGATAAAAATAACATGAAATATGACAATATATTTTATCAGGCCAATAATCAGCTTAGTATAAAGTCAATAATAGAGAGATTGCTACCTCATGGAAACAGAGAGGGATGTGAGTATATTGCCTTAAATCCGACAAGATGTGATAATGAGCCAGGCTCTTTTAGAATTAATTTACATTCTGGGAAATGGGCAGATTTTGCTACAGGCGATAAAGGTGGGGATATAGTAAGTCTATATGCTTATATAAATGGTAATACTCAATATGAAGCTGCGTGTAATTTACTTGGCATTGATTCAGGTTATTATAAAAGACGATATGACAGATACAATTATCCTGCTCCAAATAGAACAATTTCAGATAAGCAAAATATAAGTATCAACACACATAATGCTAATACAGCCATAGATAAAATATGGCAATCCTGTCTTGCTCCTGAAAATTCACCAGTTGAGCATTACCTTAAAAATAGAAATATCTTTTGTAGGATACCATCAGCAATACGTTATCATCCTAAACTGTATCACACTTCAAGCAAACAATATTATCCTGCAATGGTGTCTGCAATTAGAAAATACTTAGATAATGGAATTATCGGCCTGCACAGAACATACTTAAAACATGATGGAAGTGATAAAGCTGATATTGTTCCTAATAAAATGATGTTAGGGCAAGTAAAAGGAGATATTTAAAGGAACTGGATCAAAACTTATAGTTGCTGAAGGCATTGAGACGGCACTTAGCATTTATATCTCAACAGGATTTACAACATGGGCTGCATTATCTGCTTCTGGCATGGTTAATGTGCAATTACCTACAGTAAGTAATTGTGATGATAGTGAAATTATCATTGCAGCTGATGGAGATGACGTAGGCAAATGTGCAGCTAGTGTTGTGCGCCAGGCATACTAGTCCAGCGCTGCGCCAGAAGAGAAGTCCACTAAATACTAAATATCTTTAGGGACTGGACATCCAATTGTGTAAATTCATACATAAGCCCTTAAATATTACCCTGAATTCTATCGTCAAATTTTATCAAAAAGTGAGCCATAGCTTC
>JGI24724J26744_10003368_pt1 | contig 10384 bp, 8 predicted proteins | sample Cruoilmetagenom7_FD_26744 | JGI IMG/M metagenome (IMG submission 26744)
TCGGTGATCCGCGCGACCGGGCAATCAGCATGGCAATTCCTTGCCCCGGTTGTGTTCCTTGCGGTTCTGCTCGGCTTTTTCTCGATGATGGTGATGAACCCGGCGGGCGCATATCTATCAGAGAACTTCGAGTCGTCCCGGGCAGAGCTGCTTCAAGAAAGCGGCCAGCGCGCCGACCTCACACGCGANAATATCTGGCTGCGGCAAGGTTCGTCTGAGGGTCAGATCGTGATCCACGCCCGCGCCGTCGATGCCACGGGACAACTCTTTAGCGACGTGAAGTTCCTAGAGGAAGGCCGCCAGTATGATGGCGGGCGGTCGACTGAGAACTATGCCTTCATCCGGCGCATCGATGCGCAGCAAGCCCGCATCGTCGATGGGTTTTGGCAGCTGACCGGTATTATCGAAAACACGCCGGGTAATCCGCCGGTTCGAATGGACAAGCTGGCTATTGAGACCGATCTTGATCCGAATACATTGCTGACCCGGTTTACATCGCCTGACACGGTTGGCTTCTGGGAACTTCCCGGATTTATTCGCCAGACTAGCCGTGCCGGGCTCGACGCCTCGCGATTCACGATGCGGCTATTTGGACTTACCTCGCTGCCCATACTCTATGCTGCCATGGCACTGATCGGCGCGATTGTTTGCCTTCGCCTGTCACGACTGGGCGGCACGTCACAACTTGTCGCAACCGGGGCGATTTCAGCAGTGGCCTTGTTTTTCGTGACACAGGTCGCGCTCAGTCTCGGTTCATCGGGCGCTGTGGTGCCAATCATTGCAGCGTGGTCGCCTGCACTTTGTGCTCTCTTTATTGCCCTCGCGGTTCTGGCCTATAAAGAAGACGGCTAACAACGCAGGCTTGACAGACTCCATCAGCGCAACCACTTTCCGCCGCCTTGAAGGAGCCTCCGTATGAAAGTAGTCGTTGTCGAATCGCCTGCGAAAGCCAAGACGATCAACAAATATCTAGGCAAGGACTATAAAGTGCTGGCCTCTTATGGCCACATTCGTGACCTGCCATCCAAGGACGGCTCGGTTGATCCTGACGATGATTTTGCCATGGTTTGGCAGGCCGACAGCAAATCCCAGGCCCGCATTCGTGAGATCGCAGACGCTGTGAAGGCGGGCGATAAGCTGATTCTCGCAACCGACCCGGATCGCGAGGGCGAAGCGATTTCGTGGCACATTCTGGAAGCGCTTTATAAGCGCCGCGCCCTCAAGAAGGATTTTCCGGTTGAACGGGTTGTCTTTAACGCGATCACCAAGAACGCTGTCACCACGGCGATGGAACAGCCGCGCCAAGTCGATCAGGAACTGGTCGATGCCTATTTGGCGCGCCGCGCNCTTGATTATCTGGTCGGCTTTAACCTCTCGCCGGTCCTCTGGCGCAAATTGCCCGGATCACGCTCCGCCGGNCGGGTGCAATCGGTTGCCCTGCGCATTGTCTGTCAGCGTGAACTGGAGATCGAAACCTTCAAGCCAGAAGAATACTGGACGATTGGCGCAAACCTCCGCGCGCCAGACGGGACCGATTTCGAAGCCCGCCTGCACGCACTCGACGGGAAGGCCCTGAAGAAATTCAGCCTACCGAATTCAGAAACCGCCCAAGCGGCCCTCGATGCCGTCAATGTTGGCGGCTATTCGGTCGCATCGGTTGAGGCCAAGCCGGTAAAGCGCAACCCGCCACCGCCTTTCATTACCTCAACCTTGCAACAGGACGCCTCTCGCAAGCTCGGCTTTTCGGCCAAGCGCACGATGCAAGCCGCGCAAAAGCTCTACGAAGAAGGCCGCATCACCTATATGCGGACCGACGGCGTCAACATGGCCGAAGAGGCCTATTTCCACGCCCGCGAGCACATCAAAGGCGACTATGGCGCGCAATATCTGCCCGAAAAGCCGCGCCGCTATAGCTCCAAGCAAAAGAACGCACAGGAAGCTCACGAAGCCATTCGCCCGACCGTGTTTTCCGTCCGCCCCGACGACTACAAGTCCGGCGATCAAGACTTGTGGAAACTCTACGCCCTGATCTGGCGCCGCGCCGTGGCCAGCCAGATGGAACAGGCCCGGTTTGAACGCACAACGATTGATCTCCACTCGAAAGACAAGCGCGCCACCCTGCGTGCTTCCGGGCAAGTTCTGGTCTTTGATGGCTTTATCAAGCTCTATACCGAAGGCCGCGATGAGGCCGACAAGGAAGACGAGAAAGAAGCCCGCTTGCCAAAATTGAGCGAGGGCGACCACGCTGATCTGCTCGAGGCGAAGTCCGAACAACATTTCACCGCCCCGCCCCCGCGTTTCACCGAAGCGTCGCTGGTCAAGAAGCTCGAAGAACTCGGCATTGGCCGCCCTTCCACCTATGCCTCGACCATGTCGACCCTCGAAGATCGCGACTATGTGCGGATTGAGAAGAAACAGCTCATCCCGGAGGATAAAGGCCGGCTGGTCACCGCCTTCCTCGAGAACTTCTTCCCGAAATATGTCGAGTATGACTACACCGCCAAGCTCGAAGACCAACTCGATGTGATTTCTGATGGCAAGCTCGACTGGAAGGCGTTTCTGCGCGAATTCTGGACCGAGTTTCACGCCGCCATTGATGAGACCAAAGAGCTGCGCGTCACGCACGTCCTTGACGCGTTGAACGAGACGCTGGGCGCCTATGTGTTCCCGAAAGTCGACGCGGACGGGAATGAAAAGGAAAACCCGCGCCTCTGCCCACTCTGCAAAGAAGGCGAGCTTAGCCTCAAGCTCGGTCGCCACGGCGCCTTTGTCGGCTGCGCGCGCTATCCCGATTGCAAGTTTACCCGCCAGTTCTCAACCGACGGCAATGATGATGCAGGCGTCAATCCTGACGGCCAGGAATTCGGCATTCACCCCGATACCGGCAAGCCTATCGTGCTCAAATCAGGCCGCTTCGGCCCCTATTTGGAGATGGAAGGCGAGGAAGGCGAAAAGCCCAAACGCTCCAGCCTGCCAAAGGGATGGTCACCGGACAGCCTCGATGAGGCCAAGGCGCTGATGTTGATCAACCTGCCGCGCATGGTTGGCCTTCATCCAGAAGATGGCGAGCCGATCCTTGCCAATCTCGGGCGCTATGGCCCCTATGTGCAACACCTGAAGACGTATGCGAACGTCGCCACCGCCGAGGAGATGCTGGAAATCGGCCTCAACCGCGCCGTGACGCTGATCGCCGATAAACGCGCCAACCCACGAGGTAATGGCCGCGCGGCAGCCAAGCCCCTGCGCGAGCTTGGCAAGCACCCGAGCGATGACGAGCCGATCAACGTGTTTGAGGGCCGCTACGGGCCTTATGTGAAGCATGGCAAGATCAATGCGACCCTGCCCAAAGACATCGCGCCAGACGCGGTAACGCTTGAACAGGCGATNGAACTCGTCGATGCCCGCGCCGCCAAAGGCCCGGCCAAAAAGCGCAAAAAAGCTCCGGCGAAAAAGAAAACANCTGCNAAGAAAAAGCCGGCGGCTAAAAAGAAAGCACCCGCAAAAAAGTAGCGCGACCGTCGGCGGGTAACGATCCGACTTTATAANGCCTCCANCCTCCCCATAGTGACTGACTACAAACTATGGGGAGGACGAAATGAACGCGCAAACATCAGGTATCCCATGCCCGCACTGTGAAAACGGGCAGCTCTCCGCGGTCGCTTTTTCGTCTCGAATGACGATCTTGCTGTTTCAAAATTCCTAGATGAGGTTGGCGCTCTCAAACCCGACACTGATTTGCGGCTCCAGAATCGTACGCTTCGCCATGATCGGTTTCAGCTAAAGTGTAGGAAAGCAGCGTCGCGGCGATTACTCTGTCCGCACCTTCGCCCGGCCGCATCGCCCCACTTCAATACATGGCAAACCCGGACAGCGGGGCGCAGAATATTGCCGGATCCGTGGTTAAGTCTTCAGCCGTTTTCGCCCATTCGCATGATCCTTCAAAGGCCGCGTCTCGCAATTTCGGTGCTATTGTGGTCATTTCCGGCGGCGTCGGCCCTGGCTTGTTTCGCTTGAATGTGAAGTCGACATAAGCATCCAATTCCTCTCGCGTCAGCTCGCCCTCAATTGCAACCCAGGCAGCTTCGCAGGCATTCTCACGTTCGTTCGAAGACACATCCAAGTCGTCGAAATGCCGGTTGATCATGCGATAATACCCCTCGCACATACTGGTAATTCTCGGCTCCGGATCGGATGGCGTAAAACGTATGGCCACAACGCTAGCAACAATAACAGCACCTACAATTATGAATTTTTTCATGACATAAGCTCCAAGTTACTATCTGAATCCAATTGCCGTGTGCACAACTGAAATACCACACCTCTCTAAGCCATGCCAATCCTCACCCGCCCCGCGACACCAGCCGACCTGCCTACCCTTCTCCATTTCGANCAGGGCATCATCAGCGCTGAGCGGCCCTATGACCAAACACTACGCCCCGATCCGATCAGCTATTACGACATTGGCGCGCTGATCGCATCAAATGACGCTCAAGTGGTTGTGGCGGAACTTGATGGCGCACTGATCGGCTCAGGCTACGTGGTCAAGAAACCGTCGCGTCACTATGTTGAGCCGGCTTTCCACGCCTATATCGGCTTTCTGTATGTTGAACCGGCGCATCGCGGCAAAGGCGTCAACAAGATTGTCCTCGATGCGCTGCTCGCTTGGGCGAAAGCCAATGATCTGCCTGAGGTGCATCTCACCGTGTATCCNGATAATGCGGCCGCCATGCGCGCCTATGACAAAGCCGGGTTTGATCCCTACATTCTTGAAATGCGGATGAACTTGAATGAATGAGCGATATATTTAAGCGCAAAACCCTGTTATGGGCGGCGCCATGAGTTTTCCTGATAAACAGACGGTGCTCGATTTTCTCAAAGAAAATCCGCACGCCACCACCAAACAAGACATCGCTAAGGGCCTGAAAGTCAAAGGGCGCGAACGGCAAACGCTGCGCACCATCTTGAATGAGCTTGAGGCCAATGGAGTATTGAAAAAAACCGGCAAACGCGCTTGGGCGCAGGCCGATACGCCGCCGCCAACCACCGTGATTGAGTTCACCCATATTGACGCGAATGGCGATTTGATCGCCCGCGCGGTCGGCAAAGAAGGGGTTTTCGGGCCAGATCTGGCCTATGATGGTTATAATGGCAAAATGCGCGGCCCCTCCCCTGGCAAGGGCGATCGCGGCCTTGCCCGCCTGAAGCAACATGATGGCGGCAACTGGACTGCCCGTCTGATGAAGCTGTTCGAAAAGCGCGAGGATGAAAAGCCGGTTACCGGCGTGTTTGAACGCACCCACCGTGGCGGGAAAGTCAGCCCGGCCAGCCGCAAGGACAAGCGCGAACTCTTGATCAGCGAAGCCGATACGGGCGGCGCTGAAAATGGCGACCTCGTGAAAGCCGCCGCCCTGCCGGGCAAGGCCTATGGCCCGATGAAAGGCCGGGTACTTGAAATTATTGGCCGAATGGAAGACCCGCGCGCGGCGTCTTTATTGTCCATCGCCGCCCATGACATACCGACTGAATTTCCGGCTGCCGTGATTGCGCAAGCACAGGCTTCGTCAGAGATTGTGCCGGATATGGCCCATCGCGAGGATTTGCGAAACACGCCGCTCATCACCATCGATCCCGCCGATGCACGCGACCATGACGATGCGGTCTTTGCCGAAAAGACAAAGGATGGCTGGCGCGTGATCGTGGCGATTGCTGATGTCGCCGCCTATGTCACGCCCGGCTCGGCGCTCGATACCGAAGCGCTCAAACGCGGCAACTCAACCTATTTCCCCGATCGGGTCGTTCCGATGTTGCCCTTTGAACTATCGGCAGATGCTTGCTCGCTAAAGGAAGGCAAGGACCGCGCCTGTATGGCCGTGGAAATCTTCTTCGACGCGTCCGGCACCAAACAGAAGCACCGCTTTTTGCGCGCCATGATGCGCTCGGCTGCTGGGCTGTCTTATGAGGAGGCGCAGGCGGCAGTTGACGGCAATCCATCTGATCGTGCCAAGCCTTTGCTCGATACGGTCCTACGGCCCCTCTGGGGCGCGTATGAAGCGCTTACCTCCTCGCGCAACCGCCGCGGCCCGCTCGATCTCGACCTGCCAGAACGCAAGGTAGAGATCGCCGAGGACGGCACCGTGGCTGGGATCACCACCAAAGAACGCTTCGACGCGCATAAGCTGATCGAAGAAATGATGATTCAGGCCAATGTTGCTGCCGCTGAAGAGCTGGAAAAGCGCAACACGCCGCTCATCTACCGTATTCATGACGCGCCATCGGACGCCAAGATTGCCGCGCTGGCTGATTTTTTGAAATCGCTCGATGTGAAGTGGCCGCTTGGCGAAACACCGCAAACGCACCGGTTCAACAAGTTGTTATCGGATTTTGAGGACACTGAGCACAGCGCTGTCGTCTCAGAGATTGTCCTGCGCAGCCAAAGTCAGGCCGTCTACAGCCCCGACAATATCGGCCATTTTGGTCTCAACCTGCACAAATACGCGCACTTCACCTCGCCGATCCGCCGTTATAGCGATCTGATCGTCCATCGCGCTCTGATCACCGGGCTAAAGCTCGGCGATGACGGGTTAACCAAAGAACACACGGTAACACTGGATGAAACCGCGCAGCACCTAGTGATGACCGAACGCCGTTCGATGGGCGCCGAACGCGAAGCCACCGACCGCTATCTCGCTTTGTATCTCGCTGACCGCGTAGGCGCAGAATTCGAAGGCCGTATCGCCGGTGCGAACAAGGCCGGCCTATTCGTTCGCCTGGCTGAAACGGGCGCCGATGGTTTCGTCCCCGCCTCACGCATTTCCGACGAATACTGGGCCTACCGCGAAGACGCTATGGCCCTCGTCGCTGATCGCTCAGGAAAACGCTATGAAATGGGCCAGACCGTCACCGTCCGCCTCGCCGAAGTGACCCCGCTAAAGGGCGGCTTGCTCCTCGAGCTAATCTCCCCACCCAAACCAAGACGACCCGGCGATAAACCGTCGCAAAAACGACCACACGGCCAGCGCTTTGATCGCAAGCCGCATCGCGGCAAAGGCGGGAAGAAACGAAAATGACAAAACTCCTCGGCTCCGCCTATGACAAGGAAGATGACGGCGACGTTGTTGTAAAAGACGCCCCAACACCCCGCCCCCGCGACGCGGCGACCCTGATCCTTGTCCGGCGCGACGCGGCGGCCCCGCGTGTGTTGATGGGCAAACGCTCCGGCAGGCATGATTTCATGCCAGACAAATATGTGTTTCCCGGGGGGCGCGTTGATCGCCACGATGGCCGCGTCACCGCCTTTACCGAGCTGACCGAACGCAACACTGCGCGCCTGAAAGTGCAGTCCCGTCGCCTGCCCCGTTCNCTCGCGATGACAGCGATCCGCGAGACGTTCGAAGAAACCGGCCTGTTGATCGGACGCAACGCGGAAATGCCCGCCAAAGCGCCCGAAGGATGGCAACCGCTCTACGANCTCGACATCGCCCCCTGCCTGGAAGGGCTGGACTTTATCGGCCGGGCGATCACCCCGCCCTATCGCCCAAAACGCTTCGATGCCCGCTTCTTCATGGCCGAAGCTGAAAAGGTCCTGATCGACGATCGCCCGCCGCTGGACGGGGCTGAATTGCATGACCTTCAATGGGTCACGCTCAGCGACGCGATGGACTTGGATTTGCCGAATGTCACCCGCTTCATGCTNGGCGAAATCGGTGAGCGCGTGGACGGCAAAACCGACCTTCGNCCCCCATTCCTGCGCTGGACGAGAACCGGCCATACAACCAACCGCATTTGATGCGCCAAAACGGTTGACTTGCCGCCTTCATCCCGTCATTAGACGCGTTTTCAAGATTCAGCCTCAGAGTAAGGTGCAGTTCCATGGCCAAACCGGCAACAATCAAAATTCGCCTGAACTCAACAGCAGGCACAGGGTTCTTCTACGTCACCAAGAAAAACCCACGCAACATGACCGAAAAAATGGTCCAGCGTAAATATGACCCNATCGTGCGCAAGCATGTCGAGTTTAAAGAAGGCAAGATCAANTAGATCTACCTCACAACCGAATTGAAGAGCCGAGCCCGAAAGCTCGGCTTTTTTGTATCTCATCATTTTCTTGGGCTTANGCGGCCANATTCTCAGTGCGGTTTCGGCCAAGCTGCTTGGCTTTGTACAGCGCCTTATCGGCACGNTGNANAATGTCTTCCACGGTGTCCGATTGCGGCAGAATCGTCGCCACGCCAGCACTAATCGTAATGTCTAATTCGAGGTCCGACCGCTCTAGCCGAAACGCCTCTGCAGCAATTGCCGCGCGAATACGTTCGGCACCGATGCACGCCCGATCGCCGGCGGTTTCCGGCATGATGACCAGGAATTCCTCGCCACCGGGGCGGCAAACAATATCGATGGGGCGCACATTACTNCGAATGCGCTCCGCCAGGTGTTTNANCACATAATCCCCGGCTTCATGCCCATACTCATCATTGACCCGCTTAAAGTGATCCACATCGAACGAGACCACCGATATCGGTTTCCCGCCACTGGCGCTGCGCATCATCCACTGGTCTAACTGGCCAAGCATATATCGGCGATTGTACAGCCCTGTCAGCTGATCAATCACCGCCAATTCGAGGCCGCGATCAACGCGCTGCCGCATAATTTTCAAAAACCGTGCGCGCCGAAGCTGCGTGCTCACCCGCGCCTGTAACTCCTGCGGGTTCAAGGGCGTGACGATAACATCACCGGCCCCCAGGCTCAGCGCCTGACCGGCCTTTTCACCATCATACGGATCATAGGTAACAATGATCGAAAATTCACGCTGCGAATCCATCGCGCGCAAATGGGCACAAAGTTTCAGCGGATCGTGGCTCTGGTTTGAAAGCGCGAGAATGATGATATCCACACCACCTATGCCNCCTCCTCCTGCGCGTTCACTCTCCTGCCACGTCACAACCTTATGTCCGCATGACGTCAGCGGNACTGTAATCTGTTCGGTNGCTCGCTCTGTGCTGTCGATAACCAATATACGAGCCGGCCGAGACAACTCACGTTGCTCTTCGTCAGTGAAGGCCGCNGCCTGCTGGCTTGTCGCCTCTCGCGTGCGTAATTCCTGCGCNACCATATTGTACCGTGCCAACGCCTCAAGGCGGGCCATTAGCGCAAAATCATCAACCGGCTTGGACAGGAAGTCATCGGCCCCNGCATTCAAGCCGCGTATACGGTTTTCGGCATCGCTAAGCGCCGTCAACATCACGACGGGAATATGCCGCGTCCGTTCATCCTGCTTCAGGCGTTCACATACTTCATACCCGTCCATGCCGGGCATCATCACATCTAACAGGATGATCTGTGGCGCGTCCTCGACCGCCATCCGCAAGGCTTCCGGGCCGTTCGCCGCAAGCGTCACTGTATAATACTTCGCCTCCAGTTTGGCCTTCATCAAGCGGCGGTTAGCCAAGATGTCATCCACGACGAGTATGCGTGCGCTCATGCTTGTTTTTCACCCCTAACCAAGCTGTCGACCGTGTTCAAAAACGACCGNACCTGAATCGGCTTTGAAAGGTATCCCTCACACCCTGCCTCCCTCACCAACATTTCGTCGGTTCGCATGGCAAAGGCGGTCACCGCCAAGACAGGTATATTCTGCGTGCGCTCATCGTCTTTCAGCCAGCGGGTAATATCCAGCCCTGAAACCTCTGGTAACTGGATATCCATGACGATCAGGTCCGGTTTTTCCTCAAGTGCAAGGCCAACCGCCTTCGCCCCGTCAGAACATTTCAGCGTGTCATAGCCGGTCGCTTCCAGCAGATCGCTGAACAGGCGCATATTCAGTGCATTGTCCTCGACGATAAGAACGGTTTGTTTCGACTCACTGGCCATTCACTGCGGTCCACCCATAAAGCGGTATATGTCCACTTACCTGATTCTCNTTAAAACGCGTGATCGTTAAGGTTTGTTTGCGATATTGGCGCTCTTGCTCGAAATTACAGAACATGAGATGAACAAACATGGCTTGGCTATGTCGTGACTGTGATTCTCAAGAAGGGGCGAACACCGAAAACTGCCCCTCTTGCGGGTCCGGGCGGGTCGTCAACCACGCCGATCTTGATCATCTCTCTATCGCCCATATCGATTGTGATGCTTTTTACGCCGCCGTTGAAAAGCGCGACAATCCCGACCTTCGCGACAAGCCTGTCCTTATCGGTGGCGGAACGCGTGGCGTGGTGGCNACCTGCTGCTATATTGCTCGCNTACACGGTGTGCGGTCTGCGATGCCCATGTTCAAGGCGCTGAANGCCTGCCCAGAAGCCGTCGTGGTGCGCCCACGGCGTGAGGCCTATTCAAAAGCGTCGCGAGAGGTTCGCGCCAAATTTGAAACCCTCACGCCGCTGGTTCA
>JGI24724J26744_10003372_pt1 | contig 10378 bp, 9 predicted proteins | sample Cruoilmetagenom7_FD_26744 | JGI IMG/M metagenome (IMG submission 26744)
GAAATCCAGGCTTGGCGGGCATAATAGCTGAAGTCATTTGTGATGCGGGCTTCTAAAAAGAGACCCCAACGGCTCAACCTGGAGTTATTGAGAAATTACCTAAACCGACCCGAATTTATTGAGATGTTACTTATTTTGCCTTGCGGAGCTGTCTCCAAAAGATACATTCTATTCCACGGCCCTTAAGTGGTTAAGGTAGCAGTTATTGTCTAAACAAACACCCTTTGCAAAAAAATGGGCAGCCAACACGATTCTGTCCCTTAATTATTTTGCCCCAAATTATTTTGCCGACATTTTTTCTTGAAATAGAAAGGATAACAAAACGTGATACTTATTGCTGACAATATCCGAATCACGAATAGGGCCATTGAAAAGGCTATAGATGAGTTCGACCCACAGCCGATCCGGGAGATGACAAAAAGATGTGAGTCTGCCGGGGCAGAGGCGATAGATATTAATTCAGGCCCACTCAATCGAGACCCTGAGAAGAAAATGGAATTCCTGGTCGAATCGATCCAGGATGTTACAGACCTTCCCCTTCTGATTGACACAACAAATTCAAAGGCCCTCGAGGCAGGTCTTCGTGCAAGTAAAAATAAGACGATCATAAACGGGTTTTCTCTGGAGCCTGTCAAGCTTAAATCCATACTCCCGCTTGCAGAGAAATTCGATGCCGACATTATCGGGTATCTTCTGTATCCCAACAGCCATGTCCCGCCCGACGGACCGCAAAGGCTCAATGTGGCCGTTGAATTGTTTTCCGAGTACAAAAAGGCAGGACTCACTAACGAGCATTTGATTATAGACCCGATCGTAGCTCCTCTTATCTGGCAGGATGGAAATTCCCAGGATATGGAGATGTTATCAGTGATCAGGACCCTTCCTGAACTTCTGGGTTTTGATGTCAGGACCATTGGAGGCCTTTCAAACCTTACCGCCGGAAAAGGGGACAGGGGAAAAAAGCTCCTTATGGAAGAGACCTATCTTCCCATGCTTCTTGAAGCGGGCCTCAGCATGGTCCTGATGGATGTGTTTCATGAAAAAACAATGCGGGCCGCGAGGGCATGTAGGGCGCTTATGAGCCCGAAGGTTTTTTCGTGGGAGGAGGTCTGATGGACATTATCAGGTCTTCCACTCTGCCTTGACAACCTTTCGTCCTGGTGTTAACTTTCCCCCCTCTGAGCCGATTTCAAAACGTCCCATTTTGGTCAATCTCGGCGTTGGGCTCAAATTTTAATCCTCAAAATACTTTTTGTATTCCTGCGGTTAAAATTTTTGCCCGCCTTGACCTTGATCCAAACTGAAACGTTTTGAAATCGGCTCCTCTGAATGATGATCAATACTGTACCGGTGGTGACTTGTGACCTTTCAAGAACTTATTTTATCCCTTCAAAAATACTGGGCAGACAAAGGTTGCCTGATTCAGCAGCCATATGATCTGGAGGTAGGGGCCGGAACTTTTAACCCTGCGACCTTAATGAGAGTATTGGGACCGGAACCATGGTCCGTGGCCTATGTGGAACCTTCCAGACGCCCTACGGACGGCAGATATGGAGAAAACCCGAACCGGTTGGGGCATTACTACCAGTACCAGGTTATTATCAAACCTTCTCCGATTGAGATACAGGATCTTTATCTCGGCAGCCTTGTGGCCCTTGGAATCGATCCGCTTGAGCACGACATTCGGTTTGTAGAGGATGACTGGGAATCGCCCACGCTGGGTGCTTCGGGGCTCGGCTGGGAGGTCTGGCTTGACGGCATGGAGATCACTCAGTTCACTTATTTTCAACAGGCAGGAAGTATCAGGCTGGACCCGATTTCTGTGGAAATAACCTACGGACTGGAAAGGATCAGCATGTACCTGCAGGAAAAAGAGAACGTTTATGATCTCATGTGGAACGATACATTGACCTACGGAGATGTCCACAAAAAGGGTGAATGGGAGCTTTCGGTCTATAATTTCGAACTGGCCGATGTGGATATGCTCTTGAAGATGTTTGATCTGTATGAGCATGAAGCCATAAAGGTGGGTGAGAAGGGCCTCGTCCTTCCGGCCTATGATTACTGCCTGAAGTGTTCCCATACCTTCAATATCCTGGATGCAAGAGGGGCAATCAGCGTGACTGAAAGAACCCATTACATTGAGCGTATCAGGAACCTGGCGCGCCTTGCTTCAAAGAACTATCTGGCCCAGCGGGAAGAGATGGGCTATCCCTTAATGAACAGTGATCAGTGATTACTGCTCACTTTTCGATTTTGTGCCTTTGTGGCAGAATAGTTGCAAAATGATTACAGAAACTTATCACGGAATGACACGGAATAACACAGAAGAAAATGGTTGCTGAGCTTCTTTTAGAAATCGGGACAGAGGAAATCCCCTCAGGTTATCTGCAGGAGGGGTTAAAGGCCCTTAAACAGTTTACTGAGGCCTGCTTGGAGGAAAACCGCATCGAAATGGCCGGCGGGATCTATACCTTTGGTACGCCAAGGAGACTGGTCCTGATTGGGAAAGCCATTGCCGAACAGCAGGAAGATCTTGTGCAGGAAATCACGGGTCCCCCAAAGAAAGTGGCCTATGATGACGAAGGATACCCCACAAAGGCTGCGATGGGTTTTGCCAAGAGACAGGGCATCCCTGTTGAAGAACTGGAATGTATCGAAACGCCGAAAGGGGAATACCTCTATGTCAAAAGCCAGGTTCCCGGTAGACTTACAAGGGATATCCTGGCAGAGGCGCTGCCGGAACTCGTCACAAAGATCCGCTGGCCCAAGTCCATGCGCTGGGGGGCTGTGGATGTCCTGTTTGTCCGGCCTGTTCACTGGGTGCTGGCACTTTTTAACGGGGAAGTGATTCCTTTTGAATTTGCCGGCGTGGAAAGCAGTAATATTACGTGGGGTCACCGTTTCATGGCGCCTGATCCCATGCAGATATACAGCGTGCAGGGTTACCTCCAGGGAATGAAAGAAAGCTCCGTCCTGATCGATCAGAAGGAAAGAGAAGAGATCGTGGAAAAAGTCTCAAAGGCAGTGGCTGAAAAGGCGGGGGGCGTCCCTGCAGAGGATCCGGACCTGGTATCAACGGTTGCCAACCTCGTGGAATATCCTTCGGCGGTTTGCGGCAGTTTTGATGCAGATTTTCTGAATCTGCCTGAACCCGTGCTTATTACGGCCATGAAAGAACACCAGAAGTATTTTGCAGTTTATAATTCTGAAGGTCGGTTGATGCCAAACTTTGTGGCGGTCAACAATACGATTACAAAAGACGAATCAGTGGTGCGGAAAGGCCATGAACGGGTCCTGCGGGCCAGACTTTCAGACGCGAAGTTCTTTTTTACAGAGGACGGAAAACGCCCGCTTGGGGATCGGATTGAAGATCTGAAAGGGGTTATATACCAGGCCGAACTGGGGACCTCATACGCCAAAGTACAACGTTTTACCCGATTGGCCCAATACCTGGCTGAAAAATTTTTGCCGGAAAATCTTGATGATGTGAAGACTGCAGCAGGGCTTTGCAAATGCGACCTTATCACCTATATGGTCACGGAATTTCCGGGCCTCCAGGGTGTGATAGGAAAAGAGTATGCCCGTATGGAGGGGTATCCAGAGGAGGTCTGTCTGGCTATCCACGAGCACTATCTCCCGGCAAGGGCAGAGAGCCGTCTCCCTGCTTCAAAGGTCGGGGCTGCAGTCAGCCTTGCAGACCGCATGGACACGATTACAGGGTGTTTTGCAATCGGTCTTGTCCCTACCGGGAATACGGATCCATTTGCCTTACGCAGGCATGCGCTTGCCATTATTCGGATCGTAGAAGACGTGGGATGGGACCTGTCGCTGAATGAGTTTATTGAAAGGGCTCTTTCTGTCTTAGGTGAAGAAATTGAGTTTGACCGTGATGCGGTGTTTGCCGATGTGCAGAATTTTTTCAGGGAGCGGTACCGGCACATGATGCTCAGATCGGGCTATGAGTCTGATCCGATCGTGGCCGTTATATCCGTCACGTTTGATCGAATTTGCGGGCTTCGTTCAAGGATTGACCAGCTCAAGAAATTCACATCAGAATCAGAGGAGTTCCAGGCCCTTACGTTGACCTTTAAACGGGTCACCAATATCCTCAAGAAACAGAAACAGATTTATGATGTGACGCCTGAGCTGTTCAGGGAGGCCAGCGAATCTGCTTTGTGGGAGGCGTATCAGGAAGTCAAAGATGACGTTTACGGATGCCTGGAGAAAAAAGAATACCATGAGGCCCTGAATCTTATGGCCAGTCTCAGGAAACCTGTGGACGAGTTTTTTGATGGCGTGGAAGTCCTGACAAAAAAGGATGACAAATTGAGAGATAACAGGGTAGGGCTTTTGCAGCTCCTGGCAGAGCTTTTCCTCAGCGTTGCAGACTTTTCCAAGTTTTCTGTTTAGACTGTTACATAACTTCCGATAGTGCGTGAACCGTGTGTGTGCCGGTCCTTCCGGACCTCACGCAGTTTACAGCTGCGCTGGGGTCCGGAAAACTTGTGCTCACCCACATTGCACGAACTTTGAAGCATTTGAACCCGGCGTTTTTTACAGCAGATTCATCGCGACTATCCGAAGAGAATGGCGCATGAAAGGAAGGTAATTGAACTGTTGACAATAGTTGTTGATTGACCGACCCATGAAAAGGGCCTGTTTATGATTAAGCAGCCTTCTGAGTCATCCCAAATTCATATGCTCCTTTGGACCTTATCTTGGGAAGGATCTTCTGGACCAACTTTCTTTTTTCCTCGGCTGTGACCGCTTTTCCATCCTTGTACGTGATGACGTCGGTTTTAATTCCCGCCCGGTAAACCCATTGCTTGTTAATATAATCGCCCAGTGTCCAGACAACCGTACCGTGAAACACGAATTCTTCATGGATTTGTATGGAAACAGTCAGGCTTGTATAGGGATTAATTCCTTTGTGTAACTGGATTTCCATGCCGCCCCCACTGATATTGTTTGCTGTCGCAGCTATGGACGCATCCGGTGTAGTGACCTGGGTTTGTATTGAAATTTTATACCTTGGTTCTTTTCTGCGATCGCCGTTTTCTTTGTTCCATTCCATTCCTTTTCTCCTACGCGTTAGTTGTTTTTGAAATGGGTTTTAAGGTGAAGAAGTTAATGCAGTGATGATTAATGGGGGTTAAGTGTTATTTTTTTGATGAATATCTTAACGTTGATGGCAGAAAAAGCAAGTAATGTGCCAGCCGTACCTGATGCGGTAAGTTCCTGTATGAAATATTTAAAATATATAGAAATATAGATAGGTTAAATCGTTTCTAATGGTGGGAGAACTGTCCGGGATAGCGAATACGGATTTGAAACTACTTATACCATATCATAGAAGTGTATTAAAAAAGATACAGCATTTAATTCCAAAACGAAATTTTTGCCCCTCCGGGTGTTGTCGGGGACAACCCGGCTCTACTTATAACTCGAGATTCAATGTTCCAGACCATGATGAATCCCAACCCCTGGACCTTTGAACCGTGAACCCTTGAACCTGAGTTACAAAAACGTCTTATTCCCAGTCGCTTACATACATTGTCCCGCATTCGGGACATTGAACGACACAGGTGCGCACAACTTCAAAGGGATTTCTGCCTGCCAACGGCTCAACATACACTGTCTCGACTAAAGGGGAACTGCAACACCCTTTAAACGGCTTGATAAACGGCAGGTTTGTGACAAAGTTTTCATACTCTGAAAGGCTTTCTATGTCTACCATGGTCTAACAAACCTCCTCAATCTTTGATGAAACCCTTTGCCTGAGGGCTTGCGCAAACCACCTGTTCAGCTTTCCTTTAAGGCAGTTTCAAAACAATAGGCATCATAGTCAAAACGGGGCAGATACACATCAATTACCGTCCCTTTGCCGGATTCACTGTATACTTTGACGTCCCCTCCGTAACTTTTAACAACTTCACCGACAATAGAAAGACCCAACCCGTTGCCTTTACCTCTTTCCTTGGTTGTATAATACGGATCGAAAATTTTATTTATGTCCTCATGCTCGATTCCATGGCCGGTATCGCTGACAGACAGACAGACGTAGGCTCCTGGATCTACATTTAGACGGACTGAATCAGCTGGATCAATATCGATCTCTATTATGGTCACATTCAGTTTGCCGCCTGTCTGTTCCATAGCATGATAGCCGTTTGTACACAGGTTCATGATTATCCGCTGTATCTGGGCTGGATCAGCCAATACAGAACCATTTCCATTACAGATATTTTCGCTGAGTTCAATGGAAGTTGGCAGGGAGGGTCGGAGCAGTCTCAATGTTTCTCTTACCACCAAAGGGACCTGCAAAGGCTTCAGTTCGTGATTGTCCCGACGGCTGGCGGTGAGGATCTCCTGAACCAGGTCCTGTGCACGTGTACTGGCTACAAGCACTTCTTCCAGATTGCTTCTCACTTGGCTGTGTTCAGGGACGGTCCTTATGGTTAAGTCGATATTTCCTATTATGACATTCAGGAAGTTGTTAAAATCATGGGCAATTTTTCTGGCAGGGGTTTTTGTGTGATGTGTTTTCTGACCCGATTGCTGCTTTTTTTCAAGCTTGAGGTGATTGCAGCCATCATCAATGATAACAATGAGGCCGATGGGAACGTCACGATCATTCTTCAGAACATTCGAGGACATCCTGGTGGAAAATGTGGATCCATCCTTTTTCACATGACCAACAACTCCCTGGTGATGGCCATACATTTTTGCCTTTTCAAGAAAGGGGATTACTTCCTGGTTCATTTGTTCTTCTGTGTGAAAAAGGCTCAAATGTTTGCCACGAAGTTCCCTCTCGCTGTAACCGTGCAGCGCTGCAAAGGTCGTGTTTACAAACTGAATGTTGCCCTTAAGATCAGAAATGACAACGCCATCAAAAGTGCGGTCAAATGCTTCGTTCTGCAGATATGGGACCGCTACATCTGCCTCGCGCACGTTGATACCTGCGATCAATGCTGCCATTAGTCATTTCTCCATTATCGGAGGTGGCATATCATGGGAACATTAACTGATGGAAAGAAATACATTGTGTTCATAAAGGAATCGTAATGGATTTGTCAAAGCGTGTAGGGGAGAGGATGAAGTCTGGCATGGATATGTTACTGACAGATTCTAACATACTATGGTTGCAGGGAAAATTTGATATGACGGGTTAACCTTGCGATATGAAGGGTGATTTAGAAAGTGATTTTAAATAAATAAATTGAAGCACTTAAATGGAAATATATTTTTGTGAATAAATTTGTCCACAGACACGATCTAGCAAAATCGTTGTTTTTTAGAGTTTTTTGGATATTTATTCAATCAGGCTAAAAAAAGGCCTATGGGTTTGATACACAAGATGAATTCATTTCTAACTACCACCGAAAAGGCCGGTTCCGATTACGATCGAGTCACGGGAGGGCATGACATAAGAGGTCTCCGGATAATAACCCCCGGGCACGGAAACTCCCGAATATACGATGGAGTCAGGTTCCATCAATGTCCCCGGTGAGGTGACCGAATTGCAGCCGGTTTCGCTTCGGTCACCCAGGATAGCCCCCAGCTTGCGTCGACCGGTCTTATGGTACTTTCTGTCGACCGATATCATGATCGTACCGGGAATCATTTTCAGATTTGCAAGCTTGGTACCTGCCCCCAGGTTGACATTTTTACCGAGAATGCTGTCGCCGATGTAAGCAAAGTGGCCGGCCTTGGCTCCGTCAAGCATGATCGAACCTTTGATCTCCGTTGTATGCCCCACAACACATCCACTGCCGATGAGGCAATTGCCGCGCATATAGGCGCCCTGACGCACTTCGGTGCCGGCGCCCAGCACAGTCGGCCCTTTTATGAGCGCTCCCGGTTCAATCACGGTCCCGGCGCCCATGATGATTTTATCATCGAACAGATACACCCCGGGCATGATAATAGCAGCCCCTTCCAGTGGATTTTCTCCGTCAAAAGCCTGGATTGTATTTTTGGGTCCCGCGGGACGGACTGAAAGGTCATCCCTCACCGTACCGTTTACAATAACCAAGGGCTTTTCCACTATCCCCGTGTGGCCGGCCAGGGGCCAGGAGGCCTGAAAAAAAGAGTCAAGGTAGTCCTCTAAACGGTCAAGCGCCGTCCACACCGGCTTATCAGACTGAAACAGCTCCTGATGGCCGCATTCCTGCAGATCAAAAAAATCCTCGGGAAGCATCATGGGCTTCTGTCTCCTTCTAAGGGCTCGCGCCAAAATGTGAATTTATTTTTTCGCGAACCCTAATCGTCTTCGAGTGTCGATGTATCACCCAGCGGCAGGCCGAGCTCTTTGGCTTTCAAGAGCCGGCGCATGATCTTTCCGCTGCGTGTTTTGGGAAGCGATTCAATAAAATCGATCTCCCGGGGCGCTGCAGCGCTCGAAAGGCGCTTCATCACAAATTTCTGAATATCATGCTGCAGTTCCTCTCCGGGTTCATAGCCCTTTTTCAGAGAAACAAAGGCTTTCACCACTTCCATGGCGATGGGGTCGGGTTTGCCGATAACGCCGGCTTCGGCAACGGCGGGATGTTCTATCAGCACGGATTCCACTTCAAACGGTCCAACCAGATGCCCCGCCGTGTTAATAACGTCATCGGCTCTGCTCATAAAATAAAAATATCCCTCGTCATCTTTCCGGGCCTTATCGCCGGTAATGTACCACCCGTTTTTGAAACACGACTGGTAGAGCTCCCCTTTTTCCCAGTACGTGCGAAACATCGACGGCCAACCGGGTTGTACTGCCAGATTTCCCTCCTGACCGGCAGGCAGTTCATTAAACTCGTCATCGAGGATGCCGGCATGGATACCCGGAAAAGGGCGTCCCATGGAACCCGGTTTGATATCCTGCACCGGATAATTGGCAATCATGATTGCGCCGGTTTCGGTCTGCCACCAGTTGTCATGAAAAGGTTTCTGCAGGACTTTCCGGCTCCACATGACTGCTTCCGGGTTGAGCGGCTCGCCTACGCTGCACATGTAGCGCAGGGCGTCGAAATTGAACTGCCCGGGCAGGTCATCCCCTGCTTTCATGAGCATCCTGATCGCCGTGGGCGCCGTGTACCAGACGGTAACATTCCACACCTCAAGAAATTTGTACCATCGCTTGGCGCTGAACCCGCCTTCGTATACAACCTGGGTAATACCGTTTGACCAGGGCCCGAACATTCCATACGACGTTCCTGTCACCCAGCCCGGATCCGCTGTGCACCAGTAAATATCATCCGGCTGAAGATCCAGAACATATTTTGCCGTGGCATAATGGCCGATGACCGCGTTGTGCACATGCACGGCCCCTTTGGGCTTTCCGGTTGTGCCCGAGGTGTAGTGCATAATGGCATAGTCTTCTTTGTTGGTACAAACGGTTTCAAAGTCTTCTGACGCACGTTCCATGACCGCCTCGTAGGAAACATCGTCCGGATCGATTGCGGTGTTCCTGCGATTCACGACAACAATCTTTTCCAGGTGCGGCAGGTCGGGCATGATTTCGGTAATTTTCTTTTTCAGCATGGGGCTGGTTACGAGCACTTTGGCCCTGCTGTCAGAAAGGCGGTCTTTGACCGCCTCGGGCCCGAANGCTGAAAACAGTGGCCCGATAACAGCCCCGGCTTTCAGGGTGCCTAAAATGCCGATAAAAATTTCCGGGATGCGCTCCAGGAAAAAAAAGACCCTGTCTCCTTTCCTGATGCCGAACTCATTCACTAGCACATTTGCAAATTTATTGCTCAGTCGTGAAAGATCCGCAAACGTGTATTCTTCCACCTCGCCTTTCATGCTTTCCCATATAAGGGCTTTTTTATCACGGCGATCGGTTTTCAGATGCGCATCCACTGCGATGTGGCCGATATTGATATGGTCACTGTCAAACCAGTCAAGCTCAGCGGAGAGGGTTTCCCATCTGAATTTATCACGTATTTCTTGATAATCTGAAAGATTGGGTTTGACACTAAAGTCTTCCGGCGGGTCTTTGACGATTCTGGGGTAATCCATGGCGCGCCTCCATTTTTTGGAACTGACAACGGACAACGTACGTCACACTATTTTTGACTCAACCAGGGAAATGAGCTCGCCAACATTCTCCAGTTCTACCATATCATCGATGAGAAGCTCCAGAGAATATTTCTTGTTGATGGACATGGCCAGATTCATCAGCGCCAGCGAATCAGCCCCCAAATCAAACTGTAGATGGGCATCTTCTGCCACTTCCTCATCATCAATGGCAAGCAGTTTTACGATCATCTCCTTAATTTCAGAAAACAGGTCCATAATGCACCAACCCTTTCAACGCGGGAAACCCCCTCGTTTTTGCATGTGACTAGTATCGCGTCTCATAAGTTCTGTCCCTGATTTTGGCAAT
>JGI24724J26744_10003377_pt1 | contig 10364 bp, 10 predicted proteins | sample Cruoilmetagenom7_FD_26744 | JGI IMG/M metagenome (IMG submission 26744)
CCCGCGTTCTCGGCATCGCCCTGCAGCGCCTGCATCAAACCGTGACTGTCAACGATGCCGGTGGCGGGCGACAACAGCGCCGAGGTGCAGGCCAGCGCAGGCTCCATGGTACGCGCCTCGGCCCCGCTCAGCGACACCAAAGCATCGTCGCCGGTCAGGCCATTCGCCGCGGCTCGGGCGGCGATCCCCGCAAGTTGCGCGTCCTCCTCGGAATTCGTCGCGACGATCAGCTTGCCGGTGCGGCTGTGCGGCACGGCGCGCGCGGCCAGATAGTCGTACAGCATCCGCCGCCCGTTGGCACAGTGCCGCGCCTTCAAGCTGCCAGGGGTGTAATACAGACCCGCGTGGATCACCTCGCTATTACGCGATGAGGTTTCCATGCCCGGTGCGTCATGCGCCTCGAGGACCAGAACATCGGCGCCGCGCAAACTTGCNGCGCGGGCAATCGCCAGCCCCACCACACCNGCGCCTATGACCACCAGATCGACGTCGTCCATGCCGCCCCCTTGGGGTCAGAGCCTGTTTGCACAAAGCTGCGTGACCCAATGCGCCTGACGCTCTTTCAAAAGGCGCGGGCGTGAAATTTCACTGGCATCGTCGTCGAGTTTCTCGAGGATTTCAACGCTGAATGCAGCCTCGCCATGCGCCGCCCACACGGCCTGCAAGGCTTTGTTCGGATGCGACCCCTGACGCAACGTGAACCACTGGCGGTTCTCGAAGGTACCAAGATTGCTCGCCTGTCCGACCCAGACCGCGCCCTCTGTCTCGCACCGGATCGCATAGATACCAGCGGCGGTTTTTTGCTCTTTGTACGCGGCAATCGCGGCGCGACGATCTTGGATATTCATGGGGTTCTTCCTGTTTGTTGCGGCCTTCTAGCAAACTTTGACACCCACCACAATATTATCCGGGTAATATTGACATGGCCGCCGAATCAGGGTTCATGCCGCACAAAGGAGTTCGCCATGTCACAAGATCCCACCACCCTCTGTTCCGCCTTTGTCGCCGGCAGTAAAATCGCGCAAGGGCCACTGCATAGCGTGGCCCAAACGATCGCCAACCAAGACGGCGTGCTGGTTTTCGATGATACCACCGGGCGCGTTATCGACGTTGATCCACGCGGTTACACGGTCCCCGAGCCCCCCAAACGCGGACCGGGGCGACCGAAACTGGGCGTTATCGCGCGTGAGGTGACGCTGTTGCAGCGCCACTGGGACTGGCTTGGCCAACAGCAAGGCGGCGCATCTGCGGCGTTGCGGCGGTTGGTTGATGATGCGCGCCGCGCCGATAGCGGTGCCACCGATGCCCGCGCCGCGCGTGATGCCGCGTACCGGTTCATCCACGCCATCGGCGGTGATTTGGCGGGCTACGAAGAGGCCACTCGTGCCCTGTTTGCCGGCGATCTCGACGGGTTCGCCAGCCAAATGGCTGCTTGGCCCGCCGATATTCGTGCCTATGCTCTGGCGCTGACAAACCCATGAGCTGAGGCGTAAAGGTCGCGGCTGAACACTTTGCCGCTGATATCCTCCAGATCGGGCGTGATGCGTTGCGCTAGGATCACGTCGCAATCGGCCTTGAAATCGCTTAGATCATCACGCCCATTTGGGGCGGCGCCGGTGTAAAGACGCACATTGGCGCCGCCCGCCACAAGGCGTTTGCGCAGTGCCGCCAGCGGATCGCGTGAGCCGGAATTTCCATCGGGGCTGTATATGCCGACCTGCTGCGGATCGCGTTCCAACACCTTGGAGGCCAACAACGCGATCCGTGCGTTGTTGGTGTGCGTCACAGTGGGCAGAATATGCAACGGAAGGTCACCGAGCATCGTATTCAAATGGACCATGCTGCGCGGCACCCGCTGGCCGCCAAAGCCGAAACACGGGTTGTTCACATAGGTTCCGATGCGCGGATCAAGGCAGACACCGTCGATAACCTGTCGCGAATTCAAACTCTTGGCCAGTGCATAGCTATCAAGCTCGTTGAAAAAGGCGACCCGCGCGGCCAGGTAGGCCTGCGAGAAATGCTTGACCGCTTCGGCCTCGGACGCGCCCATCAGGCGCATCTGCACCCCTGGGCGCAGCGCCGCACTCAACAACACCGCCCCGACCCGTGAGCCCAACGCCCCACGGTCGCCGACAATCATGAATTTGGGATGCAATGCGTCCTGCAGCGATTGCGCCTCGCGCTGGAATTCGGGGGCGCATAAAATCGCCGGCGAGCCCAGCAGGTCGCGCATCTTGTTGGTGAATCCGATCGGCACCGCCGAGCGGATCACAATCGGCACACCGGGGCAGCGCGCATGCGCCATCTCGATCCGCGTTTCCAGTTCCGTGGTCAGGAACGCACCGGTTTCCGGGTCCATCGACAGCGGTGATGAGATCAAGATCAGCTCGGCACCATCCAGCGCTGCTGCGGTATCCAGCGTGGCCGTCACAGAGACCTCATATTGCGCCAGATACGCCGCAACGCTGGGATCATGCAGCGGGAAATCACCCGCATTGATCGCCTCGACGCGGTCGGGAACCGGGCCGGTCAGAACGACATCATGCGTGCGGGCCAATGCCAGCGCATCACTTACAGCAACAAGTCCAAGTCCGATGATTGCGATCCGCATGGCGGCATTCCTTTTGTCTGTTGTGGCAACCGAGGCCAAATAGTCAGCGCGGCGCGATCAGTTCGCCGCGAATAAATCGCGTGTGAAAACCTTGTCAGCGACGGCGGCGAGGTCCGGGGTCATACGATTGGCAATGATGAGATCCGCCTTGGCATTGAACCGCGCCAAGTCGTTCTCGACCGGATGGCCGTTGAACTCGGCACTGGTACAGGCAGGCTCGTAGATGATCAGGTCAACACCGGCGTCTTCCAGACGCTGGATCAGGCCCTGCACGGCACTTTCGCGGAAATTGTCGGACCCGGCCTTCATTACCAGCCGGTGAACACCGACGGTTTGTGGTTTGCGGGCCAGAATGTTGTCGGCCAGAAAATCCTTGCGGGCATCGTTGGCATCGACAATCGCGCACATCAGTTCTTGCGGCACGTCCGCGAAATTCGCCAGCATCTGCTTGCTGTCCTTTGGCAGGCAATAGCCCCCATAGCCGAAGGACGGGTTGTTATAGTGATCGCCCACATTCGGATCGAGGCACAGCCCCTCGATCACCTCGCGTGCGTCGATGTCGGTCGCCATGGCAATCGTATCGATCTCGTTAAAGAACGACACCCGCATCGCCAGATAGGTATTGGCAAACAGCTTGATCGCCTCGGCCTCGGTCGAGGCGGTCAGCAAAACCGGGACATCGGCATCCAGTGTCGCGGCGCGCAACAGGTCGGCAACCATTTGACCACGGTCGCTGACCTCGCCGACGACAATCCGCGAGGGGTGCAGATTGTCGTAAAGCGCCCGACCCTCGCGCAGGAATTCGGGCGAGAACAAAATGTTATCACACGCCAGCCGCTCACGCAGGGCGGCCGTATACCCAACCGGCACCGTCGATTTGATCACCATCAGGGCGTCAGGGTTCACCGCACGCACCGAGGCAATCACCGCCTCGATGCTCGAGGTATCAAAGGCATGGGTCTGCGCGTCGTAATTCGTCGGCGTGGCAATGATGACAACCTCGGCCCCGCTATAGGCCTCGGCCGGGTCCAGCGTGGCCCGCAGCGTCAAAGAGCCACTGGCCAGATACTCCGAGATTTCCACATCAACGATGGGCGACTGGCCCGCGTTGACCATCGCCACGCGTTCGGGCGTGATATCGACGGCACAAACCTCATTGTGGCGGGCCAAAAGAATGGCGTTCGAGAGGCCCACATACCCAAGTCCGGCAACTGCAATTTTCATGTCATTATCTCCTGTGCCCTGACGGGGTTCAATTGTGATCCATCAGGCGCAATGCTGGGGAAAGCTGGGAAACCAACTGGTTAGGGTTGGTCGCGGGGTGAGGCTCGACAGTCACCATGTCGCCGGGCTGCAAGGCAAAGCGCCCGCCAACCAAGGGGTTCATGGCGTCATGGGCACCCAGTTGAAAGGCTTGTACTCGGCTGGCGGTGGGACGCAGAACAAACACGCCTGCCCCCGGTGCCGGTGCCAGCGAGGCGGCGATTTGTCCGACAGTTACGGCACCCGACGGCACATGTTCGACGCGGCCATTGCGCAGCACCGCGATGGTGCGTGCCGCCGTGGCGCGGATCGCCGCGCGGCGGCCACCGACACGCAACACATCCCCATCTTGCAAAACCGGCATTGCCTGTCCGTGCGTCAGGAACGCCTGCACATCGACGCCTTGCTCGGCACCACCACGGATCAGCACGACACTGGCCCGAGCGGGATCTTCGCTAAAGCCACCGGCGGCGTTGATCGCATCAATCGCGGTCAGCGGTTGATCGGTCAGCGATTGCCGGTTGGGCTGGCGAACCTCGCCAACCACAGCCACATGACGGGCGTTGAACTCTGTGACCCGCACATCAATTTGCGGGGCGCTGCGGTACTGCGCCAGCCGAACGGCAAGATCGCCACGGATCTGCTCGACGCTGCGGTTGGCGACCGGCACGCTGCCCAGATACGGCACCATGATCGTGCCACCCGCATCCACGCGATAGCCTGCATCCAGCGTCAACTCGGGCTCATCGACGACATAAATCTGCATCACGTCGCCCGTGCCCAACAGATACGCCCCGCCCGCCGCAACCGGAACCCCGGCATATTGGTCAATGGTTTGCGACGTCACAGCGACCAGATCGACACGCCGCGCGCCACCGGCGACCGGCATCATCTGCGACTGACCATAGCCCTGCGTGCGCATCATCGAGGCTTGCTCGGGCGCGGATCCGGCACAGCCGGCCAGCAACAAAGCCGCGGCAAAGACACCGCCAAGGCGCGTATTCAGTCCGAAGGTTTTGCGAAATGCAGGCATAGGGAAACAATCCTGTACAGGTCGTCGGGAATAGGTGAAATCAATGGCCATAGATCAGCTCCGCCGTCAGATCGTCGGATTGCAGGTCAAAGCGCGGACTGTTCGAGGCAACATTGCTCATGATGAACACGCCAGACACAAAGGCCACGACCGACGCCATCAGCATAACCCGCGATCCGGCCCGTGGTGCCGAGGGGTCATACGCCTTGGTGCCGCCACCAGTGTTCTGACGGGTCCATTTCTGGATGTTGGGGTTATGCGACACAAAGATCTTGATGCCCGCCCCGGCGATCTGGCCATAATAGGTCAACACCGGGAAAACCGGATGCCACCGCTGTGCAATCAACCCAACCAAAGAGGAATGAACCGTGCGGGTCATCGCCACCCACAACATGTAAACCGCCAGAAACGCCGGATCATGCAAGGCCGCTGCAGCGCCAAAGAACACGATACCAAACAAGGGCGTCCACATCGTGACCCGCTGATCAAGCAGCGCCAGATAGGTAAAGGCACCCAGTGTCTTTGGTCCCAGCTTCAGCGCCTTGGCACCGCCGCGTGTCATATTGCCGAACCACCGTTTTTGCAGACCGATGGTGTCGCGCAAAAACCCTTTGCCTGGCAGGGATTCAAGACAATAGATCACCACATCCGGCACATAGGTTACGTCCCAACCCTGCTCGACCACCCAGCGCCAGGTCGATTTGTCGTCGCCCGTCAGCATGGTGATCTTGCCCAGGCGCGGGTGATGCAACACATCTTCCAGCAGGTTGGCGGCGAAATTCGGGTCCATCATGATCTGTGTGCGAAACATCGACCAACGACCGGTCAGGACCAAGACACGGCCCGACATCGCCATCGACGACATATAGACATGGCGCTGGGCCATGCGCAGACGATACCACTCGCGGTCCATCGTTTTGCCCGCCACCAGCGGCGTGTTGTCGATGGTCAGCGCGCCGACACGCATCTGGTGCAACAAGATCGGCGCGGTTTTGCGGATTGTCCCCGGCTCGACCAGCGTATCACCGTCCATCAGGATACCGGGGCAATCGGGCGGCACGCCAAGGTCGCGCAATGTCGCCAGAGCATCGGCCATGGCTGCCCGCTTGCCCGAGCCATCCTGCATGGTGAATTCCAGTCGGATAAAGCCATCAGGGTCAATGCTGCGGTGCACATGCGAGATCAGCGCAATATCTTGCTGCGACGAGACCGAGGCGACGACCGTGCCATTGTGGCTGTAATCGAGAATATCGCGAAACAGGTTGCCATAGACGGCCCCGTTCATCGCATCGCCCATTTTCCAGCTCAGGACGACCACGGCAACCGGACGGTTGTAGACGTCAAGATCGACCGCTGCACGGCGGCGGATCATCGGGAAAACGTGGCGTGTATAGGTATAGGCCCGCAGCATGTGGAACCCGCCCCACGACCAGCGCCAGATGCCAATCGCGCCAAAGGACGCGATAAACGCCGAGTTTCCGGCGGTCAGCACGCGCTCGGGCAAAATGCCGAACAGGGTGATCATGAATGCGGCCCAGAGAGCCAGTGCGATAAACCAGCTCGAGCGTGGCGACATGCGCAGATGTTGGGTGTCATCAGACATTACAGCCCCACAATCCGGGTGATGGCCGAAAACACGCCGTTGGTGTGCACATTGACTTGTGCGACCATGCCAACCGGTGCCGACAACGGGTGTCCGGGCGTGATTTCGAGACGGGCATAGCGGTCAGCCGCGAACACATCGTCCTGCAGGCCCGCAAACCCGCGCCAATGGGCGTCATAGTTCATCCGTGCGACACGGCCGTTCAGGCTGGTGCCATCGGCCAATTCGATTTGAGCGCGATCCCCCAGCTCGATGCTACGGGCGTTCTCGCCAAGGATCAGCGCGTGAACGGTCGGGCCTTCGGACCCCACCAGAACCGCCAGTTGTTCGGATGGCTCGGCCCATTCACCGATCCGGCGCTCGATGTCTTGCACGGTGCAATTGCACGGCGACACAATCGGTTCGCCATAGGCGGCGCTGGCTTCACGATCGACCAGATGGGTGATTTCTTCGTCCAGCGCAGCAAGGCGCAGGTCCGCACTGTCCAGCGTCTGCGTCCCATTGCGCAACGTGCCGCCCAGAACGCCCATCGGTGCCAGAACTTCGCTTTGCGCCATGGCGGCAAGGCGGGTGCGGACATCCAGAACGCTTGTTTCTGCTTGCAAAACCGCCGCCTCCTGGCGGGACCGCTCGCGCAGGCGGCTGGCCGTCGGCAACCCGTTCGAGCGCAACGACGCCAGCAAGGATTGCTCCACCGACAAGCGGCGCTCGGCCAGACGCAGCGTCTCTTCCAGACGGCTGCGATCCGTGCCCTGAGCCGCAACCGCGATGCCCGACAGTTCCACCATCGCGCTGCGGTTGGCCTGCAATTCGGCGCGCTCGACTTCCAGCGCACGGCGGCGCTCGACAAACGCGTCTTGGCGATCCTCGAAATTCGACGGGCGCACATATCCAAGGATATCGCCCTCATTCACCGTGTCGCCGGGATTGGCCGACAGCTGGCTGATGCGACCGGCAACCGGCACCGACAGGCTGGTCGCCCCGACGGTGACAGCTGCATACCGTGCCCGCACCGTGGCAAAGCTCGACCACGTCATCATGCCGGCAACCGCCAGCACGACGCCGGCCAACGTCAACTGGAACCCGGTGCGAATGCTGCGCACCCGCGCGCCGGTTTCTTGGCGGGCCACGCGGGTATCCTCGGTTTCATTCAACAGCCGCGTCAGCGACATGGCTTGCTTGGAGACCACCGTATCAACGATCCGGTGCAACACCTCGGCCTGCGCCCGCTCCAGATCAACAAACGCGAACTGGATCATCGCCCCGTCACCGGCCTCGAGGCCACGCGCCTGCACTCGCATTTCGATCCGAGTGCCGCCCTGCCCGATCAACAGTGTGACATCAAACACCCGGCCACGCCCCGGCGCAACAACCCGCGGGATCGCCGTTTCCAGCGTGAACCCGTGTACATCCCAAAGCGACACACGGTATTCGACACCCTGCCACACGACCGACATCGGCTCGGGAACCCGAACCGATGGCGCTGTGTTGACCGGTGGCAGTCCGGAGCGGCCCGAAACCTCGGGTGCAAGTGGTCCGGTCTGGTCGTAGAACGAGGTCATTGCAGACGCTCCTGCACCACTGCCAAGGACGCCGCCAATCCGTTGTATCGCTGCATCTGGCCCATCACTGACACTCATTGATTGCAAAACTGCCCCGACCCGGGATCTGGGCCAGTATTGTTTCTTGATGATTAATTAATCATGCCAAATTGGGGCCGGATTGCGGCGCACCCGCGACAAAGCTGCGGCTTTCGGTGCTCAATGGCTCGAATTCGGAAACAAAACCCGCGACCGCACAAGCTTTACGTGCATACCCTGCAACCACTGTTCGCATTAAGCGAACAATCTGGCCCGAAACCGCAGCATCGGGTCAAACCGTTTCCAAATTCGCACCAATCAGCCCAGCGCACTGCCCTCGGGCGGATCACAGGGCACCGGCGCGGTGAATGGCGATGGTCCCAACCCTTCGGCAATCACGGCCCGTTGCGCTGCTCCTCGCGCCTCAAGCCGCGCAGCCATTGCCGCCAGATTGGGGAATGCCGACAGATCGAACCAATCCGCGCCCAGCCGCGCATACAGCTGCGCCCAGCGCATCGTCACCGCGACATAATAGCCCAAGACCGAAGGGGCGCCGCCCGGCCATTCCTCGGCGTCCAGCAGCGCGAAATGCCGCCGCACCCGCGCTGTCACCGCATCATGCAGGATTTGCTGGTTGGCGCGGCTCTCGCCGGCATATTGCTCAGGATAGAATACCATCCGCAGATCGGCGTGCAGCGTATTGGCGACAAAAAACAACACCCTGAGGAAATCGCCCCGCCCCGCACCCTGCGCGCCCATCGCGTCGTGACGCTCGGACAACCACAGCAATATCGCGCCGGTTTCCGAGATCGGCCCCTCTGGTGTTTCCAACACCGGGATCAGCCCCGCCGGGTTCAACGCCCGAAACGCGGCGCTGTCTTGCTGGCGGATTGACCGATCCACCAGCAGCGCACGATACGGCACACCCAGCTCCTCGAGCACCAACCGCACAATCAGCGACGCATTGTCCGGCGCGTAATGTAGAACGTACATCATCAATCCCCCCGCGCTGGATCATACCCTTGATTGACGTCGAGCGCTCCTGCGTTGCAGCAGATAAATGGCACCAAGCGCAAGAGTGGTCACGACAGCGGCGACAGTCAAAGCTGACTTTACGATTGACGCGCTGCTTGTCGCAAATACGAGCCCTTCGCTGACGCTCGGCCAACCTGTCGTCATCAGGACAATGCCAAGGTTCTCGGCGTAATCGAAAAAAGCGACGCCCAGGGCAAGCGCCGTCCCAATCCGGGCATATTTCCGGAAACGCACAGGCAGGTCGAACCAGCGTATCGTTGCAATCAGCGTCATCGCCAGCAGGGCGGGATAGGCGATGTCCAAGGGGATCTGGCGCGCAACATAATACTGGCGTCCCTCGCGGCCCAGGGCATCAAGCAGTGTCACGGCCTCTTGCAAACTATAGCCAAAGGGCCGCATATCAAACGGTGTATTGCCGGACAAAGCCTCTAGTCGGGCCAGTGTCACGTTGATCATCAGCCAGTAGATACCCGCCGCCGCCACGCCTAGAATAATCGCTGCCATGCCGTANTGTNGTGGTTTGNGTTTTNCNGTCATTTTCAGAACTCCTTTGCCTGTGCGAGACTTGCACAGGGCCGGTGCTCTCCTCATTATCGTTTGATAAGGANTTGCGAGAATGGATTTACAAACATTCCTGAAGGCCTCGCCTGATTTGCGCGACGACGGGCGCGCAACACGGTTTGCTGCAAACTGGACCCCAAGAATGGTGAACAAAGGTGCGTGCCTTGTTACCCAAGGAGACCACGAGGCCCACGAGTACATCATCTTGAAAGGGTGCGTCGCCAGCCGGATTTATGGTCAGGACGGGCGCGATGTTTGTGTCGGGCTCTATGTCGGCCCCTGCGTCGTAACTCCGAACATTGCCCGCACGCGGGATGGTGTATCACTGGTTTCGATGGAGGCGATCACCGATACTCTGGTGGCGCAAATGGACAGTGCCCGGCTCACAGAGCTGATGATAAAATCTGCACCGGTGCGCAATTGGGCCGATGGCATTCTGCGCGATGAATTAAGCCAAAGAGCCGACCGCGAGTGGTGCCTCGCGGCTTTGGGCGGGCAGGACCGCCTCAATTGGTTCCGGGCAAGGCATCCTGATCACGAGGGGATATTTGTCCATTCGCTGATCGCGTCGTTTCTGGGGATAACCCCGGTGACATTGAGCCGCTTGCGCCGAACGGACAAGAGCCCCGAAGCCTGAATTCCGACGCATGCACGACAGCATCGGTTGCCAATTTGGGG
>JGI24724J26744_10003380_pt1 | contig 10361 bp, 12 predicted proteins | sample Cruoilmetagenom7_FD_26744 | JGI IMG/M metagenome (IMG submission 26744)
TTTTATGAAAGGAGTTCCAAATCATGTCCGAGAAAGAACAGGGCACCGTGAAGTGGTTTAACGGATCAAAGGGATACGGCTTTATTGAGCGCGATTCCGGCGAAGATGTTTTTGTCCACTACAGTGCCATCTTGGAAGACGGTTACCGCTCATTGGAAGAAGGACAGCGTGTTGAATTCGTTGTCACCCAGGGCGATAAAGGTCCTCAAGCGTCGGAAGTTATCCTTCTCTAATAGAGAAATAATTTCAAACATAAAAGAGCAGTTGGATCCCAACTGCTCTTTATTTTTATATATAATTAACAAATCATATTTATGTACGCTAGATTTTTATAAATAATTATTTCATTAATATATTTTTTCTAAAAAATATTGTTTTTTATTGAATGTGTAACGCAAAGTATTCTGAATCTTCACCTAGGTATTAATAGAAATATTAATTAAGTAACTTTTTAATAAGGTCGGGGTTTTTATGTTTGCGAGAGATTATTGTTCACGATACCAAGTTAAAATCGTGGTTTTTCGCAATCAAGATTATTTACTTAATTCTTATACAGAAATCGTACAATATATTATATATTAACAAGAAATAAATGAAAGGAGAAAATCATGAAGATAACAGCTCCAACAAAGAATGTGTTTTGGATCGCAACCGTATTATCAGCACTTGGATTGGTGGCATCTTTCGTCAGCATCCCGTTTGTATCCGCTAACGCGTTCTGGTTCGTTGTAATTGGTAATGTCCTGCTTTGGCTGGGCGTCGCCTTGAAAGGGTTCTAAAACCTAAAAGTAATCATAATATACGAAAAAACCCCTGCGATTAAAAGCAGGGGTTTTTGATAGACAGGAGAAAATTAGAATATTTGCCAGAAGAGGCCGGTGCATTCAGGCAGGAGCACCCATTCATTTTCCTTAACTTTGCCGGATAATTCTTCCCCAAAGAAGAAGTTGGATAATTGGACGGCTTCCGAAAGGTCTTTGAACTGGTAATCTGTGCGAAGCCAGCTGGATTGAAATCCATTTGCCTTGAGGAATTCAAAATAGGTGTTCAAGTGCGGGGGTGGTTTTGGGGTTTCAAACCCTGTGCCAAAATTTTCAAGCATGATCATCACACCGCCAGGACGCAAGAGCCGGTTGGCTTCTTTCAAACCAAGCTCTAATTCCTTTTTCCATTTTTCTTCTCCCCAAACAGCCAGGTAACAGAAACTCCAACCCGCGATAACCATATCCGCGGATGCAGCTGCATAAGGTGTGCGGCGCATATCCGCGACACATAAAACAGCATTCGTGAGTTTCTGCTCTTTCAGGACATCTCTTGCCTGAGAGAGCATGTGGTGCGATAGGTCGCTTGCGGAAATATGAGCGGCGTCTTTAGCGAGAAAACGCGTCAACCGGCCAGTACCAGCACCGAGTTCGACAATATTTATCCCGTGCGTATTAATAATCTGATTAATCTCTTTAGGCAGATTATTTTGGCAATCTTCACGCAGGATCAACAATTCATATTGATCACCGTGGGCGTCATATACTTCTTTTTCTGTAGGCATGCAGATGATTTTACTACGAGTTTTTCCTATATGTAAAGAATTGGAACCCACTGTTTATATCAGAAGAATTTTGTTACATACCTAAGAGAAAATTGCCTATCTTCTCTATGATTTGACCAACTATCTTTTTATGGATTAATCTCCTCACCGGATGCTCGAACCAGGTCTTCCATTAACATCTGGGTTTTTGCCGCTTCCAGCGCGTTAGTGAGGGGTTCTTGGCGGGTTTGAACGCATTCAAAAAAATGTGCCAGCTCATCATAAAAACCACGCTCTTTCATCTCAGTGATCCATTTTCCTGCTCGGTCTGTTCCAAATACTTCTTCGTGGTCATCGATTATCACCCGTAAACTGCGGAACGCATCTACGTGCACGGATAATCCACTTGCGTGCAGGGTAACACTCTCCTGCCAGGCCCCCGCTTGATTGCAGATCGTGATTATCCCCTGGCCGCCGCCGGGGATAATCACGGTGCTGACCGCCGAGGTGATAACACTGTCTTTCTTTTCATACGTCGTGCTGAATGATGTCACATCTCCACAGTAAAAGCGCATCAGGTCAATCTGGTGAATGGTGTCGTCCAAATACTGATTAAATAATGTCGGATTGGACGCTTGAGTGCGGTGTTTCTGAATAATTGCTAATTCAATTTTACACTTTCCGATTATCTCTTTTGCTTTCTTATATAGAAGGGCATATCGGCGGTTAAATCCGACTGATAGAATGCGCTTGTTCTCACGTGCGATACGCGCCAGATCATAAGATTGTGTACTTGAGGTTGTAAGTGGTTTTTCCGCATACACATCAATCCCGTTTTCCAGCATCTTGCGGCAGATTGCATAATGGGAATCAGTGCTGCTGATAACGAGCGCTGCCTGAGGTTTTAGAGTAAGAATATAAGAAAGATCGGTTGTGCCTTCTGGGATTTTCCACCTTCTGCATGTTTCATCTACGCGTGCTTGCGTGCGGCTGAATATCCCCGCAATCTTCACATCTGGCATGACTGCTAAAAGGGGAAGATATGCTTTTTGGGCGATCCCACCTGCGCCGATGACTGCTATTCTCATTGCTGCAGCTCCTTTAATTTAGGGGCAGTTGAATGATTTCCGAATTCCTGCTGGCGGAAAGGTAAACTGCTTCAAGGATCTCCTGTGTTTTTACTGAGTCATCAAAGTTCAAAGGAGACTGTTTACTGGATTGGATGTGCTGTAGAAAATCATAGATACAGGCAGTATGGGCGTCGATAAAATGCCCGAGTGACATTTTGGCAGGCGGCCAAAGATCAGATGTCTCATTTTCCCCTTCAGGTAAGGGGAAATCCAGATCTCCGATATGGTATTGTTTACTTTTCTGGTCATAGAACTCACAGTGCAGCGGATCTTTGGTGTCGAACATGACGCTGCCCCGGCTGCCGAAAATTTCCATATGAGTTCTGTCGCCCATCCCACCGGATAAACGGGTCACTTCAATATTGCCCTGCGCTCCGTTCTCAAGACCTATAATGCACAGCGCCCAATCATCCACATCTACCGGAACCAATTTACTGCTGTCTGGTGAGCCTGGTCGTTGGTTGATGAATGTGCGTGTGCGGCACTGCACCCAGGATGCTTCCCCCAATAGGTACCGTACCATATCGATCATATGCACACCGAGATCTGCCAGCGCACCGCCGCCAGAAAGAGCGTGCTGCAGACGCCAGGAAATTGGGCGTTGAGGGTTCATATAACTATTATGAAAGAACTGTGCCCGAAAATTGTAGATCTCACCTAAAGCGCCGGATGCAATAACCGCTTTTGCCTGCCGAACTCCCGGGAAGTAGCGCATCATGAAAGCAGTATGGGAAAGAACATCTGCAGAGCGGGCAGCAGCAGCAATTTTTCGTGCGTGAGCCAGATTCAGCCCAAGCGGCTTTTCAATATAAAGGTGCACCTTATGGTTGAGAGCGGTGACCGCCTGCTTCATGTGAAGTGCATTTGGTGTGCAAATATCGACTATATCCAGGCCTTGATCATAAAAGGCGTTTTCATCCGTTGTGACAAAAGGGCTGCCGAGTGTTTCTAAAAGGTCCTGGTCTCCGCCTGTTTTTGTGCGCAGCACAGCACTCACTTTTGCAAGTGTCACGGGATTTTTATAACAGAATGGGATGGAGCGGTATGATTGGGCGTGTATTTTTCCAATAAATCCTAGTCCAATTAATCCTACCTTCAAGGGCTTATTACCCATAATTATTTTCCTCATAAACAAGACTTCCATTAATGAAAGTCATTTTGACATTCAGGTTTTTATCGAATACGGCGATATTTGCTTTTTTTCCGGGTGCCAGGCTGCCGATGTGATCATCTACTCCGATAACCTCTGCCGGGTTATATGACGCCATTCGTACCGCATTAGCAAAAGGTACATCTGCTAATTCAACCATATTCCGCACGCAGGCATCCAGGGTGGCGGTGCTGCCAGCGAGTGTTCCGTTTGGTAGAAGTGCTTCTCCGTTCTGTACAGCCACTTGCTGGCCTAAAAGAGTGTATGTCCCATCCGGCAGGCCAGCTCCTGGCATGGCATCTGAAATGAGAACAATGCGCTCCGCACCCAGGCAGCGTGTCAGGATTCGCATTGCCGCAGGATGAACATGTACGCCATCGGCGATCAGTTCTGCGCTGATTCCTTCTGAATTCAGTACTGCACCCACCACGCCTGGCTTTCGGTGGTGGAGAGGGGATTGGGCATTGAAGGTATGGGTTACGTGATTGTATTTACCGCGCAGAGCACGTCTGGCTGTTTCAAAATCCGCGTTGGAATGAGCGAGCGCCACACGTACACCCGAGTTGTTCAACAGGTCTGCGACCTGATCTGCGCCTTCCATCTCCGGGGCGAGGGAAACTTGACGGATCCAACCTTTCCCAGCATCCAGATANGCACTCATTTCTTTAAGTGAAGGCAGATGGATCCAGGCGGGATTAAACGCGCCGTGTTTTTTTGGATTGATAAAGGGCCCTTCTAAATGCAGTCCCAAAGGTTGGGCGCCAGCAAATTCTTTTTCAAACAAGGGAATGTACGTTCGAATTGTTTGAAGGATAAAATCAGGATCTGGGCCGGTGATGGATAGCACAAATCCTGTTACGCCGAAATGTGTTATCCAGCTAGAATATTTATTTAGTTCTTCGGATAGATTCCCGAGCCCAAACGCGATCCCATATCCGCCGTGCACGTGAATATCGATCAACCCTGGAATTGCGGTCATTCCTTTTAGATCAATGCGATTACCGGTGATATGTGCCCCTTCTTTTTCAGAACCGGCATAAATGATCTTGCCCCTTATATCCCAGGCAACCAACCCATCAGATATCGTTTCAAAGGGAGTGGCCAATTGGCAGGAGGTGAGTATAGTGTTCATTATCAGATCTAATTCCAATATTAAGATTATATCTTAGGGAGGGAAAGAAAAAGGATTTTACTTAAAAGAACATAAGCTGTTGTGCAGGGTGTTTTCCGTTTAGAAGAATAAAATCCTTTGCCTGATGTGTGCGAACACCGATCTTTTTTAATGTGCTGAGATTAGATATGGTGTAATGGTGCCTAGCGCGAATAATTGCCAAAGCGCCTTTTGGTCCAATACCTGGTACACGCAGCAGTTCTTTGTGACTGGCACGATTGATTTCAAGTGGTTGGTGTTTTATATAACGTTCTGCCCAAATCAACTTAGGGTCCTTTTCCAGCGGAAGGAATCCATTTTCATCATACGCTAATTCATTTTCGGTGAAACCGTAGTCCCGAATTAGAAAATCTGCCTGATAAAGACGGTGCTCACGTTTGATAGAAATAGGTATGTGGTTCTCAAACGGAGTTCCCTTGCATGGAGTGAGTGCTGAATAATAGATTCGAAGAATACCATGATTTTTATGGAGTGACTGGGATGTTGACAGTAGTTCTTTGTCTGTCTCACTTGCACCGCCTACAACAAATTGGGTGCAGGAAGACGGCCAGCGGTTTTTCCAGGCGGTGTCGGGTGTGAGATTTTGACGAATATGGTTCATGGTTCTAATTGGTTGCATCAACCCGCTCTCGAATTGTTTTTTCGGGGCGAGCGTGGGAAGGCGGGCCGCGTTGGGTGCTTCAAGATTGATGGAAACCCGATCGGCAAGGCGCATGGATGCCAGCACTTGCGCGAATTCAGCTCCGGGCATGATCTTGAGATGAATGTAGGCACGGTATTTTAGCTTGAAGCGTAGAATTTCTGCGGTTTCTATCAGCCGGTCCTGGGTGCGGATTCCACTGCACGCGATGCCTGAGCTGAGAAAAACGCCCTGGATCAACCCTGCCTTTGTGAGATTGACAACCATTTGTGCAAATGCCTTTGGCTGGAAAGTAGTTCTGTGGAAATCTCTCCCTGCCCGCATTGGGCAATAGAGACAGTTGTTTTCACATACTGAAGTTAACAGTGATTTCAAAAGGGTTATGGTTTTTCCATTAGNTAGAGCCGCATGGGTAACGACGATGCCATCCAATCGTCCTCGTTTAGCTGTTCGGCAGCCATCTTCGNCTGCTTCAATTTGGCTGGCAGAAGAGAGCATTTTCAGCTTCTCGATATTATCCATAACCTTAATTATAGAACAATATTTCTAGTTTACAAGTACGAAGTAATTCAATTTGGATAAATACAAGGATTTTTTATTTAACAGGAAAATAGCATAATCCAGTAGTGCCGGGTCCGGTATGTATCATCAGAGCGGGAGAAAGTTCAGAAATAAATGATTCTGCAATCTCAAATTTTGTTTCTACCATTTCTTTTAATTTAAGGATTTTTATAGGTGCGCCAGCGTGCATGTATGCTACTTTTATTTTGCCTGAAGATCCAACTNCTGATTCGATCACGTTTACCATCTTACGGTACGCCTGGTTCAATCCGCGGGCAACACCCAGGGCGACGATCTCCCCGCCTTTCATGCTGATGATTGGTTTTAGACTAAGGATAGACCCGGCGAGATGCATCGCCTTCCCAATTCGTCCGCCCATATATAGATATTTTAAGGTATCTGCGGTTTGAACCATGCGGGTGATCAGGATCATGTCTTGAATTATTTCTATGATCTTTTCGATTTTCACGCCAGCGATCGCATTGCGTGCTGCTTCAATGGCAATCCACCCCTGGCAGAGTGCAACATTGAGGGTATCAACCACTTCAATATGGACGTTCGGTAATTTCTCTTTCATCATTTTTACTGCAATGCACGCTGCCTGATATGCCCCACTTCCTTTAGATGTCATATGAATGCTGATGATTTCTTTTTTTCCACTATCCGCCAGATCTTTGTAAACTTTAAAATAATCACCTGGCCCCGGGTTGGCGGTTTTTGGTAATTCTTCAGCGGTTGGCAGCCATTGCAGGAACTCCTCCCGTTGAACGGTTACCAAATCTTTCAATACATCAACCCCGCGGTGGATATAATATGCTACTTCATGGATTTGAAGGTTTTCACGGAGGTTCTGAGGAATACAGGCGGTACTGTCTGTGACGATGGCAATGGCAGGATTTTTCATCTGTTAATTATATAGTTTAACAATCAGATGGTCAATTATTCTTCAGTGTTGAAAGCAATAATAACAATGATTGTAAGATGCTATATAATATATTGATGCTATTGAATAATAAAAAAGGAAGGAAGAAGGGGAAATAATGAAAAAAATTGTAATAATCATCTCTCTTGCGGCGATATTCATTTCATCCTGTTCGGTGATTGAAAACCTCACACCTGCAGATCCTACGCCAGTTCCACCCACACCCATGCCTACAGCACTACCGGACCCCTGCGCTTCTGAAAATTTATTAGAAGAGGTCGAAAAAGTACAGGACCTGGTCAACGCGTTCCAAGATGTCGCGTATGTAGCTAACTTTACCCCACAAACTGAGCTGATCTTACCCATCATGGAAATGCAGGCTGTCCGTCGGGACTTGCAGAAGTTAGACGTTCCTGAATGTGAAGAGGCCATCAAAATCGCCTCCCTCAATTACATGAATTCCACGATTAATTACCTGTCATTTTTCATGGGTGGTGAAACCAAAGAAAATGTGGATGCAGGCATCCAGAACAGCCAGGTTTTGTGGCAGGTGGTTCTTGGGGAATTCAACAAATTGCTCACTACTGCTGGTTTGGTTTCTGATGAGTTGCCAGATATCGGTAATGCACCCCCATCAGCAACGGACAGCGGTGTTCTTGTAGGTAATGATGGCACACAGCGGGTGAATGTACGCAGCCAGCCAGACATCAACGCTGACGTTATTTCCCAGTTCGAGCCAGCCATGCAGGCAATTGGTTTAGGCCGCAGTGAACTCGGGGATTGGCTGCAGATCAACCTGAATGGTGTCATCGGGTGGGTGTATACCGATATGGTCACTACTTCAGAGGATGTTGAAGAACTTCCAATCTTAGACACTGCCCAATAACCAATAAATACAACAACAACAGCTGTAAATAGATTACAGTTGTTGTATTTAAGGATAAAAAAACTGCAGGAGTTGAATTGGCACATGTTTTTTTATCATACGTTTATATTATTTTTTATGGATATGCGGTATATTAATATCAGAAAACAAAATAATAAATTTACAGGAGTTGACATGCGTTTTAGCGGATGGGAAATTATCATTGTTCTGGTCATTGTTCTCTTGCTCTTTGGTCCTGGTCGGATTACAAAGATTGCTGGTGAGATGGGAAGGGGTATTAAAGAATTTAAAGACGGCCTTTCTGGGGAGGATAGCACCGAAGATACAGATAAAGAACAGGACGAATAAAGAATTCAGACAGAGAGTATTGCTCGATGCAGTTAATGGGTATTGGACCACTAGAGTTATTGCTTATTGCGGTAATAGCCGTGATCGTTTTAGGGCCAAAGGGTATGGTCAGCGGTGCGCGTGAAGCTGGGAATGTGATCCGGAAGATCGTCCGTTCACCGATTTGGCATGAAATCGTGGATACGTCACGGGAGATCCGCGAATTTCCCCGAAAAATAGCGCGTGAAGCGGGCATTGAAAAGGATCTGGAGGATCTGCGTCGATCTACTCAAGGGACGCTTGGTGAAATCAATCGTTTACATCATCCGAAAATTTCACCGGTTGAAAAATCGGAAGGGAATCAAGAAGATACTGATCTATCTCAACAAAAGGGCGAAAAGTGAATAAGGAAAACCAAATTGGAACTGCAAAGGATTCTAAAAAGCCGTTTTGGGATCATGTGGAAGAACTGCGGCACCGTCTCCTGATTATACTTATCGCTCTTGCAGTAACAACGGCAGGCAGTTTTCTGTTTGCCGAACGTATCATTGACCTTTTGGCAAAACCAGCCGGCTCGATCGATACCCTGCAGTCTATCGAAGTGACNGAGAATGTGGCAGTATTCATGCGTGTGTCACTGCTGAGCGGAGTGGCGATCGCGATGCCTGTCATTCTATATGAGCTGTTGGCGTTCATCATACCGGGGCTGAAGGTAAACGAGAAAAAATGGGTGATACTGGCAGTATTTTTTGGAACGGTTTTGTTCCTTGCTGGTGCGGCATTTGCCTATTTTGTAATGCTGCCGGCATCACTGGCCTTTTTGTTGCAGTTCCTGGGGGTTGAAACTAAACCGCGATTATCCTCTTATATAAATTTCATCACGAGTCTCATCTTCTGGCTAGGGATCGGGTTTCAGTTCCCCATTCTTGTGTTCTCGCTTGCAAAACTGCGCATTGTTTCCGTGAAAACCCTGGCGAAAGGGTGGCGCTATGCGATAGTTATTATTGCGATATTGGCAGCGGTGATCACACCCACAGTGGACCCGGTCAATATGGCATTATTAATGGCGCCATTATTTATCCTATATTTATTAAGCATTCTGTTTGCATTCTTCGCTACACGCGGCGATCAACTGAAGGAATAACTGGAATTATATTTATTTCAAAAATTTTTTAAGATAGAGAATTTAAAAAAGGAAATTATGAAGAAAATCACACAGGCCCAAAGGGAACAATTGCTTGTCTTGCAGCAAGAAGAGATCAATGGGTATCATACGTATAACCGATTATCTGAAATTGTAAAAGATCCGAACAACAGCAAGATCTTAAAACGGATCGCAGGTGAAGAGTTCAAACACTATAAAACCTGGCAAGAATATACTCAGCAAGAAGTTGCCCCTGAAAAGTGGAAAATACGCTTCTTCTTTTGGGTTTCTAAGTTGTTTGGATTGACTTTTGGCATTCGTTTAATGGAGTTGGGCGAAGAGAAAGTTCAGGTTGAGTATGCGAGTTTGCTCAAGGCGTTCCCAGAAACAGTTGATGTGTTAGCGGATGAAGATAANCATGAAAATGAACTGCTGGATATGCTGGATGAGCANAGCCTGCAGTATGCNGGATCGGTGGTTCTCGGGTTGAATGATGCGCTTGTGGAATTGACTGGCGCGCTGGCAGGGTTAACTTTTGCATTTCAGGATACGAAAATAATCGCGTTGGCAGGCCTGATAACAGGCATCTCTGCGTCATTCTCCATGGCTGCATCGGAATACTTGTCCACAAAATCTGATGAGTCCGGACAAAACCCACTCCTTTCAGCTCTTTATACGGGAATTGCCTATATTTTTACAGTGATCATGCTGATCCTCCCGTATCTGTTGACAACGAACTATTACATCAGTTTGGCATGGACTATCTTTAATGCGATTTTGATCATAGCAGTCTTTAATTATTACATTTCCGTTGCCCGTGGGTACAATTTCCGCCAGCGTTTTTTAGAAATGGCATCCATCAGTCTTGGAGTGGCTCTGCTTTCATTTGTGATCGGGAATTTGAT